>Ga0210402_10001213_pt1 | contig 26734 bp, 16 predicted proteins | sample IncBWC7MmetaG_FD_161055 | JGI IMG/M metagenome (GOLD analysis project Ga0210402, IMG submission 161055) | Forest soil microbial communities from Barre Woods Harvard Forest LTER site, Petersham, Massachusetts, United States - Inc-BW-C-7-M | ecosystem: Environmental > Terrestrial > Soil >... | reverse complement strand
GATGCTGTTGCCGCTCAGGGGGTCGGCCTGTGAGTAATTCTGCTGGGTCCAACCCGGATCGGCGCTCAGGCTGAGAGCGGTGCTGAAGTTCTGCGTCACATACTGAATGTCGCGCAAATCCGCGCCCGCCTTGATCGAGTGGCCGCGCACATTCCAATTCAAACTGGTGGCCAGCGCCCCAGTGTTGGTAATGTTGCCAGTCGGATACTGGCCCAGGTTGAAGTAATTGGAAAAGCTATAGGTCCCGAAGAATGCTCCGCCCGGAAGCGCGGCCGCCAGCGACGCCGGAAAACCCAGCGTAGTCGGGCTGACGCCGGCGTTGGCGTCGCCGCGGTCTTCGCCCAGATACCGGCTGAATGAGATGCGCGCGTTGAGCACCATTTGGGGCGACACCACTCCTACCCAGTCCAGACTGAGGCCATCGTTAGTGCGCACTTCTGGGAGAGATCCGCTTTGACCTATTCCCGTAATGGAATTCGAGCCGTCCCATCCCATCTCCAGCCGGTTGCTGCGGTTCTCCCGGACGGAGACATGGTTCTTACTGCCGATCTGCTGATCGAATTTAAGCACCTGGTTGTAGAAGGCATCCTTGTCCGGTGCGTCGAAGAACTGATTTCCCTGCGAATATCCCTGGCCAGGCGAGGTAGTATTTGGCTGCGGAAAGTAGCTGAGGATCTTCTTGGCGATGGGGTTAATCCGGTCGCCGGGAATGATGTTCCCAGGGAAAGGCTGCCGCACCCACGTCCCATTGACATTTTGGCCCGTGGCAGGGTCGTAGATCGTAATCGGCTGTCCGACACCATTCACCAGTTTGCTGAAGTCGCCCGTGGAAAACTCCGGCGCGGGAACCGAAAGCGTATACGGGCGCGGCGTGTTTTCGCGATACTTTTCATAATCAAACATGAAAAAGGTTTTGTTGCGGCCGTCGCAAAGCTTCGGAATGTAAACGGGACCGGCGATCTGGCCTCCATACTGGTCCAGATAGTGATCGCCTTTCGGCGCGCCGACGGCATTGTTCTGGAATGCGTTGGCGTCCCAGGCCTTGCGGCGGGCAAATTCGTAGGCGGTTCCGTGCACGGAATTGGTGCCGCTCTTTAGCGAGACGTTGACGATGCCCCCGCTGGTGTGGCCGTATTGCGCATCATAAGAATTGGTCTGGATCTTGAATTCCTGCACGGCATCCACCGGCGGCACGTAGGCAAGGTTGTTGCTGCCGGCCTGCGCATTATTGGGCGTCCCATCCAGCAGGAATTCATTGCTGGAAAACAGTCCGCCATTGATGGTCCACTGGGCAATGGCCCCGTTGTCGAACGGTCGCTGGTAGATGACCGTCCCGTTGAAATTCACGCCCGCCGCGATTTTGGCGAGCATGAATGGGTTCCGGCCGTTCAAAGGCATTTCCGCCACGGTGCGCTCGTCGACCAGAGTGCCGCGATCAGCCTTAGCGGTTTCGAGCAGCGGCGCCTCGCCGGTGACGGTAAGTTGCTCCGTTACCGCGCCCACCTCCAGAGCGATATCCAACCCGACCGTATCGCCCACGCTCAAGGACAAGCCCTCGCGCACGAATTTCTTGAAGCCCGGTGCTTCGACCGTTACACTGTACGATCCCGGTATCAAGAATGGAGCCGCGTATTGGCCCGCGCTGTCCGTTAGTGTGGTGCTGGCAATATTGGTCCCGGTGTTTCTAACCTCGACTTTCACGCCGGGCACGGCCGCTCCCGAAGAGTCCGCCACGCGGCCCTTGAGGGTGGCATCCACTCCCTGCGCCAACAGACCAGCCGGAACGGCCAGGCCAAAGAAAGAAACGAACAATGCGAGCTTTTGTCGTGTCATTTTCCACTCTCCGGCCCAGGTGTCGCCGCTGAGCCAAACCATAGCCTGGCTGGCGATGTGCCGAACGATTCGACCCCTATGGCTATGTCCTTGGGCGGGATTATATCCCCAATTCTCAATCGGCCGATGCGCCGTGGCCGATGGTGGCGGCGCCTGACGAACCCTCGGTCTCCGGCGGCGGCGCGTAAAGATTAGTAGATTCAATCGCCTACGGCGCACACCTGCGCCTGGTCCGGTCCATCGGGAAGCAATCACAAGCAATGAAAAAATCCTTGACAGACAAGTTCGCACGCGAGGTCCGGCACATTCGCCCTGCGCCACGCTCCACGGTTTCAACGGCGGCGCGCAGGCGGATTAACAATCCGCCGCCGATTAACAATCGGCCCCACAAAGACGGTCCCAGGCTAAAATGAACCGAATGCGAGGCTGGGCCGCTCTTCTTCTTGCCGGGCTGGCAGCAGCGCCGCCGTGTCTTTGCCAGACAGCCCCATCAGGCTACCTGGATCCCCTGGCTTGTGCCGGCTGTCACCGGCAAATCTACGACACCTACCGCCGGACGGGGATGGGGCGGTCATTTCAACGGCTGGCGCCGGCGGGCATGGCGGAGGACTTCACACGGAATAATACCTACTATCACGAAGCGTCAGACCAGCATTTCACGATGTACCAACGCGACGGCCGCTTCTACCAGCGCCGCCACCAGACTGGTCCCGACGGCCGCGAGACCAACGTCGTCGAGATGGAGATTGATTTCGTGCTTGGCTCGTGCGACCACGCACGCACGTACCTGCATCAAGCGGCCGACGGCCAGTTGGTAGAGTTGCCGATCGGCTGGTACAACGATAAGGGTGGCGAGTGGGCGATGAATCCGGGCTACGACCGCGCGGACCACATGGACTTTCGGCGCAAACTGGATCGCGAATGCTTCTTTTGTCACAATGCCTACCCGCGAACCGCCTCGCAAACCGACGACACCGCCGGACCTGAGCTATTGCTGCCCGGTGCGATTCCCGAAGGGATCGATTGCCAACGCTGTCACGGTCCCGGACGCGCGCACGTGCAGCGAGCCACGGCTGGAAGGCCCGCGGCCGAGATCCGCTCCGCGATTGTGAATCCCGCCCGGCTCACTCCGGAAAGGCAGAACGAGGTGTGCTTCCAGTGTCACCTGGAATCCACCAGCCGCCGTCTTCCTTACGCAGTGCGGCGCTATGACCGCGGCGCGTTTTCCTACAGACCGGGCGAACCCCTGGCGAATTATATCCTCCATTTCGACTACGCTCCGGGAGCGGGCAATGACGACCGGTTCGAGATTGATCACGCGGCCTACCGGATGTTGAAATCCGCCTGCTATCGGAAGAGCAACGGCAACCTGACCTGTACAACTTGCCACAATCCGCATGAGGAGGCGCGCGGAGAGGAAGCAGTCCGCCGCTACACTCGCGCCTGCCTGAATTGTCACGGTGCCGCTGAGGTCGCTGCCAGGGTCGCTGGGCATCCTTCGTATTCGTCGGAGTCTTCTTGCGTGGAGTGTCACATGGTCAAGCGGCGCACCGACGACGTGGTGCACGCCGTCATGACCGACCATTACATCCAGCGGCTCCCTTCGAAGCACGATGTGTCGGTTCCTCTTCGCGAAACCCACGACACCGACCGGACCGCTTATCGAGGCGAGGTTGCGCCGCTCTACCCGCCAAGCTTGCCCGCCGGGGCCGACACCGATCTTTACCTGGCGGTTGCCCAGGTGACGGATGGCGCCAACTTCGAAGCTGGAATTCCAAGGCTTCGGAAGGCCATCGAAACCTGGCGGCCCGCGCAGGCGGAATTCTATTTCGAGATGGCAAATGCGTACTGGAAGACGGGACAAGCCCGGATGGCTCTCCCTTATTATGAGGAAGCCTTGCGCCGCCAGCCTCGCTATCCCGCGGCGCGCCGCAATTACGCGCAGGCCCTGATCGACGTGGGCCGCCTGACGGATGCCGTAAAGACGCTGGAAGCCGCCGTGCCGGGCGCCGGCAATCATCCGGACGCCGCCACGCTGAATTCGCTCGGCGCCCTGTACCTGAGCTTCGGCAGACCGGACCAATCCGCCCAAACACTGCGCCGCGCGCTCGCCATCGATTCCGATCTCCCCGAGGCCTACGTCAACCTGGGCAATGCTCTTTCGCGGCTGGGCGACCAGGCCGGAGCCATCGGAGCGCTGGGAAACGCCATCCGGCTGCAGCCCGGCTCGGCCGCCGCGCACAATAATCTGGCCAGCATTCTCCACGCGAAAGGCGACTTCGGGCAGGCGAAGTATCATTTCGAGCGCGCCATTCACAGCGATCCGGACTACGCCGTGGCGCACTACAACTTTGGGCGCGCGCTGGCGGAAAAGAAACTCTATGCGGAGGCGGAAGCGCAGTTGTCGGCCGCCCTGCGGCTGGATCCCCAACTGGCGGAGGCCGCTGTCACCCTGGGGATGGTGCTGATCCAAACCGGACAACTGCAGCCTGCGATCGAAAGCTACCGCCAGGCAATCCGGATCAAACCCAGCTTGACGGCGGCCCATTTCAACCTGGGCCTGGCCCTGATTGCCCAGGGCGAAAAGACGGAGGCGAAGCCGCATTTCGAACTGGTGATCCGGTCGGCCCCGAACGATTACGAGGCTCACCTGCACCTGGGGGAAATTTTGCTGGGCGAGGGTAGCTATGAATCGGCTATAATCAACCTCCAAGCGGCCTCTCAAAGCCCGAGACCGCGTGTGCGCCGTGCCGCGCAGGACGCTTTGCGAACCGCCAGGTCAGCCCGATAAATTTACAGGAATCAAGTTGAAGGATGGGGCAGGCTCTGATAGCATGCTACCCAATTACGTTCACTGGGGGAGGTCTTATGGGGTTTTGCCGTCTGTTTTTGCTGCTCGGAATCGTACCAGCCGTCACCGTTTGGGCACAGTTGACCGTTTCCACGCTGCGCGGCACCGCTACCGACCCTGCCGGCGCGGTGGTGGCGAATGCCCACATCACCGCGATCAATCAGGAAACCAATCTCACGCGCGCCGTCGTCACCACTGAGAACGGCGACTACGAGATCCTCGACCTGCCGCGCGGCTCCTACCGCTTGACGGCCACTCATCCCGGCTTCAAGACGTTCATCGCCGACAATATCGTGCTCGAAAGCAGCCAGGTCCGCCGCATCGATGTGGCGCTCGAACTCGGCGCGGCGACTGCTGAGGTCACCGTGCACGCCGATGCCGCCGTCATCGCCACCGAGTCAGGCAAGATCCAGGAGACTTTCGAGAAACAACGGTTCGAAGAGTTGCCGCTCATCGGCGATGGCCGCACTCCCGACGCCGTGCTGGTGTCGCTGCCCTTGATCCAGAACGCCGGCGGTGTCTACAGTATCCAGATGGCGGGCCAGCCTGTCAGCCAGATTCAGATGGGACAGGACGGCCACACCAATGACGGCTCCACCAACCAGATCAATAACTATCACGACATCCAGGAAGTGGTGGCGGTGGCCGTCAACAACAGCGCCGAGTTTGCGCGCGTCGGCTATTTCGATATGACCACCAAGTCCGGCACTAACAAGCTGCACGTGGATCTGGGCTACTGGCACCAGAATTCTTCGCTGGGCGCGCGCGATTTCTTCGCCACCACCAAGCCCGTCGCCAAGGCCCACACCATTGTCGCCAGCGCCGGCGGCCCCATCCGCAAAGACAGGACGTTCTTCTACGCCTCCTATAACGGCCAACGCTGGCCGGGCGGCATCTTCTACACCCGCAACGTGCCCACTAACGAGATGCGCGCCGGTGACTTCTCCGAACTGCTCACCCCGACGAAACCCGTCATCGTCAAGGATCCCCTCAGCAACACTCCGTTCCCCGGCAATCTCATTCCCGCCAATCGCCTCAACCCGGTCTCGCTGCAGGTGCAGAACGGCTATCTGCCGGCCCCGGACCAGGGCGGCCCGCACGACCAGGCCCGCAACTTCGGCTACCTCTTCCCCTATCCCGGCGACGTTCGCTGGTGGGATTTCATCACCGAGCGCATCGATCACAAAATCTCCGACAAGAATACGATTCACGGCCGGTTGAGCCAGAACTGGGGCCGCTACATTCGATACATCGACTATCCGGCGCTCATCCGCACGCGCACTCGTCCCAACCTCCACCTCACCGTCGAAGACACGCATGTCTTCTCCCCCACGCTGGTGAACACGGCCCGCTTCGGCGTGTACAAGGAGACTCTCAACGATGGCGATACGGTCAACGGCTTCACGCCGGTTAAGGGTGACGAGGTGATCAAGAAGTTGGGAATTACCGGGGTGAACCCGCAGGGTTTGAGCGCCATGGGCTTCCCCATTATGGCCATCTCCGGGTTTTCCAATATCGCCATACAAGCGGGCGGAATTACCAACGACGATCGCGATTGGGGCGCCGCCGACACGCTCACCTGGGCCAGGGGCAAGCACGTGCTTAAGATGGGCGGCGAGTTCAAGCCGCAGTCGTCTTACAGCACCCTGGTGCCCGATGGTACCTATGGCAGCTTTACCTTCAACGGCTCTCTGTCGGGATTCAGCTATGCCGATTTCCTGCTGGGTTTGCCGTTCCAAAGCTCGCGTTTGAATCCGCTCATCGGCCGCACCAAGACCGACAGCGAACTGGGCCTGTTCGTGCAGGATACCTACAAGGTCTCCAAGCGCCTGACGCTCGACTTGGGTTTGCGCTGGGACCACTTCGGGCCGAGCAACTACAAAGACGGCCTGATCTACAACTGGGATCCCGCCACCGGCAACGTGATCGTACCGCAAAGCGCGCTAAGCAAGATCAGCCCGCTGTATCCGGTCAACACCATCAAGGTAGTCGCCGGCAATGCGCAGGAATCACCCTCGCTGCATAACTTCGATCCGCGCGTGGGTTTCGCCTGGCGGCCGTGGGACGACAAGACCGTGTTCCGCGGCAGCTATGGGATCTTCACCGAAACCCTGGGGCGCTTCGCCAGGGACCTTTCGAACGGGCCTTTCCAGATCGCCGAGAGCTTCTTCAACGCCATCCAAAACGGGCAGCCGCTGTTCGCCTTCCCGAACCCGTTTCCCGCCGGCGCCGGGACGGTGGCGTCGCAGAGCATCACCGGCTACCCCGCGGATACCAACAACGGAAAGATTCACCAGTTTAACGTCTCCGTGGAGCGCCAGATCAAGGATATCGGCCTTCGCGTGTCGTACGTGGGAGCGCGCGACCGCGGCCTGAATTACAACATCAACATCAACAAACCCCAGGCCAGCCTGATTCCCTTCGCCCAAAGCCGGCGTCCGTATACCCAATTCGTGGGCGTGACCTACGGCCGCAACAATGGCGCCCTCAACTACAATGCGTTTACGGTGGAGGGCCGCCGCCGGGCCGGGCCGCTCACCTTCGATGCGCACTGGACCTGGACGTCGAATTATCTGAACTATCAGAACGTCGAGGACCCCTACGCGCCCCTGCAGTGGAGCCACGATCAGTACTCTTCCAAGTTCCGGGCCGTGGTCAACGCCGTCTGGGCAATGCCGTTCGGACACGGAAAGCGGTTCCTCACCAATGCGCCGCGCGCGGTCGATTTCGCGCTGGGTGGCTGGCAGGCCGATTGGATCGCCATCATGGAGACCGGCCAGTTCTTCACGCCCAGTTTCTCGGGCTCCGATCCTTCGAATACCAACAGCGTAGGGGGGCTCCCGGATCGTATCGCTAACGGGAATTTGCCGGCGGACCAACGCACGCTGGAACATTGGTTTGACCCGTCGGCGTTCGTGGTGCCCACTCCCGGCCACTTCGGCAATGCTTCGCCGTTCTCGCTGGTTGGTCCTGGCCTATATGTGCACAACGCGACGGTCTCGAAGAGCTTCAAAACGCGCGAGCGCGTACTGACGACGTTCATGGTGGCGGCCCAGAACGTGTTCAATCACCCGACTTTCGCTCCGCCGTCAGCGAACATTTCCTCGGCGGGAACCGTAGGCGTAATCACCAGCACTAAAGGTTATCTGGGCGCCCGCACCATCGAACTGCGGTTGCGCATCCAGTTTTGAGTTTTGGGGCGCACGCCATGCGGCGTGATGCTGTCGCGTGCTGCGTGCGCCCCGCAGAATTCGGCTCACATACCCAAACGGGACAAAATGGCCTGGAAAATCGACCTAACTCCTTTGTTTGAGAAATATTCCGGGCCAAATTGCCTGGGTCGCCTTTTTCCTTACCGTTGACGCGGGTCGAATTGGCTGCATCTGGCGGGGTGTTGGCTCGCGGAGCCGGAACCGGCTCGCCAATGATCTTCGCCCACGCCGGGAGGTCACCGCCCTCCGATGCCTTAATGCCATCATCTTGATCCACCGCTTCCCTGCCTCGGGCTGCGGCGACAGCGGATGCGTGGCGGCGCTTTTGAGGCCGATTCGATTAGCCTGGCACAACGCCGGCGGAAACGCCTTTGCCATTGTGGTATATCATGTGCACCATGAGATGCACCCTTAGACAAACCCACGCCGCGCTGATTCTGCTTGCCGCTTCGCTGGCCGTTTCCATTTTCCCCGTCCCCACGCCGGCTGCGGCCGAACAGCACCTGCTGTACGTCGCTAACCCCGGAACCCGCAACTACGTCCAGTATGGCGGCGTCGGCATCCTCGTCTTCGATATCGATAACGGCTACAAGTTCGTCCGCCGCATTCCCACGTGGGACGTGCCGGAAGGCAAAGAGCCGGAGAACGTCAAGGGCATTGCGGCCAGCGCCAAGACCGGCAAGGTCTACGTGACCTCGCTGAATCGTATGGTGGCAATCGACGCCGTCAGCGGCAAGCGGCTATGGGACAAAACCTACGAAGGCGGTTGCGACCGGCTGGCCGTTTCGCCGGATGGCAAGCTCCTCTACGTGCCGCAGCTCGAAGGGCCCAACTGGCACGTGGTCAATTCCGCCAACGGCGAAGTGATCGCCACCATTGAGACCAAGTCCGGCTCGCATAACACCATCTACTCCGCCGATGGCGCGCACGTCTACCTGGCCGGTCTGAAGTCGAACCTGCTCTCGGTGGCCGATCCGAAAACCCACAAGGTGGCGAGCACGGTGGGGCCGTTCGACAATGTGATCCGTCCGTTCACCGTCAATGGCGCCAACACGATGGTCTTCGTGAATGTGAACGGCCTGCTGGGCTTTGAGGTGGGAGATCTGCGCACGGGCAAGAAGCTTTACCACGTGGAAGTGGAAGGCTACAAGCAAGGTCCGGTCAAGCGCCACGGCTGCCCCAGCCACGGCATCGCGTTCACGCCCGACGAAAAAGAGCTTTGGCTGGCTGATTGCGCCAACGAGGCCATCCACGTTTTCGATTCGACGGTGATGCCGCCCAAGCAGGTGACCACGATCAAGGCGCGCGATTGCGTGGGCTGGGTCAGCTTCAGCATGGATGGGCGCTTCGTTTACTCTTCGACGGGAGAAATCATCGACGCCGCGACCAAGAAGGTGGTGGCCGCGCTGCAGGACGAGACCGGGCGCCAGGTGCAAAGCGAGAAACTGCTCGACCTGGTGATCGCCAACGGCAAGGTGATTCGCGCGGGAAACCAATTCGGCGTCGGCATGAAAGCTAAGTGAACCGGCTGATGTTGCTGAGTAGTCTGGCGGTGCTTGCGGCCGCGGCGGCGGACCGTCCGGATCGCCCGGATCGCGAGGCGGCCCGTTTCTTCGACGCGCGGGTGGCGCCCATCCTGGCCAGGCGCTGCCTGGGGTGCCACAACGAACAACTCAGGAACGCGAACATTTCGTTCCTCGACCGCGACAGCCTGCTGAGGGGCGGCAGCCGCGGTCCGGCTATCGTGCCCGGGAAGCCGGAACTGAGCGTGATGGTGGAGGTGTTGCGCCACGATGGCGAAATCCAGATGCCGCCCGGCCCCAAGCTGCCGCCGAAGCAGATCGCCATCCTGACGGAGTGGATCAAACGCGGGGCGGTGTGGGGAAGCAAGCTGCAGCGCGGCAAGTGAGAATTGCCAAGGTTTGGGCAGTTTCTATCTGGCAATGGTGATCGGCATCGGGCGTTCGATGGGCGCGCCGGCCGCGCCCCGCCGGAGCCTGTTTCTACTGCGCTTGCTCCCAGCCGTCCTCCGGCGGCGGTTCGTTGATCCGCGTCCAGAAAATCCCCAGGTGGCTTACCACTTCCACAAACTGACGGAAGTGGACTGGCTTGACCACATAGGCGTTCGCGCCCAAAAAATAGCCCTCCACCAGATAGCGGTTTTCCAGCGACGAGGTCAGGATGACGACAGGGATGGGCTTGAGTTTGGCGTCGGATTTAACCCGGCGCAGCACATCCATTCCTTCGTCTCTGGGCATCTTAAGATCGAGCAGGATGACGGCGGGATTGCCTTCTTTCCTCAGGGCGAACTCCCCCTCGCGGTACAGGTACTCCAACGCCCTGGCGCGATCCGGAACCACGACCACTGGATTGGCGATACGGTTTTTCTGGAAAACCATGAGGATCAACTCTACGTCGTTGAAGTTGTCTTCCACCAGCAGGATGTCTTTCAGCTCATGCGAACCCAAGATGACTGCTCCTCCCGAACTGTGAACGGTTCAGCTTGCTCAGGCCGTGTGGCCCTTTCTCCGCGCGCGCCGTTTTTTGGCAGTTGCGAGGCTTAGTCTTCGGGTTGGCAATCGTCGGCGCTGCCATCGTCCGGCCCGGCTTGTGAACTGGGACCGGGTGGGATGCCTTCCGATTTCGATTTTCGATTGGCAAGTCTCGAAGAAACGATTTCAACCAATAGAACGCAGAGATCGGGAAGATTCCTTTTGAAAAGTTTTGGAAAGCACAACTGAACTGTGAATGGCGGGCTTGGTTATTTTGGCAGAACCGCTGTTTCCGCGCCCAACTCGATACTCCAGGAATGTCTTATGCCGCGGCGAATTACCTGACTGGCATACGGCATCGCCAGCAGTGGGTTAACGGGCGGCCCTGCTCGCGGGCCGCCCACTGTCCGGGGTTACTGGTTGAAGCGGGTGTTGTTCACGAACAGTGAAATACAATCGTCCGTGTGGAGCGGTATACGGGGCAGCAATTTGTCCAAGTCGGTCTGATCTAAGCCTGGCATAGTGCATGTCCCGGTGCCCGAGGCGTCGGGGTTGTTCAGGTACAGCCCAATTCTCTTATTCGGGATCAGGCTGCGCATCATCTGGCTGAAGGCCTCGCTGGTCCGGCCAGTAGGGTGTCCGCCGGGATTCGCAGCGAATAGGGTCACATTCACAAATTCCTGGCTGCCCGGTTTAAATTGCGCGTGAAACTCGGGCATGCCTGTTATCCGGACGTTATCAATGCGGGAGAACTCGTAAGTGAGGACAGTGATGAGCGGGAAACTCTCGGCCTTTACTTCGCCGGAATCCGTGCCGGTGATCTCGACATCGCCCTTGCAATTTGCGCTCCGCGTAATGAGGTGACAGTGGTGAATTTGACGAGGGCACGGCAGGACAAAAACGGAGCGCGCGGGAGGCGCGGTAGTGAGGACCGTCGTGTTCTCCACCTTGGCTACCTGCGCCGGGTCGAAAACCATCGAGCCGCCCTGGATGCCGGTTACCTCGTAGGTGCCCGGACCGTAGGGCTTGATATCCGTATTAGGGTCTCCAGCCTGGACGCCTAGTTGGTAGTGGTGATCGTCGACCCAAGGAACGGCGATCACGAGTCGATAAGGCTCCTCCACAATGGCGAAGAGCCCGTGAATAATGAGATTTAGCGTATACACTGTTCTGTCTCCTGAATCAACGGTGGATGGGCTACTGTACTTCTTACGGCTTGAAAAATGCGAAGGCGGCCCAATAATACGGGTGCGCGCTCTCGGGCCGCTCCCGAACGAAAGCCGCCGCGTCGTGCAAGGCGATGTCGATGGCGGCCCCTTGCAGCAGGGTCTGGTAGAAACGTTGCATGAAGTCCGCGGTACGTTCGCTATCCACGCTCCAGCGCGTGGCGACAACCGCCGGCACTCCGGCGCGCTGCAGTTCGTGAATCAGCGTATCGGGATTCCACTCGTCGCCAACGCCCAATCCGGCCGTTCGGCAGGCTGAGAGCACGGCCATCCGGCAAGAAGCCGAGAGGGCAAAATCGCGCCCGTCCAAAACCGCCGGAGTTCCGCCTTCATCGCTCGCCAGCAACAGGCCGCTGTCGCCGTGATGTCCGGCAAAATGGAAAATCGTCGCGCCTGGTAACGCCCGCCGCACCCGGTCGAGATTGGCATCGGAGCCGGATAATACGACGGGGTCTTGGAACAAGGCGGCGATGGCGCCGGCTTCCCGCGCCGCGCCGGGCAATGGTTGTGTCGTCCGTCCCCGGTCGTGACTTTCCCCGGCGGCGGCGACGATCAACGCACGGGAACGGGGGTCGATTAGAGGATCTTCGGAAGCGTGGACACCCTCCAGGAAAATCGAATATCTGGCGGCTTCACCCGCCCATTGGCCCGAGCTGGCTACCAGCGCTTCCCATGGCAGCCCGGCCAGCGGACCGTCCGGTTCAATCCAGACTTGCCCATGAAGCTGGTCCTGAACCGGCGCCAGAATGAGATCGTATAGCTCTCGACCCAAGGCTCGAACTTCGGCCAACGGCACCGCGGGGTCCCCACAGGCATGCCGGAAGCGCCCCACCAGGGTATCCAGCCGATCTTGACCTATGCTCGAAACGTGCATCAGGACATGGTCTTGAGCCTGGGTCCAGATGAGAGTGCGGTCCTGCAGTATGGCGAACGAGATCACGGCAGCGGCGTTGGATGGAATCGCTCCACCGTGATACTCGCGCCAAACCGCCCAGATATCGGCATCGGGCGCCGCTGCGATCAAGCTCGATTCCACCAGCATGTGGTACAGCGCGCGATTGTCGTTGGCCCAGACCGACTGCTGTCTCTTATCTCGCAACGAGCTTCGTTCTTTGGTTGCAATGCCGTGAGCCATCTCGAGCGCGGCTACCGCCCGGGTTTGGTCGCCCTGGCGCATACAGACGCGCCCGAGGAGTTCATAAAACCGCAAACGAATGTAGGTATCGTCTATAGATCCCAACCCATCGGCGAGCCGGTCCAGGCGTTGACGGGCCGCTAAGCCGGCGCCGGTTCGAAACTCCGCGTCGGCGCGGCCCAGCTCGCAGTCCAAGACGTAGGTCTTATACTGCTTTTCCGCGGGCAGAGATTGGAACAATGCCTGCGCCGTCTGGAATTCCTCAAAAGCCAACGCAACTTGGCCGGCGGTAAGCGCCAACGTTGCCACGCGGTAGTGACTCATGGCCGCCAGCGACTGGTTCGGCACGAAGGCGCTGGCATCCATGGCTTCGCGCTTAATCGCCAGGGCGGTGTTCGAGTTACCCGCACGGTTCGCCAACTCCACCATGGCGGAGTAGAAGTGGAAGGGCGAGATGGCTTCATGCGGGGCGGACCACACGTCCGCAAGGCCTGCGAGATTGCCGGCCCAAGCGGCATCGGAATCGCCCAGGTCGGCACGGAAAGAGTTCTGGAAGGCCAGCGGGCGAAATACGGCGCCGCGATAACCGGCGTTCCGCGCGATGGAAACGGCGGTCGCCAGATCTTTCCAGGCGGGACCAAGCTGGCCGAGCGCGTACTGGCACACGCCGCGTTCGGTCCAGACCTGTGTGCGCAACCAAGCGTAGTTCACGGGAATCAAGTTCGAAAGCCGCTCATTGGCAGCCGCGCAATCTGAGCGCCTGACGGCGCGCTGCAGTGCATAAGCCTGCTGGACCGCGGCAAACTGGACCCCTGCCGCGTTACCCATGGTCTGAAAGATAGCTTCCGCAAGTCCTGACAAGCGTTCGGCTTCGGAAACGCGTCCGCCGGCATTGGCCGAGACCGCCTGGGCCAGCGCGGTGAACGCCCGCTTCCCCAGCGGATGCGCAAGCCCCGCCGAGAGGTCAAGCAACCACGGGTCCTGGTGGCGTTCCTTTAGAGATGCGGCGACCGACTGAATCGCCTCGACGGCTTCCGCCTGCTCGGCGCTGTCCTCATGGCCGGCCACTTCAATCCAGGATTCGAGGACGGCTCGCAGCGCGAGTTCCGGATCCATGTCCTTGTAGCGGGCTTGCAAATAGGCTCTGGGGGTCAGCAGTTCAGACCCACTCCGCTTGTTTTTCTCGATCTCCGACAGCCGCCGGCGAGCCTCTTCGGCCCAGCCGCCGCCTGGCTCACGGCTCAAGACTTCCTTCCAGTCCTCCGAGGCCCGGGAATACAAGTGCAGCCGCTCGTAGACAACCGCCCGGTTGAAGCGGAATTCGACATTCCTGGCGTCGCGTTGAATCGCTTTCGACAGCCACTCCGCGGCCGTGCTGTAATCCGCGCCCCGGCCGGTGGCTTCGCCACGCTCGAAAAAGGCGGTTGCGAGATCAGCCATAAGCGCCGGGTTGTCCGCCCTGGTTCCTTGTGCGCTTTGGAACGCCAACAACGCCTGCTGGTAGTCCCAACGAAGTAGATCGGCCCGGCCTCGCGCCTCTAACCAATCGGGGTCCGACTGGTTGTTGGCAAGGGCGTTCGCGATATCCAGGTTCGCCTGGAGCAGCGGCCGGGATTGCTCCGTGGTTGCCGTCGAACGCTCCTGGCGCAACCGCGAATAATCGGCCCCAGGGAAGCGCATATCGATGGTCCGATTTTCCGCGAACGCCCGGGCCAGCAGGCGATTCGTGCTTTTCACCGACGGCACCGCCATCATCCAGTAACCCACGCCCAGTAAAATCGCAGCGGCAACGCCCACGGGAATCGCCCACCTCCGCCAATTTCGTATCGGTCGCGGCGCCGGGCGGGCGGCCCGCTCCAACCGGGCGGCATATCGATCGATCGCTTCCGGCAAAGGCGCAGGCATAGGCTCTTCCGTAGGGTCATCGCGGAGGTCGGCAATTGTCTCCTTAAGGGCCGCCCCGCAATTCGCACAGGTCGCGGCATGGGTCAGCAGGCGCTCCGCTTCGGCCGCTGACGCCTCACCCATCGCGACTGTCCACCAGGATTCCGGGCCGGGACACACCGGTCCGGCCTCCGGGGCCTGCATATGCCGCAACTGATCGATGCGAGTCTGACCGATGCGGAGCAGTTCCAGGCGCTCGCGACAAATTGCGCAAGCTTCAACGTGGGCGAGATCTATCGGGCTAACGCTAATGTTATCGACAATGTTCTGGACTTCTTCGTCGGTAAGGTGTCTTTGCAAGTTCAGCGACACATGCCTTTCCTTCTATTAAAACGATTTCCCGGTCCGGATTCCCTTTTCGCCGGCGCCCACAAGTTCGATCCGCACGTTTCTCACGCTCCGCTGCAACAGACTCTCCACCCCCTTCGAGGTTAATCCCAACGCAGGTATCGAAGCGATGTCCTGACTCGTAAACCCCTGGAGGTAGTAAAGCCAAAAGACATTCCGGTCGCGTTCTCGCGTACCTGCCGCGCCGGTACGCCTGAGGATTTCATCAATTTCACTCATTAGAAGCTGCCGCTCAACCCCTGTCGCGGATTCTCGGGCGGGCGTCGCGGCCTTTTCGACCCGGTCGGGTAACGCCGCAACCTTGCCCGATCCCCGCTTCAGAGCAACCTGCGCCTTACAGGAATCGCGTGCTGCGTTTCCCGAAACTACCTTCACGAACGCATACAGACCATCGGGCTTTTCGCTGTGAAACTCGCGGAGGATCCGGCAGTTGTTGTCGCACAGTCGAACGTAGACGTCCTGTATGAGGTCTTCCACCATAGCGGGTGAGGCGAGTCCATAGTCTCGCGCGGCGCGGGTCACATTTGAGGCGATGACGGGCTGAAATCGGCGAACAAACTCATTCCACGCGCCCGGAATCGACTGCCTCAAGCAGGCTTCCAGCAGCTCGGACGGTGGCAGATCGGAAAGCACGGGGGATCTTTGGATTTTATCCCATTCCATCCGGCTCCGCCCTTGATTTGATGCAGGCGACGTGGGCGATGCGTGCTGGTGGGACAGACGATGGATTCAGAGTCGAAATGGGCTACCTGGCGCTTGAAGGGTTTTCGGTGCACTTGAAGCGCGGGAATTCGCGAGCCGATGCCGGCGGCATCTCGATCAGTCTGGTGGCCGGCTATCGTTTTCCGTGGTGCTCCAATTCGTGCTCGGAAATCACCTGGCGGAGCATGTTCTCCAGTTCCGCCACGCGGCGGGCCAGGTCGTCGATGGCGTCGCCTTCGGGGTCGGGCAGACGGCCATGCTCCAGCACGCCGCCTTCGGCACGGATGCGAACCACGCGGCCGGGAATTCCAACCACCGTCGAGTTGTCGGGCACCGGGTGCACTACTACCGAGCCCGCGCCCACCTTGACGTTGTCGCCGATCCGGATGTTACCCAGCACCTTGGCGCCGCTGCCCACCACTACATTGTTTCCGAGTGTGGGGTGGCGCTTGCCTTTCTCGTTGCCGGTGCCGCCGAGGGTTACGCCCTGGTACAGCAGCACGTCGTCGCCGATTTCGGTGGTTTCGCCAATCACCACGCCGGTGCCGTGGTCGATGAAAAAGCGGCGGCCAATGGTGGCGCCGGGGTGAATCTCAATGCCGGTGAAGAAACGGCTGAATTGCGAGAGCACGCGCGGCAGCAGCGGCACGCCCCACAGGTACATTTCGTGGGCCAGGCGGTGCATCAGGATGGCATGGAAACCGGGGTAACACAGGAAGATTTCGACCACACTCTTGGCCGCCGGGTCTTCCCGGAAGATGGTGTCGATCTGTTCCCTGATGGCTCGAAGCATGACGCGTACCTTAGTGGTTTACGCCCACACCCTGGTAGAATACTCCCACACCAGAAGTGGAATACGCCCACACCAGAGTGGATGACGCGCAAACCAGCCGGGATTCAGTGTGCAGCCGAAGTTTCCGGTTCCACCACCGGGGGTTTGGCGCCGGCGGGCACGGGCGCCAGCATGTCCTCTTTCCTTTTGATCAGCGTCGAAGTGTTGTAACTGGCGGCTTCGAAGCCGTGGCCGTGGGTGATGGCATCGGTGGGGCAGGCTTCCACACAATAGCCGCAAAAGATGCATCGGTTGTAATCGATATTGTAAACTTTGGCGTACCGCTCGCCGCCTGAAATGCGCGCCTTTTCGGTATTCTCGGCGGCCTCGATATAGATGCAGTCGGAAGGGCAGGCGGCGGCGCAGAGGAAGCAGGCCACGCACTTTTCCATGCCGTTCTCATCGCGCTGCAGCACGTGGACGCCTCGGAAACGTTGTTCGAACCTGGGCGGTTCGTCCGGATAGTTATCCGTAACCGTGGGAGACATCATCTCCTTGAAGGTGATGCTCATGCCCTTGGCGAAAGCCGCCGCCGCACCCAGGATGTCGATTTTATTGGCCATTCGGTCTGCCTCTATTCTAACCGAGGTTCCCGCCGGGAACCTAGTTGCGCGATCCTCAACCGGGCTTCCATTCGGGCACGTTATCGCCCGGGCGAAAGACGCTGACTCCGGCCTGGCTGCCCGACTGGTTACCCAACTGGCCGCCCGACTGGTTAGCTGACTTGCTAGCCGACTTGTTCGCCAACCAGGCGATTTCCTTCCTGCTCCAGCCCTCACTGACGAACGACAGGGTTCCAGTAGGCTCGACCAGGAACAAGGTGGGGACGCTGGCGATTCCATAGTCGTTGCTGACGGGAAAGCCGCTTTCCTCGGTATCCAGCAGCGTGGGAAACGTCACGCCGAATTCGAGGTTGAACTCGCGCGTATCGGCGGGATCGTTCTGCGAAATACCGTAGATTCGAAGCGTTCCGGCAGCGTGCGTTCCGGCAGCGTGCGTCCCGGCAGCATGGATCCGTTCCAGGAAAGGAAAGGTCATCTGGCATACCGGACAGGTGATTTTGAAGAAGGCCAGCAGCACGGGTCCACGGGCGCGAAGCTCCTGCAGCCCAGCTTCGCCGCCATCGAGCAAAGGCAGCCGGAACTCCGGTGCACGGGCGCCTGTTTCGAGGAGCTTGTGGAGTCTGCGGGCAGCCATAATCTCAGTGTACATTGGCGGGACTGTGGCGGTGCATGCACCTTTACTCGCGGGGGGCGTCCAAGCGCGGCAGGCCAATCCGCCGCACTCTCGAAAGTCGCTTGTGGAGTTCGGCTGCGCGCCAACTCGCGGCAGGCGGATTGCCAATCCGCCGCAGGTTACCAACCTGCCCCACAAAGGCCGCTCGCCGACGACGTTCGGCGAAGCATTTGACCCGGCCCGCGGCCCAGTAGGGTCGCGGCTACACCAGCACGCCGGCCAGCACTTGAATCGACGCTTTGCAGAACGCCGGCAGATCTTCCGGCTTGCGGCTGGTGACCAGATTGTTGTCTACCACTACTTCGGCATCGACCCATTGCGCGCCCGCATTGACGACGTCGTCCTTGATGGCGAAGAAACTGGTGGCCTTCCGGCCCCTCAGCATTCCGCCCGCCGAGCACAAGACCCACGGGCCGTGGCAAATGGAGGCTACCAGCTTGCCTTGTTTGTTCATGTCGTGCACGAACTGGTTGGCCTTGGCATGACGGCGGATGTGGTCCGGCGCATATCCGCCGGGCACCACCACGCCGTCGAAATCCGCGGCTTTGACGTCGTCATAGGAGAGCTGGCTTTTCACCGGGTAGCCCAGTTTGCTGCCATAGGTCTCGCCCGCCTTGGCGCCGACCGTCACCACCGTGGCTCCGGCTTCCTGAAAGCGGAACAGCGGGTACCAGACTTCCATTTCCTGATACAGCGTGTCCACAAGAATCGCGATCTTTTTTCCGGTAAGGTCCATGTGTCAATGGTAGCGTGGAAGGCTTCACGCGATGCGGATGCCGCCGCGCCATGAATGTTTTCGAGTAGGGGGGATCTAATCCATGACGTTTTTGGGCGGTTTCCGACATTGCGATCGCCAGTCGAGGCCATTCCAGCGGAGCCGTTAACCCGCTTGCGTTCACCCTCCCGTGCGAATAGAATTGCAGGGCAATGCTCATCATCAAACCGAACCGGCCTGCCGCCTTCCCACTTCTCGCCGCCATTCTCACGGCCATATTTACCGCCGGGGCCGCCGCCCAGGACCAAGCCTTCATAGGCGCCCGAATCATCGACGGCACCGGCAAGGCGCCTGTCGAGAAGGCCACTCTGCTGGTCCGTGACGGCCGCATTGTGGCCATTGGCGCCGGGGTGAAAATCCCCACCGGCGCCGAGCGCATCGACGTCGCAGGCAAAACCATCATCCCGGGACTCATCAACGGCCACGGCCACGTTAGCGACCTTAGCCAACTAGGCCTCTACGCGCGTTACGGTATCACCACGGTCTTCAGCCTGGGCGGCGACAAGGAGATCGATCTTCGCGACCAGACCCGCGCCGACCAGCAAACCCCCGGTCTCACCCGCGCGCGCCTCTACATCGCGGGGCCCATCCCGGTCTCCAAAACGGCGGAGGACGGCCGCAAAGCCGTCGATGCCATCGCTGCCGCCAAGACCGACATCGTGAAATTCCGCCTGGATGACAATCTGGGCCACACCGTCAAAATGCCGCCCGAGGCCTACACCGCGATTATCGATGAGGCCCACAAGAAAGGCATGCGCGTAGCCGTCCACGTCGTCACCCTCGCCGACGCCAGGGCCGTCCTCCGCCTGGGCGCCGATTACATCGCCCACAGCATCCGGGACGAGGAAGTCGATGGCGAAACCATAGCGCTCCTCAAGAAGAACAATGCATTCTACACCCCCACCCTGATGCGCGAAGTCTCCACCTTCGTTTATGGCGAAAAGCCCGCCTTCTTAAGCGATCCCTTCCTGCTCAAAGATGGCAACAAAGCCGAGATGACCAAGGCCCAGGACCCCGCCTTCCAGGAGAACATGCGCAACGACAAGAGCGGTATGTGGTACAAAGAGCACCTTCCTGTGGCCATGCGAAATCTGAAGAAGATCGAGGACGCCGGCGTGCCCGTGGTGATGGGCACCGACACCGGCCCGCCCTATCGTTTTCAAGGCTACTTCGAACACATGGAGCTTGAGTACATGACCAAGGCGGGGCTCACGCCCATGCAAGCGCTGGTATCGGCCACCGGGACGGCCGCACGCTTCGTGCATGCGGCGGATCAACTCGGCACGCTGGCGCCGGGCAAATGGGCCGACTTCGTCATCCTCGCCGCCAATCCCCTCGATGACGTTCGGAACACCCGGAAAATCGAGTCGGTATGGATCGCCGGCGGCCGTGTGCCTGCCAAATAGAGGCGCACTCAGCGGTCAGCGGTCAGCCGTCAGCTAACCCGGCCCCGGCCGCGCGTGCTCCGTTTTGAGCTGATAGCTGAACGCTGAAAGCTGAACGCTCGAATCGGCCTATTTATCGATACCGAGAATGAAACTTTTGGTGGACATGCCGGGTTTCCTGGCATATAATCCTGTTGCAAGCAATACCTGTGGGAGGGGAATTTCATGACGAAAATAACCCCGCGTGGGGGTGTGTCGCTGTTGATTTCGAACGGGCGGCTCCCGTTTTTGGGAGTGTTGGCCCTGGTTTGTCTTCTGGCATTGTCCAGCCAACCCGTCAGCGCGCAGGTGGTCTTTGGCTCGATCGTCGGTAACGTTACCGACGCCAGCGGCGGGGCTATGTCCGGCGCGAGCGTCAAAATCACCCTGATTCAGACGAATGACTCCCGCTCCGTGGAGACGAATGAGGCTGGCGGTTACACCATCACCACGGTGATACCGGGCACGTACCGGGTCGAGGTGACACATGCGGGATTTCGCACCTTTGCCGCTTCGGACATCGTCGTGAACCAGAACAACGTGGTTCGCGTGGATGCGCAACTCCAGGTAGGCGCTCTAACGGAGAGGGTCGAGGTGACCACAACAGTCGCCGCCGAACTCCAGACGGAGCGCGCGGATGTCCACGCCGAGATTACCAGCAATGCTCTGTTAGAACTGCCCCAGGCGACCCGGACTTACTCGGGGTTGCTGCAGTTGGTTCCCGGCGTAGTGCCGCCCGGCGGGCAACTCAGTGGCGGCACCAATAATCCTTCGAAGTCGATGACGTTCGCGTTCAATGGCTCGGGTACTACCGCGCCGACCGTCCGTATCGATGGCATCAATTCCATGAATACCTGGGTCAGGAGCTATCAGTCCTACGTGCCTTCCGTGGAGGCTATCCAGAACGTCAATGTCGCGACCAACGCCGCCGATGCCGAACAGGGAATTGCCGGCGGCGCGTCCGTGAACGTGATGCTGAAGAGCGGCTCCAATGAGACTCACGGAGGGGCGTACGAGTACAACAGCGACTCCGCGTTTGAGGCCAACAACTTCTTCGCGAACTCGTCGGGGATATCCAAACCCCCTCACCTGGTAGACAACAACCTGGGCGGCTTTGCGGGCGGACACATTCTCCGCAACAAGCTGTTCTACTTCGGCAGTTATGAAGGCGATTTCAATCACTCGGCGGATTCGGCCGTCCTGTCGTTCCCCAATCACGCGCAACTCGGGGGCGATATGAGCGGCTCAGGCACTCCCATCTACGATCCGAATACGGGGAAAGCCGATGGCACAGGCAAATTGCCGTTCCCGGGCAACATTATTCCTACCAGCCGGATTGACCCGGTGGTGTTGAAGATCATTCCGAATATCCCGCAGACGAACGTTGGCGGCGCGGCGGTAGTGAACAACTACTACACGAACCGGTCGACTATTTACAACCTGCACAAGATCGACACCAAGCTGGATTACAACGCCACCAGTAAGCTACGGCTCTCCGGACGGTTTGGCTACCAGCCGTATTACAACTTTCAGACACCGTTCTACGGTCCTGTCCTGGGCGGCTCGGGTGGTTTCGGCCAATCCGGCGCTGGAAACTACCTGCAGCACGGCGCGGGCCTGGCGGTTTCCGCGTCCGGAAGTTACGTGATCAGTCCGACGTTCGTTGTCGACGCGGCCTGGGGCAAAACGAGTTCGCATCAACTGCTTTTTCCGAACCTGACCGATCAGCGGTACGGCCTGGACGTGCTGGGAATTCCCGGCACCAACAATGGGCCTCTCCCCTGGACCGGCGGCGTTCCGAATTTCGCCATCGCCAATTTCAACACCATGGGCGCGTCGTATCCTGCGCTGGAATATATCCAGCCGATCTACGAGTACACGGCCAACGCGACCAAAGTCAAGGGATCGCATACCATTCGGTTCGGCGCCGACGTGAACTTCCAACACCCGCGGCACATCGAAGACAGGAACAACACATTCACCTTTAACGGCGCCGCCACCATTCTGAACGGCGGCCCCGGGGCGACCCCCTACAATGCATTGAGCGACTTCCTGTTAGGTGACTTCTATGAGGGAACCAACTGGCTGCAGGTTCTGCAGCCCTATCTGACGATGAGGACGTGGGAATTCGCCTTATACGCGCGCGATCAGTGGCACGTAAGCCCGAAGCTGACGGTGAACTACGGTGTTCGTTGGGAGTACTACCCGGTTCCCACCAGGGATGCCGTGATGAACCAGCCCAACTCCGTAGCGCCGGGCGGTCTGGGAAGCACCGGCAATGGCCTCTACTTTTTGAACATGCAGACAGGCACCGTGTCGGTATGCGGCGCCAGCGGGATTCCGTCGAGTTGTGGCATCAACGTTTCGAAAAGGTTGTTGGCTCCCAGCGTCGGGATCGCCTACCGCCCGACCGAAAAACTCGTGATCCGCACGGGATATTCCCTGTCTCCGTACCAGGAGAATATGGGGATGACGTCGATGCAAGCCTATCCCGGCGAGGTCCAACTCGATGAGATCGCCACCAACCCGTATAGCTTTGTGGGTCAACTGCGTACGGGTCTGCCGCAGATTCTCGCGGCGCCCGGAACCAACAGCGTTTACCCGCTTCTCCCCAATACGGGAAACCTGACGGGCGTGAATACCAACAAGAATTATGTCCGCGGCTATTTCCAGTCATACAACTTCACGGTGCAAAGAGAACTCCCCGGCGATCTGCTGGCGTCAGTTGGCTATGTCGGGATGCATGCGGTGCACCTGCAGGTTGCGGTAAACCAAAACTACGGTCAACTGGGCGGCGGCACCGCCAGCCAGCCTTTGGCCTTTATCCCCGATTACTCTGCCGGCATTACGGCCCTGCTGCCGTGGGGCGCCGATAAGTATAATTCGCTGCAGGCGACCCTCAATAAACGGTTTTCCAGGGGTCTGCAATTCCAGGCTGCCTACACGTATTCGAAGGATATCGGAATGTCCACTTCGATTCTGATCCCGCAGTACATCAATCGGGATTACTACACAACGGGAGCGGACCGCACGCACCATATCGTCGTCAGCGCGGCATATGAATTGCCGTTCGGCAAAGGCAAGCCGATGGTGACTCAAGGTGTGGGGGCCGCGGTACTGGGTGGATGGAGCCTGAACGGGATTTTCAATCGCTACTCCGGGGCGCCCTACACTATCAGCGCTGCATCCTCTTCGTGCAATTGCCCCGGTAACTCTCAGGTCGCGGATCTGATCAAACCGAACGTGGCCCAAGTCGGGAGCGGCGTGGGCGGCCAGGCATACTTCGATCCGCTGGCCTATGCGCCCGTGACCGGCGCCCGCTTCGGCACGTCGGGATTCGATCAACTTCGCGGCCCCGGCAACACCAACCTGGATATGAGTATCTTCCGCACATTCAAGCTTACGGAACGTTTCAAAACCCAACTCCGGGCCGAGGCAATGAATGTTAGCAACACGCCGCACTTCGCCAACCCCAGCGGCACGAACGTGTCGAACATGTCGTTGAACCCGGATGGTTCGGTCAAGAGTCTCGGCGGATTCAGCCAGATCACCGCCACCAACCCGCTGGGCCGGGTGCTCGATCAGAGGTACTTCCGGTTTGGCTTCCGAATCCTGTTCTGATCGGTGCCATTGAGCGGAATCGCGAGACACCGCTTACTGACGTGCGCGGCTCTGAACGGAGTGTCACCTCTGAACGGAGCCGCGACCGTTAGGGAGCGGTTTTTGCAACCGTTGGCAAGATCCCGAATCCGGATCGTAATTTGGTTATGCCTGGTGGCGCCGGCGGGAAGCGCCCCAGTCGCCGCCCAAACGGCACCCGCGAGCAGCGTCCCCGTGAACCACTATGTCGACGCGCGGGTTTGCGCCGGTTGCCATAGCCAGATCGCCCAGAACCATCTTCATACCGGCATGGGACGGTCTCTGTTTCGCCCCACGCCAGCCAATACGGTGGAGGACTACACCGGAAACAACGAGTTTTACCATCCCTTGTCGGACACGCATTATGCGATGATTCGTCGCGACGGCGCTTACTACCAGCGGCGCTGGCAAATCGGTTTCGGCGGAACCCCGACCAATATCGAAGAGTCCAGGATCGACTACATGATTGGTTCCGGCAACCACGCCCGATCCTATCTCCATCGCACGGCGCGCGGCACACTCATCGAGTTGCCGCTCGGCTGGTATTCGGAAAAGGGCGGCTCTTGGGGGATGAGCCCGGGATTCGATTCGCCGCATCCTGCCACCCGCCGGTTGGTTTCGTATGAATGCGTTTTTTGCCATGATGCATTTCCCCGGATTCCGGCCGGACACGATGCTCCGGGCAGCGAGCCTGTCTTCAGCGGCGATCTTCCCGAGGGTATTGACTGCCAGCGGTGTCATGGCCCTGGCGGCAGTCACGTTCGCACCGTGGAAAAAGCGGGGGCGAATCGCGAACAGATTCGCGCCAGCATCGTAAACCCCGCGCGGCTGAGCCCCAAGCAGCGGACGGATCTCTGCATGCAATGCCACCTGGAACCGACCAGCACGGCATTTCCTGCCCTGATCCGGCGCTTCAATCGCGGGCCGTTTTCCTTTACCGCGGGCGAGCCTCTTGGCGCGTTCCTGCTGGCTTTCGATCATGCGCCCGGCGCGCAACACGACGACAAGTTTGAAATCGTTGGCAGTTCCGCTTACCGGCTGCGGCAATCCCGTTGTTTTCTTGAGAGCAAGGATGCCCTGACCTGCGATACCTGCCACGATCCTCATCGCGTTATGCGCGGCGAGGAAGCCGTCCGCCGCTATTCCGAAGTTTGCCGCCAGTGCCACGGCGCTGCTCTGGATGGTCTGGTGTCGAAGGGCAGGCATTCCGCCTCGGCCGATTGCATCACCTGCCATATGCCGAAGCGCAGGACCGAGGATGTTGTCCACGTCGCCATGACGGACCATCTGATTCAGCGGCGGCCACCGCCCCGTGACCTGCTAGCCGAACTTGCCGAACGTCACCCAACCGAGGCCGAGGAGTACCACGGCGAGGTGCTCCCTTATTACCCATCCACGTTGTCCCGAACGGGCGCGGACGCTCTGTACCGGGCTCTGGCGCAGGTGGCGATGAAGAACAATCTCCGCGCCGGTGTCGCCGAACTGGCCCGCCAGGTGGCCTTGCAACAACCACCTGAGCCTGCGTGGTACATGCAGCTTGGCGACGCCTGGCTAGCCGGCGGAGAACCGGTCAAGGCAGTTGCGGCCTATGAACGGGCAGTCCGGCTGAGACCGCAAGCGGTGCGCGGGTTGCAATCGCTGGCGAAAGCGTTGCAAGCCTCCGGGCAGGCTGCTCGCAGTGCGGAGGCGCTGCGGCAGGCGGTTCAGATTGCCCCTTCCGACGCCGGATCCTGGTACCAACTCGGCGCCCTTGCCTCGGCATTGGGGCGAACCGGCGAAGCCCTGGAAAGAATGCAAAAGGCAATTGCACTGGATCCGGATTTGCCGGGAGAGTACACAACCCTGGCGGCGATTCAGGCCGCCGCCGGGCAGACGGACCGAGCCCAAGCGGCGTTGCGGGAAGCGCTGCGCGTTGACCCTTATGATGCGGCCGCCTGGGATCTGGCCGGCCGGGCTCTGGCCGGGAAACGCGAGTTTCCCGAGGCGCTCTACGATTTCGAAAAAGCCATTCGCCACCGGCCCAACTTTGCGCCGCATCTCTATGACTACGCGTTGACGCTGGCCAGCGCGGGCGAGGTCGATCGCGCCCAGGAATCGGCGGCAGCGGCCGCAAAAGCCGACCCCAAGCTGGCGGAGCCTCACGCCTTGTTAGGGCGTCTTCTGGCGAGCAAGCGGCAACTGCCCGAAGCCGCCAGGGAGTATGAGGAAGCGGTCCGGCTGCGCCCAGGTTTCGCGCAGGCGCGGCTCGATCTGGCATCTGTTTTTGTGGCGCAGGGCGACACCGGGCAAGCGGTGCAGCAGTTGCGTGAAGCGGCCAGGAGCGGCGACCCCGACGTGGCCCGCCTGGCGGCCGCAGCGCTGCAGCGGCTCGGCGAACGTTAGGCCCGTCAGGCGCCGCATCCGCTACCAAATCGCAGCGAGGCGCGGGCTACGCTGGAGAAACGGCAACGTAGGTGGCCGTCCTTCCGGTATCCCGGATCTGTTCCATCATGCCGAGCATGTCCCAGTTCTGCCAAGCTTCTACTATCTTGCCGCCGGCAGCCCGAAAGATACTGATGCCAGTTACGTGGAGGGTCTTTCCGGTTGCAGGGATGCCCAATCCCGGTCCGTTGTGGCGGGCGGTGAACGACCAACGAACGCAGACGAGATCGCCCTCGGCAATGGTGCCGTGGACGGTCACTTGAATCTCCGACAGCGTGGCGTTCATGCGGTCAAAGAATGGGTAGAACCCGTCCGGACCCACGGAATCGAGCCCCCCTCATGAAGCACGCTTTCCGGCGCCAGCATTTCGGGAATCGCATCGCGCCGGCCTTTATTCCAGACATCCTCGAACCAACGCCGTCCCAGATCTCGATCGTTTTGTGTCATCGTGTCCTCCCCCCGTCCGTTTCATGTTACTCCAGGCCCGTCTTGGAGACTCGGCGGCAGCCCGGGAAAATCGAGGCCCGCGCCCTCCATTTGACCGATCCTTCACCAGGTGAACCGCACCGCTTTTCGCTGGTAGCCATCGCCCGGCGGGAAGCGGACCAGCAGCTTCCCACCCTCCAAAGTCGCGCCCGCCACTTGAGCGGGAGTCCGCACAAAC
>Ga0210402_10001212_pt1 | contig 26745 bp, 20 predicted proteins | sample IncBWC7MmetaG_FD_161055 | JGI IMG/M metagenome (GOLD analysis project Ga0210402, IMG submission 161055) | Forest soil microbial communities from Barre Woods Harvard Forest LTER site, Petersham, Massachusetts, United States - Inc-BW-C-7-M | ecosystem: Environmental > Terrestrial > Soil >... | reverse complement strand
TAAAGATGATCTTCATAAATTTGGCTTATCTCGAGAGAGCAAAATAATTAAAATGTTGGAAAGAGCAACAGGACATCGACGCTTAAATATTTTTATACAACATTATCCACTTTTCTATCTGTATGAGCGTGGAGTCGAAGAACTGTTAAGTGCGTGTTCTGTTAGTGTGTGTTTAACAGAAGATGTATTGCGTACTATTGTCGCCTTAAAAGCGTTGTTATGTCATTTTATCAAAACTGAGAGTGTTGATGATGCTCTGAACAGTTGGGTAGATTGCCCATTTTCTGAGGCATTGCTAGCTTCAATCCTTCACACAGCAAATGCAATATTAAAGGATGTGGGTATTGTTCTAGAGCTTGAAAAGCATGAAGAGTGTTATTCCCTAAATCCATCAACCGAAACTGATATTCCTAGAATCATTCATAAGATTAATGAAAAATTAAAGTCATTCAACTGCCTGTTTTGTGCGCCCACTCTCCCTACAGAACCTTCTCAATGTAATTCTAGCCCAGCACTCTTTAAGCCAAAAAAGAAAAAATTTGAATGTGAAGAAGAAGAAAAAGAATTATCTCATGCCACGTTGACTGTTTGTAAAAGTTAAAATTTAATCTGACACTTAGTGTAAATTAAAATAATAGACTGCTTTCGAAACTCAGAAATTTAGTCAAGTTCGCGGCGAACGCTTAGAAAACAACGCTCACAGTGATGCTATCCGTGTAAGTGCCGGCTGGCATGGCCTGCAGAGCAGGTAGTAGGCCGTAAACGGTATAATTGTTTGTCTCTGTTAATCCTATAGCCGTATACGAATCACTGACTATATTAGTTGTTGCGGTTCCGTCTCCCCAAATCGACGTATGAGCGGCGTCAATATATAAATTATAATTTAGGTGATTGCCTGTTAAATTCATAAATCGTGGAGTAAAACTACTGCTGTTCCCTTTGTTCATACTAATAGTGTAGGAAACAGTAAATATTACTAATGCTGAACAGGTTACGGCTACATTGCCTGTTGTTGTTGCTGTGCTGGCTGATGTTGGATCATAATTGCCGAAAGCGACGGCAGTCGTTCCAACCGAACACGTACAACCAAGACCAGCACACGTCGCATATGCAGGACAATTATACAAATAACAGCTTATAAAAAAAAGAAAATGAAAAAGCAACCAGTGCTGATTGGGCTTCCTGCCTGATCTGTTGAATAACCTAATCAATAACATGATACATTCCCTAATTCTATGATAGCTTCCGTTGTTTTAGGCAAGTGCAATGTGAAATGGCGTGTTTGATTGTCCCAGTTGGCTGTTCCGTAGAGTGTCCGACGAGTTACTTCAGGTAGATATAACTCACCTTCGTAGCCCACTACAAAGCGAGTCTGTTCGGGATCGCCTTTTAATCTAACCTCGGTCCCGACAGGAACAAATCTACCACGGGATGTTAATAAATGTACGACAACACCCTGTAAATGCTTAACAGGAAACCGAGCTAAAACGCCGCTATAAAAGTAAGGTACAACTGTTTTTGTTACGCTAGCAATTTGTGTGTCGAGCGGTAGGGTAGTCGGTTCAATTTCCAGTAAATTTTCTTGGTAAGGAAGTAATTCAGTCACTAATAAATTACCATGACGGTCGGTATGGCCCATTAACTGATGCTGATAGAACACGTCGACATTAGAATAATCAGGGACCTGCACTAAAGCGAAACTATTTGTTAATTTACGTGCTAAAAATCCATTCCCCGCAAAATAAATGGCACTGCCGCTTGCATCTAACTCATAATTTGTTTGTCTTTGACCTTGTCCTAGTCGTGCGGTATAGGCGCCAATCTCATTTTGCACGGTAAGATCAGCGCCCGCGTAACGGTTACTGTTATTGCTTGCGATTACACTATAACCATAACCGGCTCCTAGTGGGACTGGTTTACTCAATTGTAAGGCATCTTGGAATTGGTGGTTTTGCCAGCTTGCACAGTTACTTACGACATGTGATGTATCAGGCGCAAAAACGAGTCCGATAAAAGCTTGATTAGTTTGTGAATTACGTAGATCACCAACAAAACCGACACTCAGTGAAATATTTTTTAATAAATTACGGCTATAGGTGCCCGTTAATAAACGCGCGGACGGAGTAGTGGAAATACCATGACCGCCAATAAAATTTCGATTGTTGATCAAGGTGTAACTCATACTCAACGACCCATAATTTTCTAAGCTGTAGCCAAAAAATAACTGGTTAATGAGACCTGGCGACAGTGCATCGGGCTGATCACCGAGCTGTAAATACCTTATACTCGTTAGTATGCTATTGAAACCATAATTAAGCTGAGGGCCTTGCCGACTAAAACCCAAAGCTAATAACCCCCCTTCGCCTAGCGAATTATGCCCGCCAGCTACCGCTACAGAAGCTACCCCATACTGATTTAACAAATAGTTTGCTGAAAAACCGAGTGTTTGCTGATCGGATAGTACCTCTGCATGTGTACCTAGCGTTAGATTATCGGTTATTCCACGTTGATAAGTCGCTACACCTAAAGGGCGTCCGTAATCATTGCTATCGAGTGCATAATTATTCCGTATAAAGCCCGCTTCATAGGAAAAATTAACGAGATTAGGTTTTAACAATAGGGGGCTTGTATAATAGGGGAAGCTAACAAATTGACTACGACCTAGTAAATCCTGTGTGACAATCTGTACGATGCCCGCTCCTGAAATAACAGGGATATTGTTGAAGGTGTAAGGACCATTATTGATCATGCGTTCCTGATTGAAAACACTATTAACAAATACATCTATAGTACTTGGAATTGACGCTTCACCTTGATAACCGGGTAAAGGAAAGGTTACTAAATTGGGTTGGGTATTAAAGTTCGTTGCATATTGCACACCTGCAAAACGTGCGGCTCCGCTCCATGTTGTAGAGCCCGTAATAGCATCACCAAAACGCCAACTTGCTATTTCTTCGGGTTTATCTAAAGTCCATGTCGTATCTAATCGCAGTAGTTTATTGGGTTGCGTCGTAATGCTTGTAATATCATTGGAAAATTTGTTATAGGCCAATAAATTCGCTGTTCCAACCCCCAATCGATTAAACAAACCAAATCCTAGCAAAGCGGACAAATTAGTTTGCTTAATCCATTGACTCGTATTCCGCAGTGCCACCCCATCATAATTTATAAAAGCACCGGGCTCACTAGGACGTAGTGCACCTACACGATTACTATAGGGATCAAAGGATTGCAGCGTAAAAATCCGTGCCGGTGCTTGAATAGACAACTGCATTGCATAGGGGTCGAATTGATAACTTAGACCTGAATATCTATCCAGAGGATAAATTTTTTGTTGTTGATAAACAATGGGATCATAAGAAGGCAATTTTATATGCCAATCTACCAAATCATTGCGGTTCACCCAAATGTGGCCTAAGAAATCCTGATAGCAGTGGATAATTCTGGGCAACACAATTTCATTTAATTTCACCTCAAGCAATAAGGGTATTAATGAGGCAATACCCCTTGTTTTTGGCTTATTTTCTACAATACTTTGTCCAGCATCAATATTTAGACTAGTGAACAAAGCAAAAACCATCAATAAAAAATATAATAAATATTTAAGGTTGGTATAAAACTGATTTTTTTGTGTGTCCATTGATGGTTGATTCAATATCCATAGGTTTCGTATTAGTATTTATGGCGACTACCCAGCTATGGGATTGGCCTGGCAAGACATAGGTAAACGTTGATTGCTTGGCAATCACGAAATTCTGTAGTTTGTTAAGTAATTGCCATTGATTAGTGAACAGCGTGACATTGCCATTATTGTATAATTTCAATTTGATATGCTCTGGATCAATGCGCTGTGCTGACCAAATAAATTGTTCAATGATATGCTGAGGCTGAATAAACAAAGGCAGAGAAATATCCATCAGAAAATATAATGCTTGTCCCATTTTATTATGTCTTTTTTGATCAACTTCCTTGATATGCATTCTATAGGTTTGTTGCTGCATGTTGAAACGAGGGTATCTTACTGCAAATCGGATCACCTGAGTTTTGTGCGCAGGCAAGCTAAATAACGGAGGTGTCATAAAGACATCATGACTAGTTTGATAAACATCCTTTCCATTGTTTTGTTGCCAGGCCACTAAACTGAGTTGTAACAAACTACGGGTATCGCTACGATTGGTGACTTTGAGGACAGCAATTTTTTGTGTGGTAGACAAGAAAAGTTGAACGGGCGTGACTTCGAAAGTCGTAGCAAAAGTGCGGGAAGTAAACAAAAGCCCTATAGCAAAACAATATAGACCATACCAACGATGCATAGTGATGAATAAATCCTTTTATTTAAACTTTATTCGTTGACCACTCTGAATTTTAAAAGGTAACCGTTATGGTGACGGTATCGGTATAACTACCCGCAGTAACCGCTTGTAGTGCTGAAATTTCTCCATATACGGTACTGGTTTGGGTGGTACCGTTGCCTGTTAATGCCAGCGTATCGGTTCCTATGGTTTGTCCCCAGTTTAGTGTGCGAGCAGAATCTCGGAAAAGCGAATAGGGAAGCGGTGTTCCTGGTGGTGCACCCGTCATCTGGCGAGTGGTTACGGTTGCTCCCGCAAATGTTCCCGGATTAAGTCCTATGTTGTAGGTTTTACCATTGGTACAAATTACATTGATAGAACCAGTGGCATTATTTGGGCTGGCGCTGGTGGGATCATAATTACCAAATGCTACAGGGGAGATTGAACCAATAGTACAAGTACCGATAACGGTTGCAGTAACCGGTAATGAACCGGTTGCTGTTCCAGAAAATGCCTGCTGACTGGCAAGCGAGCAACAAAAACAAATAAGAACTTTAGGTAGATAATGCATCTTAGCCATCCTTAGTTTAAGCTATATGATGGATCCAGCTTTCCACGAAGCATTAGACCTCTTGCGAAACGTGGTAATTTAGTCAATTTCATTGTTGAACGCCTGGCTACGGTCCTCATTTACTTGCAGTAAACTCCGGTCCTCGCCAGTCGTTCGCCGCGAACTTGACTAAATTTCTGAGTTTCGAAACGTGGTAATTTAGTCAATTTCATTGTTGAACGCCTGGCTACGGTCCTCATTTACTTGCAGTAAACTCCGGTCCTCGCCAGTCGTTCGCCGCGAACTTGACTAAATTTCTGAGTTTCGCAAGAGGTCTATTGTCTTTCATGATGATTAACATATAGTGCAACAATACGATCTGATCAAGGTAATTGAATTGATGTTAATTTAGCACAGTTTATCTAATTGCCTAACATTAGTAATGATCAAGCATCGTGTCAACCGGTTGCTATGATCTTGTTGTCTTCTAGTGAACAGATAGAAAAGAAAGCCCTGTTAAACTAATTTTAAGCAAACGCGATGACTGAAATTATTCAAAAAAATTGCCAGGTAGAGCAGCTTGATTTGGGTGTTATCCAAGTCACCGGAAAAAATGCGGGACAGTTTTTACAAGGCCAACTAACCTGTGATGTGACAGAGGTCAATGCAAAACACTGTCGATTAGGAGCTCATTGTGATGCGAAAGGACGTGTTCAAGCTACGTTTTATCTGTTTTTTCATCAGGGTTGCTATTATTTTTTGTTGCCGAGAGAGATGATCGTTCATTTATTGTCGTGCTTGACAAAATACGCTGTGTTTTCGGCCGTTAACTTGATTGATGTTAGCCAGTCCTGGAAAGTGATAGGAGTCGCAGGTCCATTGATTGGGGATATACTCAACAAATACGCTTTATTACCGAGTGCAAATACGACGGTTACCTCTTCCGACGTAATAATAAGCGTAGCGATAGCAGCTTGCATTCCTCGCTTTGTCTTATTGACAGCGTACAATAAATTGCTTCCCTTTATCGACCATACGTTTAACGAGATGACTGTTAATGACTGGCATTTATTGGATATCATTGCTGGAATTTCTACCATTTATCCAGAAACCATTGGGCAATTTACGCCGCACCAACTGAATTATCCGGCTATTGGCGGTGTTAGTTTTACAAAAGGTTGTTATATTGGTCAGGAAATTATTGCCCGGACTCACTATTTAGGAAAATCCAAAAGTCGTCTTTATCGGCTTGCCTTTCAAGCTGAAAAGAATTTTTCTGCGGGCACGCTCATACAGGATAGTAAAGGTGCAACGCAGGGTGTCCTTATCATAGCGGCGCATGAAAAAAATAATCACTTTCAGGCCTTGGCTTGTTTGCAAACACAAACTATTTCACATACTATCTACTTGGGGAGTTCTCAAGGGCCAGTCTTAAGATTTTTGGAATAGTCCTATCGATAACTGTCTCAGTGTCAGAGTTTTGAAAAATATCTTTGGTATCACGTGCACGACTAAGGAGGAGATTTCGATGATAAAAAAAATAAGCTTAAGTTTGCTTCTTGTGGGCAGTACAATCAGCTATGCGTGGGCTGCTAATGATCCTAACACCAATGCTGCACCGTCAACCGCCAATCCACAGAATAAAGCGATGGAGTTCGCTCGACAAGCGGGAACCATTGCTGGCGTTGCGCAGGCGTGTGGTCAAAACATAGCAGATTTCACGCAAAGAATTACTGAAGCAGTGAGTAAATTGACAAATAATCCGGCTGATAAAGCAGGGGCTATGCTTGTGTACCAACAAGTAGCACATGAAGCGCAAATGAGTGAGCAAAAAATGCAACATATCCCGTGTCCTAAGGTTTTGGAGGATTATCGTAATCTGCCTATCATGCAAGCTGATTATAAGGAAAAAATTATTATGCAATTAGATTCTTCAACACCCTGAAAAGTTTAGACATTTTTTTGCGGTATATTCGGCTCGCGAATGAAAATGAGTAATGTGATAGATAGCAGTATGTAGACCGGCAGTAAAGTTAATGCACGACGATAGTCTATCACTGAGAAATAATGTATCCCAGATACGATTTGTCCGTTCCAACCCAAATCCAGCAATTTTCCGATAAGAGGTTCTGTAAAGGCGCTAAATATGACGTCGCCAGTATTAATTAAAGCAATAATCGTCGCCGCAACGGTCAGTTTATTTAGATCTTTGCCCAATGCGAAGCCGAGCATGAAAGCACCGGTAAAAAATCCAAATAAAAATAATAAACAGCCTAGCAAGAAAAGTGGTAAATGTGTTGAATAAAGGACGGGCGTGATAGAAGCCAAGGCAATGCAGCCACTTCCTAGCATAATACAACGTCGTTGACCCAAACGATCCGACAGTAAGCCTAGCAGAGGACTGCCCAATGCTAAACCAAAAAAAATAAATGACACAAAAAAAGCAGCATGGGTATGTGTTAACTGATAGGCCTGTCTTAGAAAAGGGATACTCCAAAGGCCTGCAAACGCGTCAATGGGTGAAAAGGCCAAACCGCTATAAAGAGTAATTAGCCAATTTTGTGTATTTGTCAGCACTGCCCAGACATCACGGAAAAAAAATTGAGGTGCGGCGACTACAACGGACTGATTTTTCGGCTTATCTCGGACGATTAAATAAAATAACGCGGCTAAAAATACTCCTAAAATGGCACATAATCCCAAACTATTTCGCCATCCAACCTTATTAACGACTAAAGATAAAGGCATTTGGCCAGCAATCGCACCTAACATAGCTGCTGATGCCAGTAAACCGCCCACAAAAGCGAACTGCTTTGGTTTAAACCATAAGCTAGTCATCTTCATATAGCTTACGGTAGCAAAGGCCGCTCCTACTCCCATCAAAGTACGTGACCAAGCGGCTAGTACTACGCTATTGGCCGTAGAAAAACTATATACACCTAAGGCACAAAGCAATAAAGCGGTGGTTGTCAATAGACGTGGGCTATATCTATCCAACAGCACGCCAACAAAAAGCTGTGCAATCAAAAAAGAATAGAAAAAGCTAGCGGCTAAATTTCCTAAGCCCGCCCCTTCAACGTGAAATTCGCTCATTAATTCATCGATCATAGTGCTGGGGGATACTTGAAGAATATATTTATAAAATAAAAAAGAAGCTGCCAATAAAATTACTAACCACGGATAAAAACGATGCGTAGTAGAATATTGATTAGAAATACGCATATGAGACCCCAAACCTTATAAAAACGAATTAGATCATGCCAGTTAACATAAACTAAAAGGCAATTTTTGAACCATTATGACATTTCCAAAAGCATTTCGCACTGAAATAAAATACATCGGGTACAAAATTGATCAAGTTGCAAGATCAGTAGGAGGGTGTTGCGATGCCCATGTATACAGTTTGCTCATCAGTGGTGTTAGCGTGTTGTATAGTTGACGGGGCTACCTGAAGAAACGCGTCGAATAATTTTCCCAGCGTACCGTTGATTAAGACAGCGTACGGCTTTAGTAGTGCTAATAAATCCTTTTTTGAATGGTTTTTGGATTGAATTTCTTTCAATACTATAGCCCCTTCCATTTTTTCACGTGTAGAATAACCAACTGGCAATTTAAAAAGATAAGTACTGTGCGCAATCTCTTTATTTGCTCTAGTGCTAAGCTCTTTTAGATAGATTGCAAATAATATTTGAGTAATTTCAGCTAGACACTCGGATTCCTGAAAATAATCTTTTTCAAAAGTGCGTAACAACAGCAAAGCAGTATTGGGTGACATTCTACGGCGTAAATCTTGCTCCTTCAACTCGCAAAGAGTCAACTTGTCACACTGGGCAAATAAAAATTTGGCTATTTCTTCTTCTTGTGGCGTTACCGGGAACGAGTATCCCTCTGTAGGGGACAAAAATAAAAATAACCCACTGCTACAATAGATTTCATATACTACTTTTTGACCAACCCTGGAGATCGTTTATTAGACCTCTTTCGAAACGTAGTAATTTAGTCAATTTCATTGTTGAACGCCTGGCTACGGTCCTCATTTACCCGCAGTAAACTCCGGTCCTCGCCAGTCGTTCGCCGCGAACTTGACTCCATTTCTGAGTTTCGAAAGAGGTCTATTATTTTGCGACAGCTTGTTAAGCAATTATTTTATCCTTTTCCTACATCTTTTCCTGGGGCTTTATCATGATTTACAATTTTTGTCCCCTACAGAGCGAGTATCCATTAAAATCAAAAATTAAAAAGTTAAAAATAGCTCTATCCGTTTTAGTCGGTTTTGCTAACATCAATACATTCAAACCACTGGAATTTTGTTGTAGAAACAGCTGCTGGATCGCTTCCTTAGAGAACAAATCTGTATTTTCAGTAAAAAACTGAACCATTTTTTCTGCTAGATCGGGATTATGACGCAATGCCAACATCAACACATTCAAACCACTGGAATCTTGTTGTAGAAACAGCTGTTGAGAGAACAAAATTTTATTTTCAGTAAAAAACAGAAATATTTTTTTTGCTAGGTCGGGGTGATGATACACTGCCAACATCAACACATTCACACCATTGGAATTTTGTTGCAGAAACAGCTGCTGGATCGCTTCCTTAGAGAATAAATCTTTATTTTCAGTAAAAAACAGAAATATTTTTTTTGCTAGGTCGGGGTGATGATACACTGCCAACATCAACACATTCAAACCATTGGAATTTTGTTGCAGAAACAGCTGCTGGATCGCTTCCTTAGAGAATAAATCTTTATTTTCAGTAAAAAACAGAAATATTTTTTTTGCTAGGTCGGGATTATGACGCAATGCCAACATCAACACATTCAAACCACTGGAATCTTGTTGTAGAAACAGCTGTTGAGAGAACAAAATTTTATTTTCAGTAAAAAACAGAAATATTTTTTTTGCTAGGTCGGGATGATGATGCACTGCCAACATCAACACAGTCCAACCACTGGAATCTTGTTGTAGAAATAGCTGTTGAGAGAACAAAATTTTATTTTTAGTAAAAAATTGAAACATTTTTTCTGCTAGATCGGGCTGATAACGCACTGCCAACATCAACACATTACAATCACTGGAATCTTGTTGTAGAAACAGCTTCTGCATTGCTGCATGAGAGAACAAATCTGTTTTTTCAGTAAAAAACTGAAACATTTTTTCTGCTAAGTCTGGATTATAACGCAATGCCGACATCAACACATTCATACCACTGGAATCTTGTTGTAGAAACAGTTGCTGCATTGCTTCATTAGAGAACAAAACTTTATTTTCAATAAAAAATTGCAACATTTTTTTTGCTAGGTTGGGCTGATGATACACTGCCAACATCAACACATTCCAACCATTGGAATTTTGTTGCAGAAACAGCTGCTGCATTGCTTCATTAGAGAACAAAACTTCATTTGCAGTAAAAAATTGCAACATTTTTTTTGCTAGGTCGGGCTGATGACACACTGCCGACATCAACACATTCCAACTACTGGAATCTTGTTGCAGAAACAGCTGCTGCATTGCTTCCTTAGAGAATAAATCTTTATTTTCAGTAAAAAACTGAACCATTTTTTCTGCTAGGTCGGGATGATGACGCACTGCCGACATCAACACAGTCCAACCACTGGAATCTTGTTGTAGAAACAGCTGCTGGATCGCTTCCTTAGAGAATAAATCTTTATTTTCAATAAAAAACTGAAATATTTTTTCTGCTAGGTCGGGATTATAACGCACTGCCGACATCAACACAGTCCAACCACTGGAATTTTGTTGTAGAAACAGCTGCTGGATCGCTTCCTTAGAGAATAAATCTTGATTTTCAATAAAAAACTGAAATATTTTTTCTGCTAGGTCGGAATTATAATACACTGCCAACATCAACACAGTCCAACCACTGGAATTTTGTTGTAGAAACAGCTGCTGGATCGCTTCCTTAGAGAATAAATCTTGATTTTCAATAAAAAACTGAAATATTTTTTCTGCTAGGTCGGGCTGATGATACACTGCCAACATCAACACATTCCAACCATGGGAATTTTTTTGTAGAAACAGCTGATTTATTGCTTCATTAGAGAACAAAACTTCATTTGCAGTAAAAAATTGCAACATTTTTTTTGCTAGGTCGGGCTGATGACGCACTGCCGACATCAACACAGTCCAACCACTGGAATCTTGTTGTAGAAACAGCTGCTGAGAGAACAAAATTTTATTTTCAATAAAAAACTGTAATATTTTTTTTGCTAGGTCGGGCTGATGAGGTATTACCGAAATCAACACACGTAAACCATCGGAATCTTGTTGTAGAAACAGCTGTTGGATTATTGGGATTGTTTCTTCACAGCACAGATCTGGCACTTTAATGAAGAAATCCACAAGTGCTTCTCTATCTTCTATCGAATTTTTACAGAGATAATGGGCAAGTGCTGTGCTTTTTTCGATAAAAAGCTGATTTTTAACTAATTTATTCCAATAATCAGGAAAATTGTTTTTAATAAATAATAGCTGCTCAAATAGCTGTGGGTAATTTTTTCCCTCAAAAAATACAGCGATAAAGTTTGCTTCATGGGCACACTCATCAAGATTATCCGGGTATAAGCTGTCGTATGCCGCGTAATCCAGCAAATGCCGGCATTGTGGTTTTTTTAAAAAATAGCCTTGCTTGATTAAGGCTTCAAAAAAATACTGGCGAACCAATTTCCAATTGATATCGAGGACAAAAAATTCCTCGATGATAAAATACTTTTCCCAAGTGTCAACTTTGTCAAAGCAAACATCTAGGTCGGGTAAAAAGCATTCAGGCCGTTTTATCATCTGTTCGATATCAGTCAGCGCATAGCCGCCGCTGTCAACCGTTTTACGGCCTACATAACCCACCGTAACGAGAATGCCATGCAGTTGCTGCGCTAATAAATCGGGTATAGAAAAAGGAGTATATCTTGTCTCAAAGACTTCTTTTAACTTGTCTTGAACTGAGAAAGAGTGATTATCATCATACGGGTTATCTCGACCATCCGGGTCATCTTGAAAATTAGGCTGAATGCCTAAGCCTTGCAAAGAGGCGATGTAGGTAACGCTATTCCAAACATGAACCCCATGGGTTATATGGGCTATAAAGCTGGGGGCTACCTCTTTTTCTACCAAGCATGTTCGTACTTTATAGAGCAAGTGGTCTATAGATTGTGGCCTGTGCAAAGCGGAATAAATGTTATTGACGCGGTTAGTAAAGCCTGCTGTACAATATCCTATATCATCTATTAGGGTACAGACGATGACTGCTCGATCATCCGCTGTCAGCACATCAAGCTGTTTATTCAAATCGCCGTTCAAGCGGTGGTAAATAAGCTGCACCTTTTCGCTCAGTTCCGACTGAGGGCTTAGGTTCAATAAGTGCTGGTTAAAGGGATTTTTGTAGCTTGCCTCTTTAGCTGCATCACCGTAACATAGAATAGCGAGTTCGTTCAGCCAATTTTCAGGTAACACAGGTAAGCTGGAAGTATCCAGTGCGGGTGGCGGGGTAAGCAGGAAAAGTTTGTCTTTATTTAAATCGCTATGTAGTTCGTAGTGTTCCCGCATAGATAGTCTACTCCGTTCATTAGACCTCTTTCGAAACGTGGTAATTTAGTCAATTTCATTGTTGAACGCCTGACTACGGTCCTCATTTACCCGCAGTAAACTCCGGTCCTCGCCAGGCGTTCGCCGCAAATTTGACTAAATTTCTGAGTTTCGAAAGAAGTCTATTATATTTAACTTTTTAGTCGTGATATCGCTATCGTTTGTCTCTCAGAAAGCATTTTTGTGCTTGTCATAAGAAATACTATCAATCTGAACAACCCTCTCTTTACTTTAAGGAGCCTTGCTTTAAACCACAGAACGACTTTTCTTTATTAGAGTCGTTTTGCTTTTGATCCGTGCTTACCTGAGGTTCTGGTTTAAACAATGCAGATGTAACTTGCGCTGCCGTTGCTGGTGATTTAAGTGGCATACATTCTGTGAATGGAGAAAAATGGGGAGGGAAAGAGTAGCTTCCATCCGGTTGTGGTCCATAGAGATCCTGCATAGATATTTCAGCTCGATTTTTTAAAAGCTCGTTACCAACGCTATCGAGGCTCTGGTTTCGCATTTGCCTAACCCACTCAAAAAATTTTTCAAAATTAAAGTAAAAACATGAATTGTCGGAGCTTTCGCTGCTAGGGGGTGGCAAATCATCTATACTGATGGTTAAAGAAGAGAATGTCTTAAATCGTTCGATGAGTTGAGCAGGATTGATGCCAAAGTATGGATGTATCTTCGGCTTAGGATATTTTTTATATGCTTTAATCACGGCTAGATCATCGCTATTGTGTCCCTCATTAAATGCGGATACAAGCAGACCTCCTACCTCAGACCTGCTCAAACCTATCGGCTTATACAGATCTGGATCAAATGGAAAATATTTGTCTTCGATAACGACACAAGCTTCGCCACTGCTGAGTCCGCCGGGGTGCTTGTATCGGTAGTGTTTATTGTTGCTAACGTATGCGAAGCCAACTCTAGACAAGGGTCCTAATTCAGAGGAAGTGCAAGCTAAAAGGAATGGATGCATTGGATTTCCGTTCTCAGGAAGCTTTGGATCTTCAATGGGGTAAGCGAATATTTGTGTAACGTAGAGCGTTCCGCGAAAACATTTGTTGAAATCGTCCTCACCTAGCATTTTCAAGGTGCCATACAAAAAGCTGAGTTCGCAAAACATAGCACAGTCGATAACCGTTGGCCCTTTAAGCAATTCCTTCAAGGCGACGCTTGGCTTATCACCTCTATAAACCAATATACGCAGAGAATTATTAACATTCATCGCACAATTCCACAAAGGAGGACAAATGTTGTATAGGGCAGAAGCTTCCACCTTTACTTTAGGATATGTGTCCATCAACAGTCCCTTTAGTTTTGTGTTGTAATGTAATCCGCCAAATTTATGGCCAAAAACATTTTGCCTTTGTGAATAGGGAACATTGGCCATTGCTATAAATTTCTTGACACCTTGAATAAAAGCCTCTTGGGTCCCACGTTTTGGTTCTGGCTCGCCAAGCTCAGAAAAGTAGTTTTCCAATTCAGGTGCAGGATCTTTGCTGAACTGAAATAGAGCTTGTACATGTGAGCTGACTGGTATTACATAAGCTGGCATAGAATATCTCTTATTTTTTGGTTGATTGTTGCGAAAAAGTCTATTTCTTGGAAAAAATATTACCCTTTTCTGTGCAGAATTTCTAATCTTTGATCTTACTCTCTACACGACAATTTTTCTCTGCACAGGACAAGATTATCAATTAAGTCATTAGACCTTTTTCGAAACGTGGTAATTTAGTCAATTTCATTGTTGAACGCCTGGCTACGGTCCTCATTTACCCGCATACTACAACTAAAGCCCCGGTGGCACAGATGGATAGCGCAGCCCCCTCCTAAGGGGCAGGTCGCCGGTTCGAATCCGGCCTGGGGCGCCAAATTGTAGGTAAGAACAAAGCCCAGGGAATATCCCGGGCAGAGAGGAAAAGCTACCAGCACTGTTGTAAATTACCCGTGCTTGTTTTTTCACCTAATTCATTCAGCATGAAACAGTGACACTCTGCATCTGTAAACCGCGCTGTCGCTGTTAATTCGTAGTGCTGGCTTGTACTATTGAGTGATAATTCATAGAAATTGTTATCGGTTTCTTTCTTGAACCCTAGATCCGGAAGATTTGCCCCTGCGTAACTGTTATTATTTTCCAAATAATAGACTTCCATACGGTTGGCAAGATGCAGTAGCGCAATTTTGGCTTCAGTGCGACGGGTTTTGATAATAGCATGCGTATAAACTGGATAAGCAATAGCGGCTAACATACTAATGATAGCCAATACTAGGAGCAGCTCAAATAAATTAAATCCGCGAGCACGGCTTGTCGTTTTCATACAAAAAAATTAAGACGTCAGGTTATTATTTTATCGAAATCCCCGTGGTAAAATACCTAAATTTGCGCTAACGTGTTCCGCGAATGAGGCGCCTAGGCGATCAGAAAGTTGCTGGAATAAGCCAGGTTTTACCGTGTAATCCACAACATTTTTATTTTTAATCAGATCGCGCGCGAGAGAGGTTAAATCGCCGAAACCATCAATAAGTCCTAATGATAAGGCCTCTTCACCGGTCCATGCCAAACCAGAGAAAAGTTCTGGGCCTTCTCGCAGACGTTTGCCGCGACCTTGTTTTACTGCATTGATAAATTGTTGATGGACGTTTTCAATCATTTGCAAGGCAATCTGTTTTTCATCTGGCTTTTCAGGAGAAAAGGGGTCTAAAAATCCTTTATGATCACCTGCGGTTAATAAACGACGTTCAACACCTACTTTTTTCATGGTATCGACAAAGCCGAAGCCATCCATTAACACACCAATTGAGCCAACCAAACTAGCGGGATTGGCATAGATACTTGTACTGGCCGAAGCAATGTAATAGGCAGCAGATGTGCAGAGATCACCGCACACGGCATAAAGTTTAATAGCGGGATGTTTAGTGCGTAGATGACGGATCTCTCGATAAATCTGAGAAGCTTGCACGGGGCTTCCTCCGGGGCTATTGACTCGTAAAATTACGGCCTGTGTATTCTTATCCTCAAAGGCGCTTTGCAAGCCTTCAATGACATTATCTGCATTAGCGGGGGCGCTATCGTCGATAATACCGTGGATATCGACGAGACTAATATGGGATTTTACTTTACTTGTATTCGGTAATTTGGCTGAATTTGGCCATAAGATTATTAAAAAACCGATAAGCACTACAAAAAACAAGAGCTTAAAGAAGATGCCCCAGCGTCGCTTAGCTTTCTGCTCCTTTAGCGTATTGAAAAGTAACTTTTCTAGTGTTTTGCGTTCCCATTCTGGGTTGCTGGATAATTCTTCTACCATAGGAGCCCCTATTCTAAATATTCAATAGACCTCTTTCGAAACGTGGTAATGTAGTCAATTTCATTGTTGAACGCCTGGCTACGGTCCTCATTTACTCGCAGTAAACTCCGGTCCTCGCCAGTCGTTCGCCGCGAACTTGACTCCATTTCTGAGTTTCGAAAGAGGTCTAATAATTATGTGCTAAACAAAAATGCCCTAGTCTAACCTTTTTTTTCGATAGCGGTAAGAATAATTATGTTCGGTGTTATGTCTTGTTCTCCATGTGAGCGGCGGCTACTATATTAGACCTCTTTCGAAACGTGGTAATGTAGTCAATTTCATTGTTGAACGCCTGGCTCCGGTCCTCATTTACCCGCAGTAAACTCCGGTCCTCGCCAGTCGTTCGCCGCGAACTTGACTCTATTTCTGAGTTTCGCAAGAGGTCTATTGAGAGAGCATTATGAGTCTAAATAAATTAACCAGTCAGTTTCAGGCCGCTGTAGCAGAGTCGCAATCACTTGCTATAGGACGTGATAATGCTTTTATTGAACCGATTCATTTGATGAAAGCCTTGCTATCACAGGAAAATGGAACGGTGAGGCCCTTATTGATGAAATCAAATGTTAATTTAACTCAATTAAGTAAGGATTTAGAAATAGCGATCGACCGCTTACCTACCGTTCAAACTGCTAAACCAGGCGAAATCTACCCCTCAAATGATTTGACTCGTTTACTTAATGTGACAGATAAACTAGCACAGCAACGTAAAGATGAATATCTCTCCAGCGAATTATTTGTGCTCGCTGCTGTGGATGATAAAAGCATGCTGGGTGATTTATTACGGAAAGCGGGCACCGTAAAGCCAGCTATTGAGGCGTCAATTAATGAGATTCGAGGGGGAGAAGGGGTAAATGATGCCGAAGCTGAGGGGCGACGTGGTGCTTTGGAGAAATATACCATCGATTTAACAGTGCAAGCAGCACAAGGCAAGCTTGATCCAGTGATAGGGCGAGATGATGTAATTCGCAGAACGATACAAGTACTGCAACGACGAACTAAAAATAATCCAGTGCTTATCGGAGAGCCGGGTGTGGGGAAGACGGCTGTCGTTGAAGGACTTGCGCAGCGTATTATCAATCACGAAGTACCGGAAGGTTTAAAAAATAAACGCTTGCTAGCCTTGGATATGGGCGCGTTGATTGCGGGTGCAAAATATCGTGGTGAATTTGAGGAACGTTTAAAAACGGTACTTAACGATCTGGGAAAACAAGCAGGGCAAATTATTTTATTTATTGATGAGCTACACACCATGGTAGGGGCGGGGAAAGCTGAAGGTGCAATGGATGCCGGAAATATGTTGAAGCCTGCTTTAGCGAGAGGTCAATTGCATTGTATTGGCGCGACTACTCTAAATGAATATCGTAGCTATATTGAAAAAGATGCCGCATTAGAGCGTCGTTTTCAAAAGATTTTGGTTGACGAGCCTACTGTTGAAGATACGGTAGCTATACTGCGTGGTTTGAAGCAGCGTTACGAAATACATCACGGTGTAGAAATTATGGATTCGGCTATTTTAGCGGCAGCCACTTTATCGCATCGTTATATTTCAGATAGAAATTTGCCTGATAAAGCTATCGACCTCATTGATGAAGCGGCTAGCCGTATTCGAATAGAAATCGATTCTAAGCCAGAAGAACTGGATCGTTTAGATAGACGTTTAATACAACTAAAAATTGAGCGTGAAGCGCTAAAAAAAGAAACCGATGATGCGTCTGAACAACGATTACGAAATTTACAAAAAGAGATTGCTGGCTTAGAAAAAAAATATGCCGACTTAAACGAAATCTGGAAAGCTGAAAAAGCAACGCTGCAAGGTGAGCAGAAGATAAAAAGTGATCTTGAGAAGATGAAATTTGAATTAGAAAAGGCACATCGCTCGGGTGACTTAAACAAAATGTCAGAGCTGCAATATGGCAAAATTCCTGCTTTAGAAAAGCAATTGCAGGCGATACATAAGACAGAAAGAAAAGAAACCCATTTACTACGGAATAGAGTTACTGAAAAGGAGATTGCTGAGATTGTTTCAAAATGGACCGGCATCCCCGTAGCAAAAATGTTAGAAGGTGAGCGTGAAAAGTTACTTCATATGGAAGATGCGTTACATCAACGTGTTGTTGGGCAAGATGAAGCGATTACGGTAGTGGCGGATGCTATTCGTCGTTCCCGAGCTGGATTATCTGATCCGAATCGACCGATTGGTTCATTTATTTTTTCAGGTCCTACTGGGGTGGGAAAGACGGAAGTGTGTAAAGCATTAGCTGGATTTTTGTTCGATTCTGACGAGGCTATGGTACGTTTAGATATGTCCGAATTTATGGAAAAACATTCCGTTGCTCGTTTAATTGGCGCGCCTCCTGGCTACGTAGGTTATGAAGAGGGGGGATATTTAACAGAAGCCGTTCGTCGTAAACCGTATTCTGTCGTATTACTCGATGAAATTGAAAAAGCACATGCCGATGTATTTAATATTTTACTTCAAGTATTAGAAGATGGTCGTTTAACGGATGGTCACGGACGTACTGTAGATTTTCGTAATGCCGTAGTAGTTATGACATCGAATCTGGGTTCGCAATTGATACAAGAATTAGCCTTAAAAGCAGATTATGCCACTATAAAAACAACTATTAGGGAAGTTATTGCTCAGCACTTCCGACCAGAATTTATTAATCGAGTTGATGAAATAGTTGTTTTTCATGCATTATCGCAAGAACAGATTCGTATAATCGCCGCTATTCAATTAGAGCGTTTGCGACAGCGTTTAAGCGAACGTGATTTACAGTTAGCAGTGAATGAAACGGCTATCGATCATATTGCCGCCGTAGGTTATGATCCCGTTTACGGAGCACGACCTCTGAAACGGGTTATTCAACAAGAGCTAGAAAATCCGATTGCACGTGCCATGATCGCAGGTGAATTTACCACAGGCAATATAATTGTAGTAGAGTATAGTGACGGAAAAATAACAATAGCCAGTAAAAATAAGCCAACAATGACGACCTAGGTTTTTTGTTGGGCCGAGCCGAAAGGTTACGCTTTTTCCCAGGGCAAGTTTTGGTAGATTGCATAGCTGGATAAAGACATAGGATACTTAATTATTTCAAAGTAGGGTGAGTAATCGAAATCTTTAGGTGTAAATAAACGTGGGTTTTCTTTCAACAGTTTTATCGTGTGGCCGTCTTTCTCGATTATTGGCATTATTGGGAAATCAACAGACTGAAAAGCTTCTGCTAGTAAGGTAGAACAAGTTTCTTTTATACTGTTGCCTGGTTTGTAGTTAAGTAAAGTGGAGTGCCACTTGCGTGGTAACAGTGGCCAGGGGAGTAGGAATCTACCGAGATCAAAAACTTGACGCAGATCATATTGTATTCCTAGGTGTGTTATCGTGTAAGCAATGACCTGTTGTGCGTCTTGGTGGGTAATGTCTTTTGGACGGCAAAGACGGATATGTTCCTTGGCGTATTTACTTAATGGCGAAACCAAGGTGCCTGCGCCTAATACACTTTCAATAACGAGTTGATCGCCTGGGTCTCCCTCATAAAATTTAGATACTTGTTGTTGCATTTTTTTATCTTCAATATCGTATAAGCGGCCGATATAGAGCGCGGCATGTGACCATGCCGTTTGGGTAACGAGTTTGATCATTTTGCTTATCCGTTTGCGACCTTCGATGAGCAAGAGGTCACAAGGACGCAATTCATGTTTTAGTTTATTGAAATCACTTAATGGGAAGCGGCGAGGCAGTTCAACTTCTTTGTTGAGCCAACGAATGAAAACAGTGAGTAGCTTATTGGAACAATTAACTTGCATAAAATTCCTTAGCTGGGCAGATTGCCGTGAGTATAATTTTTCTGGATAGTTTACATTAGACCTCTTTCGAAACGTGGTAATTTAGTCAATTTCATTGTTGAACGCCTGGCTACGGTCCTCATTTACTCGCAGTAAACTCCGGTCCTCGCCAGTCGTTCGCCGCGAACTTGACTAAATTTCTGAGTTTCGAAAGAGGTCTATTGACTGTGCCAGTTCAACCGCAAAACCTAAATAATTCGAGGGAGTTAGATTGAGTAGTTGTTGTTTTACTTCTTCTGGAAGACTAAGCCTGCGAATAAACTGAGATAAAGTTTTTTGATCCAATGTTTGTCCACGCGTTAATTCTTTTAGTTGTTCATAAGGCAGGTTGGCGCCATATTTTCTCAAAACGGTTTGAATAGCTTCAGCGAGTATTTCCCAATGTTGATTGAGATCGGTCGCTAATCTTTCTTCATCGAGGACGATTTTTTGCAGACCAGTGAGCAGACTTTTATAGGCGATTAAACTATGGGCAAAAGCAACGCCCAAATTACGTAGTAGGGTAGAATCTCTTAAATCTCTTTGCCAACGTGAGCGAGGGAGGGTATTAGAAAAGTGTTGGTACAAACTGTTGGCTAAACTCAGATTACCTTCTGCGTTTTCAAAATCGATGGGATTTATTTTATGAGGCATTGTTGAGGAGCCAGTTTCCTCTGTCTTAGATTTTTGTTTAAAATAACCTAATGAAATATATCCCCACATATCGGCGGATAAATTGATTAAAATTGCGTTTATCCGTTTAAGCACATCACAATATTCGGCAATGTAGTCATGTGGTTCGATTTGCGTAGTATAAGGATTCCAACTAAGACCTAAACTTTCAACAAACTGTCTAGAAACCTCTTGCCATGGAACGTTGGGATAGGCCGTGCGATGTGCATTGTAATTACCAATCGCGCCATTGAATTTACCTTGTAGTGTGATATTGGAAAATTTCTTGAGTTGAGCGGTCAAACGGAATACAAAGTTAGCTAATTCTTTACCCATCGTAGTGGGTACGGCGGCTTGTCCATGGGTGCGAGCAAGCATAGCTTGCGCTGCATAATCTCGGGTTAAATTTTTTAACTGTTTCAGGATTTTTTGAAGAGCAGGGATTAAACAGGTTTTTCTAGCTTCTTTAAGCATCAAAGCGTACGCTAGATTATTAATATCGTCTGACGTACAAGCGAAATGGATAAATTCGCTGCTATTTTTTAGTTCTGGATTTGCGTTTATTTTTTCTTTCAAAAAATATTCAACAGCCTTGATATCGTGATTCGTTGTAGCTTCTAAGGCTTTGATCTGTTTCGCATCACGGTCATTAAAATGCTTAATAAGCAGATTAAGTTGTTGCTGTGTTTTTTCTGAGAAAGGTCCGATTTCTGTGATATCAGTGCGGCTGGCCAGTGTTTGTAACCAGCGTATCTCGATCAAAACCCTAAAATGAAATAAACCATATTCGCTAAATATAGGGCGTAACTCAGCTGTTTTGTTGAAATAACGCCCATCAATAGGAGATATCGCCGTTACAGGGTTTAATTGCACAATAGCCTCGACCAAGGTAAATATAAACAGCTTACATTAGACTTCTTTCGAAACGTGGTGTTAGTCAATTTCATTGTTGAACGCCTGGCTACGGTCCTCATTTACCCGCAGTAAACTCCGGTCCTCGCCAGTCGTTCGCCGCGAACTTGACTCCATTTCTGAGTTTCGAAAGAAGTCTATTATTCGGAATTATCATGATAATTTTCTGATTTATCGCGACGCTTTTCTTTTTCTTTTTGTTTATGTTTGTTAATTTGAAGTTCAATTTTTTGTATTAAATCATCAACGGCTGCGTATAAATCTTCAGATTCAGCGCGCGCGTAAAATTCGGTGCCATGTGCATGAACTAGACCTTTAGCGACTTGCTCTAGATTTTCTAGGCTCAGCGTCACGTGTACGGCCGTTGTTGTTGTTGTAATACGTTCCAATCGTTTAAATTTATCCAATATGTATTGTTTCAATGCATCCGTGACTTCTATTCCATCATTTGTAATAGTAATTTGCATAAGGACCTCTCTTCGTGCTTAACGGACATAAAATTATCGTTAGTATTGCCTGCGTAACTGTTTTGATAACGCTGCCGTAGAGAACTAAAACAGTTGCAAGCTCGACTAAGCAAATATTACATTAGACCTCTTTCGAAACGTGGTAATGTAGTCAATTTCATTGTTGAACGCCTGGCTACGGTCCTCATTTACTCGCAGTAAACTCCGGTCCTCGCCAGTCGTTCGCCGCGAACTTGACTTCATTTCTGAGTTTCGAAAGAAGTCTATTATTTAGACGATAAAACCCCCTGTAAATGATTAGCAAACACTTGACTTGCTAACTGACCGATAATTCTTTGTTCAGTTAATTCTCGACCATCGGGTGTAAAAAATAAAAATGTAGGCGGCGCAATGACTTTAAACTTGTTTTCTAAAGCTTTAGAAACGGCATTATTGGCAGTTACATCGGCGCGCAATACAATAAATTGAGACAGTAAACTCTTTACCTGTGGCGCAGAAAATACCAATCGCTCCATTTCTTTGCATGATAAACACCAGTCTGCATAAAAGTCCACCATGACAGGTTTATTTGTTTGCTTAGCATTAGCGAGTGCACGAGTAAAATCAGGAATTCCTTCAATGGTTTGAAAGTGACTACTATTGGGTGGGGTTACTTGATTTGATTGAGACCAGTGAAAAAATTGTGAATCCGCAGGAATGATACGTGACAACAACCACGCCGCCATCACTATCATTATGATTCCTAGCATTATCTTCACCCAATACATCCAAGAACCTGATTTAGGTAGCCATTTACCTTCTGAAGTCCCGATAATCAACAAAGGAACTCCCGAGCCCAAACCTAAAATAAACAAAGCAAAACCACCCAAAACAGCATTGCCTGAGTTGCCTATATAAGCTAAAACACCGACTAAAGGTGCGGTAACGCAAGGAGAAATAACTAAAGTGGATAGGCAACCCATTAAGGCTACTCCTAGGTAATTACCTCCTCGTTGGCGATTACTTATGTTAGCCAGTGTTGCTTGCCAGCTTGTTGGAAGGCGTAACTCGTAAAAACCGAACAAAGAAAAAGCCAATAATATAAATATTAAACTAACAAGCACAATGACCAGCGGATTTTGCAAAAAAGCTTGCAGATAGCTGCCTGCTAAACCAGCAAAAACGCCGGCCATGGCATAGGTCAATGCCATGGAAAGTACGTAGATTAGCGACAAAATAAAAGCTTTGAGCGTTGTTAATTGTTTTTGGCCTAGAATAATAGCAGATAAAATAGGTATTAATGGAAGTACGCAAGGGGTTAAAGATAATAATAAACCAAATCCAAAAAAACCTAATAAAATCAGCCACAGATTATGGCTGGTTAACAACTGCACTGCTTCACCTTGCTCATTGATAGCATGGGATGATTTTGTTTGTGCCAGATTTTGACCAGCTGTTCTGCCTAATTCTTCCTTGCAAGATACAGTTAACTTTTCTTTGTGAGGCTGCAAAGAAAGCACTTGTGTAACAGGGGGGTAGCAAAAATTAGCAGCACAGCCCTGATAATTGATAGTGAGTGTAAAAGTATCTTGCAAAAGGGTAGCAAACTTCAACAGTACGGTCACGTCATGTTGGTAGACTTGATATTTTCCGAGAAATTGGTTTTGTTTAAGAATGCCTTTAGGAAACACGGCTGATCTGATCGCCGCTTGATCACTGTGAAAATGTATTTTATTACGATAGAGGTAATAACCTGGCTTAATCGTCCAATGTACCGCCAGCGTTTTAGCGTCGATTTGTTTACTGGTTATTTGAAAAACCTGCTCCGCTGACTCTATTTGCTGTACCGCATGAGTAGAGGCCACCATCCCCAATGATAAAATAAGCAATAAAATTTTTAAGAATCTGCCAAAATATGACAAAATGCTATCTCCTACAATGTCTTAACGCATGCTGACTCAGGTTATATGAGAGGGCGGACTAACCCTATCTACCCTCGTCCGCTTCAAAAAAGCCAATTGTCTTGCTATAGACGCTTGTCGCCACACCGCCCCTACTATATCATGGAAGCTCCTCTGACCTAGTCAAGACTCAAAGGATATTGTATATGCAAAATGCACTTGATCGGCTTCCTGTCCTTCCTATCCAGATTCCTAGTACAGGTACGCCTCAACAACCGTTAAGGACTTGTGTTACACAAGCATTAGAAAATTATTTTTCTCAATTAGAGGGAAATGCGCCTTCCAATCTTTATGAACTAGTTTTAGCGGAGGTTGAATCACCTTTACTCGAAGTTGTATTGCGACAGACCCGTGGTAATCAAACCAAAGCAGCTAAATTGCTGGGAATTAGTCGCGGTACTTTACGTAAGAAATTAAAACAATATGACCTCGCATAACCAGTAGTCGACACGCCAATTAGCCCTTTCTTTTTAATACAAAAACAACAAAAAAACAAAAAAATAAATGCTTTGTAAATAAGAAAGTTTTATTTAAATTGGATATTTTGATTTATTGGACTTCTTTCGAAACTCAGAAATTTAGTCAAGTTTGCGGCGAACGACTGGCGAGGACCGGAGTTTACTGCGAGTAAATGAGGACCGTAGTCAGACGTTCAACAATGAAATTGACTAAATTGCCACGTTTCGAAAGAGGTCTATTGTCGTAAATGTGATTTTTGTTTTGCGTCTTAAGAGTAGATTATTTTTATAGTATCCTTCTCGTTTACCTGGTACTCACGCGCATCAACAATTTTGTCAGAAACTTGATTTTAACCGTTTATAAAGTGGTTGCAAGGACAGTGCTTTTTTAGCACAATAGGCGACCGTTTGGCTATGTAGCTCAGTCGGTTAGAGCACAGCACTCATAATGCTGGGGTCGGTGGTTCGAGCCCACCCATAGCCACCAGAACAACGGACCCAGAGGTATGTCGCAAATTATGTCAGCGAAGATGCTAGCGATTGTTATGGCGACAAAGCACTTTTTGCTAACACTGCCAAACTAGAAGGAATTCATTCCGTGAGTTTTATCAAAATAAGTATCAAAGTGCTCTAAGAGAGGTTTTTTTCCTTTCTCATCGGTATTTTCGCTGCGTACAGTATAAGCGGCTACTCTTGCCGTAGTTGTAGCGAGTTTTAATTTTGATGAAAGCGGGTGCCATTGTCCTGTGCTGTGCGAACGAAAGTAAACGGGCAGTTTTGATTGTCTTTGAGGCTGGATGCACGCGCCGTAGTTTGAAATTTTTCCATTTTCGATGACAGCTTGAAATTGTCTACACTGCGTTTCATCAGCACCTTGCGCTTGTAAGGCCTTGTCATCAAGATAGCTAAAAAACATACCATGCGGTCTGCTGCTGCTAGGACGTTGTGACTTAATATCGCCGGGTTCAGTCGGATCATAAGTTTTTTCTGTTCTATTCTTATCCTTCAGATACCATCGCACGGCGGGCGCAGGTATACGCATGGGTGTTGGAACGACTACTTTCGTTGGATCAGGTGTTCCCCGTGTTTTTTTCTTTGCTTTTGGTTGATCGCTTAGAACAGACACAGTTGTCTCTGTAGCTGCAGTGTGGAGTGTTTCATCCTCTTGGAGAAAACAAGTATAAAGAAGTTCAGAGCGTACTTCATTGCAGGGTATTACTCGTACGCACTGGAATTTGTTTTTTTCAATATCGGCGGTTAATCGACGTACTTCATCTGCCATGCAAGAATAGTTAGCTAACAAAACTTGAGTGCCATAAGTTCTATCTTGATAGATACAATAGGCATGATACATCACAATACAGGACACTATGAGTAGCGGCCATTCGCTAGGGATAACTTCGGCTAATACGAACATAGCGAAAAACGGAACAACAATATATAGCAATCTCGGATCTATCGGTGGCGAGAACAAAACACCAGGGTAATTGGTTTGTACGTGAACATCTATTTCACGTTTAATCTTCTGTGCCTGCGCATAAAGATGACGATTGATATTAGCAGAAGAGGTATTATCTATCTGCTCTAATCTCCGTATCTGCTCCTGCACAAAAGAGTCTTTTTGGAGCTGACAAGAGAATGACAGAATGTCGTGTGGAGGAAATTCTTTTTGTTTTTGCGTACACCATCTTTTCATATCAGCAACAAAGTTGATGTCCAGTTGCTTTTGGTGCTCAGGTCTAATCCACTGATTGAAATGAGTAAGTAAGTCGTGAGGGGGCAGACAAAATGCTTGCATCATTAAATTCAACTTCACTGAATTTATTATTTTTTTTTCAGAAAAATTACAAATTAAGGAGTCAATAAGCAATTCACAAACGAAGGTTTTGAAAGCAGGATTTTCTTTTTCTCTTGTAATCTTCTGTAATGAAGCATGTGTTTGTTGGAGAGCTTTTTTATATTTTTGTGGAGTATAATTGGTATGCGCTTGATGATCTGATGCAGTCGTTTTTTTTAGAGCGTTCTGTTCATACTTCTGCGTTTCCTCAATAAAGCGGTCCATACGTTTCTCGAGTATAGGGCGATGCTGTTCACGAGGTTGCCCAATTAACAGTAACGAAAGACGAATGAAGCGATACTGAAATATAGGATCAGCAAGTGTTTTTTCTAAAATCTGTTTTTGTATGGCGGTTAATTCTTTATAGGTTAATGGCATAATAACATTCTCCAGGCCCGTTGGGCGCTATCAAAAAAAACATAAGCTTTGGAAATTCTTGCGCTTTCTATTTTTCGCTGACTATAGGGGAAGCGAACCGTTTCTCCATTGGCAGCTGTGAATTTTTGATCATTTTGCTCAATCAGTCGTTGAAGAACATTTAGTTGAGCAGGTTCTAATACTTTACTTATATCCAAATGAATAGACCTCTTTCGAAACTCAGAAATGTAGTCAAGTTCGCGGCGAACGACTGGCAAGGACCGGAGTTTACTGCGGGTAAATGAGGACCGTAGCCCAGGCGTTCAACAATGAAATTGACTAAATTACCACGGAAACTCAGAAATTTAGTCAAGTTCGCGGCGAACGACTGGCGAGGACCGGAGTTTACTGCGGGTAAATGAGGACCGTAGCCCAGGCGTTCAACAATGAAATTGACTAAATTACCACGTTTCGAAAGAGGTCTAATAATTCC
>Ga0210402_10001211_pt1 | contig 26753 bp, 27 predicted proteins | sample IncBWC7MmetaG_FD_161055 | JGI IMG/M metagenome (GOLD analysis project Ga0210402, IMG submission 161055) | Forest soil microbial communities from Barre Woods Harvard Forest LTER site, Petersham, Massachusetts, United States - Inc-BW-C-7-M | ecosystem: Environmental > Terrestrial > Soil >... | reverse complement strand
CTTGCGGATTCTTGCGCAGCTCCAGCATGGCGCTGCGGCTGGAATCGTTGGCCGTGCGATAGCGGCCATCGCTGCCCACGGAAATCGCGTCGGCCATGGCGGAGAGGCCATATTGCGCGCCATGGGTCTTGACCAGGCCCAGCCAGGTCTGGTCGACGAACTGGAACAACCCGGCCGCCGACGAGGTGCCCGACTGCGCCATGGGCCTCAGGCTGGACTCCCGCATCGCGGTGCCCAGCAGGTAATGAAAATCCGAGCCGGTAGCGGCGGCGGCCTGTTTCAGCGCACTGACGACCGGATCGGTGATGGCCCCAATCTGCATGGGGGAGAACATCGGGGATTATGGTTAACCAGACCTTACCAGGGCGATGCGGGCCGCGCGCACGGCGGGATCATAATGGACCGGAGCGCTGTGGCCCCAGACTGGCCCCGGCCAGGCGGGATCGCCGGGATAACGCCCCACCACATGCAGGTGCAGCTGGGGGACCAGAATGCCCAGGGCGCCGATATTGAGCTTTGCCGCCCCGGCCTTCTTGATCATGTCTCCAGCCCGCGCCGCCTCCTCTATCAATTGCGCGCGCTGGTCAGACGTCAGGTCTGTGATTTCCACAGGTGGTCCGCCTCCCTCGTGGGGCGAAGCCCCTGATGGGGGAAGTGGTTGGTCCATAGCGACAGCGTGTGGACGGCCCTCGGGCCAGCGAAAACCGGAGGGGGCCGGAATACGCGGCACCAGCACCAGCCAGAAATAGCGCGCCTCTTCCATCAGCAGCACACGGCAAAGCGGCCAGTCGGCGACAAAGCTGGTGTCGGCGGCAAGGCGGGAATGAAGTTCGAATTTCATGACCCCATTTTAGTCACCGCTTGTCTGAACGCAAAGTTATGTACGGTGGGATACAATCCCCTCACATTTTTCTGTTGCTGTCGTTCATCCTTCTGGGATCGAACGCCGCAATCGGTTCGGCCCTGCCCATCAGTTGCGCGGCGATATTTTCGGCGATGGCGGGCGCGAACAGGATGCCGTTGCGAAATTGGCCCCCGGCCAGCCATAGCCCGTCCAGCGAAGTCGGTCCCAGCAGCGGCAGGCCGTCGGACGAACGCGGCCTCAGGCCCGCCCAATGATCCACCAGGCTCCAGTCCCTTAAGCCCGGCATGGCCGCTTCGGCCCTGCCCCGCAGAAATTCAACAGCGCTATCGGTCGGGCTGGTATCGAAGCCCACGCTTTCCATCGTCGCACCGATCAGCAGCCGTCCATTGCGCGGCACGGCGTAAATGCCCTGGCCCCAGATCACTGGTCCCGGCAGGAGGGCGCCTTGCGGCGGGGCCAGCGCGATCATCTCGCCCTTGACGGGGGTGATGGGCGCCAATTCCGCCTCGACCAACCCGCTCCAGGCGCCAGCCGCCAGCACAAAGACATCGGCGTGATAAAGACCGAAGGGCGTATGGGCGATGGCGGCTCTGCCGTTCCGTCTTTCAATCCGCACCACCGCCTCGTTGGCGATCAGCCTGCCGCCCGCCAGCTGGTATGCAAATGCCAGGGCAACACCTAAAGCCCGACTGTCGACATGGGCTTCCTGGGGTGACCACAGCGCGCCGGCTAGTGCCCCCGTCGCAAGGGGCGCCAGGGCGCGGACCTCGGCAGGGCTAAGGATTGCAATCCCGTCCGCCTTTTTCGACAGCCGCGCCAGCGCCGCTTCGTCCTCGGCCAGGATCAGCGCGCCGCTCTGCGAATAGCCGACCGCCTGGCCGCTGACGGCTTCAAGTGTTTGTGCAAAATCCTGCCACAGATCATTGGAATAACGTGCAAATTCTATTTCTGCAGCATCGGCGTCCATTAGCTCCGCTGTCACTGCAATCATTCCGGCAGCGGCCCAGCTTGCCCCCGAAGCGGGCTGGGCGCGCTCCAGCACGGTGACGTCGACCCCGGCCTGGGCCAGCCTCCAGCCGATGCTGAGACCAGCCACGCCCGCCCCAATAATGACGACTTTCATGAGGCCCCTATAGCCGGAAACCGTCCAAACCGACACCGCGGCCTGTAACCTTCAGGCCTTGCGGACGTATGATCCCTGCAAGGAGAAGGACCATGGAAAAAGCACTTTTCGGCGCGGGCTGTTTCTGGGGGGTGGAAGATTTCTTCCGCCAGGTTCCCGGCGTGTCCCAGGCGGTCAGCGGCTATGCCGGCGGCAAGAGCCAGAACCCAACCTACAGCCAGGTCTGCGGCGGCGACACCAACCATGCAGAGGTGGTGGAAGTCACTTTCGATCCAGCGAAAGTTGGCTATGCCAGCCTGGTGGATCTCTTCTTCAAGATGCACAACCCCACCCAGCGCAACCGCCAGGGACCGGATTTCGGCACGCAGTATCGCTCGGTGATCTTCACCCATGGCGAGGACCAGGCCCGTGTGGCGCGGGAGCGGCTGGAGGCTGCCGCCAAATCAGGCCGCTACAAAAGCCCTATCGTCACCGTGATCGAGCCTGCCCCCGCCTTCTGGCCCGCCGAGGATTACCACCAGCGATATTTCGAAAAGCATGGCGGGCATTGCCATGTGTCCTATGCGGAAGTTGCCGGGAGCTAGAGTCTGAATAGGGTCCTCATCCTGAGCCTGTCGAAGGATGAGGGGTATGACTTTTCTCAGCTCGCTCCTCATTCAGCCGCATGGTCACCAGGACCACAATCATGGCGGCGAAGCTGGTGAGCGTGCCCGGCAGCCAGATGATCAGCCCGCCAAAATGCTGGTCGTTCAGCGCCGTCATCGCCATCACCCGCCCACAGATGGTGTAGACCGGATAATAATCGGTCATCGACAATGACAGGATCGCGCCCAGCACCATCTGGGGCAGTTCGATCACCAGGATCAGCGCTGCGCGACCCAAGCTCGACAGCCGCGCCGGCGGCTTGGGCCGGGCATCCAAAATCAGCGACCAGAACATCACGCCATTGATCGCCATGCTCCAGTTCATCAGCTCATAGAGATTGGCGTCCAGCATCACATACGTGTGGATGGCGGGGATCAGCCAGAAATAGAGCAGCCCCACGAACAGCGCCGGGGCGATGGCGGGATGTTGAAGAATGTTCACCACCGCCTGAACCAGCCTTGCCTTGACAAGGGGTTTGAGGAAATCCGGCATCCCGGCATAGACGGTGGGCCCGCTCATCCCCAGGGCGATGGCGAAGGCCCCGGCATGGTGCAAGACGAAATGCGCCCAGCGATGCACGAAGAACATGTGCTGGGCGTAGTAATCCACCCGCGTCTGCAGCACGACATAAAAGGAAATCACCCCCGCCACGAAACACACCTGCCGCCACAGCGGCGGCGGCGCCGCCACCAATTTCAATCCGCGCGCGAACCAGGCCAGCACCAGCGTCAGACCCAGAAATTCCGGCCAATGAAACTCCCAGGGCAGAAACATCGGCAACTGGGCGGGAAACCGCGCCGAGACGGTAAACAACACCGCGCCGACCACGAGCAGCGCGCCATACCAGAGCCAGGAGGCGCTCTTGCTCATTTGGGCATCAAGGCGGCCAGTTCGGCATCGCCGTTCCGGGCCAATGCCGCGCGGACGCCCTCGATGTCAGCGGCGCTGCGGTTCTGGCTGAGTTTCCATTTGCCTTCCAGCCTTGTGATGGAAATTTCAAAGCCGACAATAGCGCCCAGCAGGCCGTCGATGTAGTCGGCGGGCGCATCTGCCACCGACCAGGGCGCCGTTCTAGCCGCCTCATGCGCCGCGCTCAGCGCGCCGACATGCCGCCGCAACCAGATGGGATCATCGCGCAACGTCAGGCGGCCACGGACATGCACCGTGATGTAATTCCAGGTCGGCACCGCTTTTCCTGTCTGCGCTTTGCTGGGATACCAGGAGGGGCTGACATAGGCGTGCGGCCCCAGAAATATCGCCAGCACTTCGGCACCGGGTTTCAAACTTTTCCATACCGGATTGGCCCTGGCGAAATGGCCGCGCAGCACACCGTCCTCCAGCAGCAGAGGCAGGTGATTGGCTTCTACGCCGCCGCTGTTTTGCGTCACCAGGGTGGCAAGGCCAATGCGGCGTATGGCGTCGTGGAGAACGTCTTCGCGTTCCTCCCGGAAGTGCGGTGGTATGTACATGGGGTTACTTTAAGCCGCCGTGTGGCCAATGCAAAAGCGTGTTAGAGACGCAGCATGCGCATGGCCGTCCTCATTTTCGCTTTGTTGCTCGCCGGTTGCGGGAAGTCGAATTTCCACATGACCGATATTTCCGGCGCCATGCCCCGGCTGGGTTTCCACATGACCCGCGCCAGCGACGGCGCCGCCGTGACCGGCGCCGATTACCGGGGCAAGCTGGTGGTGCTTTATTTCGGCTACACCCATTGCCCGGATATATGCCCCGCCACCCTGGCCAATTTGGCCGAGATGCTGGGCAAGGTGAAAAGCCCCGATGTGCGGGTGCTGTTCGTTAGCGTGGACCCGGCCCGCGACACCGCGCCCGACCTCAGAAAATACACGGCCGCCTTCTCGCCCCAGATGGACGGCCTGACCGGCAGCGACAATGACCTGGCGAATTTCGCCCGCGCCTATCGCGTGGCCTATTCGGTCACGCCCGGCCCGCCTTACACCGTGATGCATTCCAATGCGGTGTTCTTCTTCGACAAGACCGGCAGGGCGCGCCTGGTCACCACCGACACCAGCGACACGGCCGCGATGGCGGACGATGTGGAAAAGCTACTGAGCAGAGATTAAAGGATTTCAACAGCCGGAAAGCCTGATTGAGGTCTCAAGTCAGGTTCGTACCAATTCACGTCAGAAGTGCCTTTTTCACCTTTACTGAAATCGTAAAAGAAAAGATTGGCGGGCGTTTGCGGCCTTCCGTAATAAAACCATTCCCAGCGCACTCGGGAGGCATCCGAGATCTGAAATTTGGACGTGTCGGCTTCCAGACCGCTAGGCGACCACACGGAAAGCAGTTCGGAATCGTTAAACCGGATTTTTAAAAGGTCAGGCTCAGCGTCGCATGCAACGATACGGTGCCAACTATCATTGGGCCTGCCGAACCACACACCCCAAAACCGAAGCGTGCCTTGTTTCAGTTTTGCGTGTTTCCGATTAAGCAACGCCGCATAATCCTCGGCAGTGCTCCCTGTCATATATGTAACGCCGCGCCGTCCGCCGCCAGCACAGCCTCATGCATCATCTCCGACAGCGTCGGATGCGGGAAGATGGTGTGGGCGAGTTCATGGTCGGTCAGCTCGCCCGACTTGGCGATGGCATAACCCTGGATCAGTTCGGTGACTTCCGCGCCCACCATATGCGCGCCCAGAAGTTCGCCGGTCTCCGCATCGAACACGGTCTTGACCAGGCCTTCCGCCTCGCCCAGGGCAATGGCCTTGCCGTTGCCGATGAAGGGGAAACGGCCGACCTTGATCTTGCGCCCGCCCTCTTTCGCCTTGGCTTCGGTCATGCCGATGCTGGCCACCTGCGGCCAGCAATAGGTGCAGCCCGCCACATTGGAAGCGTTGAGCGGATGCACGCCTTTCACGCCGGCGATCTTCTCGGCCACAATCACGCCTTCATGCATCGCCTTGTGCGCCAGCCAGGGCGCGCCGACCAGATCGCCGATCGCCCAGACACCGGCCACGCCAGTCTCGCCCCATTCGTTGGCCACCACATGGGTGCGGTCCACCTTGATACCCGCGCCTTCCAGGCCGATATTTTCCACATTGCCGACAATGCCCATCGCCAGGATTACCCGGTCCACGGTGATCTGTTCGGTCTTGCCGTCCTTCGACTTTAAAGTGCAGGTGACATTGTCCGCGCCTTTTTTCAGCTCGGTCACGGTGGTGCCGACTTTCAGTTTCATGCCCTGCTTGGTGAAGGCCTTGGCGGCGAAATTGGAGATTTCCTCGTCCTCCACCGGCAGCACACGGTCGAGAACTTCCACCACCGTCACGTCTGAACCGAGGGTGCGGTAGAAACTGGCGAACTCGATGCCGATGGCGCCCGACCCCACTACCAGAAGCGATTTGGGAAAGGAGGGCGGCACCATGGCTTCGCGGTAGGTCCAGATCAACAGCCCGTCAGGCTCCAGCCCTGGAAGAGTCCTGGCCCGCGCGCCGGTCGCCAGCACGATATTCTTGGCCGTGTATTCGCTAGTCTTGCCGTCCAGGGTCACCGCCAGCTTGCCCTTGCCCGCCAGCTTGGCGGTGCCGGGAATCACGGTGATCTTGTGCTTCTTCATCAGAAAGCCGACGCCGTTGGAAAGTTGCAGCGAGACGGCCCGGCTGCGCGCCACGATCTTGGCGATGTCGAATTTGAAATTGTCGGCGGAAAAGCCGAACTCCCCCAGCCGGTGCATCAGGTGCCAGATTTCGCTGGAGCGCAGCAACGCCTTGGTGGGAATGCAGCCCCAATTGAGGCAGATGCCGCCCAGGCGGTCGCGCTCGACCACCGCCGTTTTCAGGCCCAGCTGGGCGCAGCGGATGGCGCAGACATAGCCGCCCGGGCCACCGCCCACCACAATGACGTCAAAGCTCGTGTCAGCCATCGATCAACCCTGCAAACCCCAACCTATATAATAACGGCGCCCATGCATTTTGGGCGGCCCAGTTCGCTCAAAGCAGCATCGCGGCCGGTTCCTCGATGAACTGCTTGAAGGTCTGGAGGAACTTCGCCCCCGTGGCGCCGTCCACCACCCGGTGATCGCAGGACATGGTCACGGTCATCATGGTGGCGATCTCGATCTTGCCATTCACCACAATGGCGCGCTCCTCGCCCGCGCCCACCGCGATGATTGAGGACTGGGGCGGGTTGATGATGGAGGTAAAATCCTTGACCCCGAACATGCCCAGATTGGAAACCGAAAAGCCGCCGCCTTCGTATTCCTGGGGCTTGAGTTTCTTGTCCCGGGCCTTGCCCGCCAGCTCCTTCACTTCATTGGAGATCTGGGCCAGGCCCTTGCTCTCCGCCTGAAAGACGATGGGGGTGATCAGGCCGGAGGGGATTGCCACCGCGATGCCGACATCGGCGTGTTTGTGGCGCAGGATGGCGGTGTCGGTCCAGCTGGCATTGACGTCGGGATGGCGGATCAGCGCCATGGCCGCGGCCTTCACCACAAAGTCGTTCACCGACAATTTGTAGGCCGCAACCTTGTCCTTGTTCTTGGGGGCGGCGGCGTTGAGGCTTTCACGCGTCGCCATGAGCGAGGTCAGGTTGCAGTCGATGGTGAGGTAATAATGCGGGATCAGCGCCTTGGCCGCGGTCAAGCGCTTGGCGATGGCCTTGCGCATGGCATCATGCGGGATCTCTTCATACTCGCCCGCTTTGTAGAACAGCCTGGCGTCGGGCAGCGCCGCAAAGCCGCCGACTGCGGCGCCCGAAGCTGCCGGCGCGCCGGCCGGGGCCGCCTTCATGCCTGGCTTGGCATTTTCGACATCGGCCTTGATGATGCGGCCATGCGGGCCGCTGCCGGCGATCCCGGAAAGATCGATGCCTTTCTGTTCGGCGATACGCCGGGCCAGCGGCGAGACGAAAATGCGCGCGCCCGAACGAGACGGCGCCGCTTGTGCCGCCGGGGCAGCGACAGGCGCAGGCGCCGCGGGTTTCGGAGCCGCAACCGGCGCAGCGGCTTCCGCCTTCACCGCCGCCTTGATGTCCAGCATGGCGGCGGGGATGTCCACCGCGCCCATCTTCTCGCCCTCGTCCAGCAGCACGGCGATGGGGGCATTGACCTTGACGCCCTCGCTGCCCTCCGGCACCAGGATTTTTCCGATGCGGCCTTCGTCCACCGCCTCGAATTCCATCGTCGCCTTGTCGGTCTCGATTTCGGCCAGGATGGTGCCGGACTTGACGGTATCGCCTTCCTTGACCAGCCAGCGGGCAAGCTTGCCCTCTTCCATGGTGGGCGACAGCGCAGGCATTAAAATGTTTGTCGCCACGGGCTAACTCCGATAGCAGACGGCTTTGACCGCCGCGATCACGTCATCCACCGTGGGCAGCGCCAGCTTCTCCAGGTTTGCGGCATAGGGCATCGGCACATCCTTGCCAGTGACCTTGCCGGGCGGGGCGTCGAGATAATCAAAAGCCTGGCTCACCACCTGATGCGCCACTTCGGTGCCGGGGGAACCGACCGGCCAGCATTGCTCGACCGTGACCAGGCGATTGGTTTTTTTCACCGAGGCGATCACCGTCTCGATGTCGAGCGGGCGCAGGGTGCGAAGATCGATGATCTCGCAGTCAATGCCCTCGCCCGTCAGCTTCTCGACGGCGTCCAGCGTCAGGCCCACCGCGATGGAATAGGTCACGATGGTGACGTCCTTGCCGTGCCTGACGATGCGCGCTTTGCCGATGGGCAGCACGAAATCGTCGATCTTAGGCACCTCGAAGGAGCGGCCATAGACGATTTCATTTTCCAGGAAGATGATGGGATTGGGATCGCGGATCGCGGCCTTGAGCAGGCCCTTGGCGTCGGCGGCGAAATAGGGCGCGATCACGGTCAGCCCCGGCACGCTGGAATACCAGCTGGAATAATCCTGGCTGTGCTGGGCGGCGACGCGGGCGGCGGCGCCATTGGGGCCGCGGAACACGATGGGGCAGCTCATCTGGCCGCCCGACATGTAGCGCGTCTTGGCGGCGGAATTGATGATCTGGTCCATCGCCTGCATGGCGAAGTTCCAGGTCATGAATTCGACGATGGGCCGGAGCCCGTCAAACGCAGCCCCGATGCCGATGCCGGCAAAGCCATGCTCGGTGATGGGCGTATCGATCACCCTTTCCTCGCCGAACTCTTCCAACAGGCCCTGGCTGATCTTGTAGGCGCCCTGGTACTGGGCGACTTCCTCGCCCATCAGGAACACATTTTTATCGCGGCGCATCTCCTCGGCCATGGCGTCGCGTAGCGCATCGCGCACCGTGGTCATCACCATCTCGGTGCCCGGCGGCAGGGACGGATCGCCGGCGATCTCAAATTTCGGAACGGAAGGAGCAGTGGACGCGACGGTCTGGGCCGGCGCTTCTGCTTTCAATTCTGCTTTCGGCGCGGCCGCTTTTGGCGCGGGCGCGGCGCTGACGGCCGCCGAAGCGTCCTCGCCATCGGCCAACAGCACGGCGATGGGCGAATTGACCTTCACCCCTTCACTGCCTTCGGGCACCAGGATCTTGCCGAGACGGCCTTCATCCACCGCCTCGAATTCCATCGTCGCCTTGTCGGTTTCGATTTCGGCCAGGATGGTGCCGGATTTGATAGTGTCGCCTTCCTTGACCAGCCAGCGGGAGAGCTTGCCCTCTTCCATGGTGGGCGACAGCGCGGGCATCAGGATTTGGGTGGACATCAGACTGTTATATCCGTGTAGAGTTCTGCGATCCCCGGTTCCGGGCTTTCATTGGCGTAGGCGGCCGCTTCGATCACGGTCTGCTTGGTCTGGTTGTCGATCATCTTCAGGTCGTTTTCGCTGACGACGCCGCGCTGGACCAGCTTCCTGCCGAAATTCTCGATCGGATCGCGCTTCTCGCGCACTTCGTCTATCTCCTCGCGGGTGCGGTACTTGCTGGGATCGGACATGGAATGGCCGCGATAGCGGTAGGTCTTCATTTCCAGGATGATGGGACCCTTGCCAGAGCGGCAATAGCCCATGGCTTCCCGGCCCGCCGCCTCGACCGCCTCCACATCCATGCCATCCACCTGCACGCCGGGAATGTTGAAGGAGATGCCGCGCTTGGAGAAATCGGTCAGGGCGCTGGAGCGGGCGACCGAGGTGCCCATGGCGTACTGGTTGTTCTCGATCACATAGACCACGGGCAGCTTCCACAGCTCGGCCATGTTGAAGCTCTCATAGACCTGGCCCTGGTTGGCGGCGCCATCGCCGAAATAGGTCAGGCAGACGCCCTTGTTGCCGCGATATTTGTTGGCGAAGGCCAGGCCCGTGCCCAGCGGCACCTGGGCGCCGACAATGCCATGGCCGCCATAGAATTTCTTTTCGGCCGAGAACATGTGCATCGAGCCGCCCTTGCCGTGGCTATAGCCGCCGGAACGCCCGGTGAGCTCCGCCATCACGCCCTTGGGATCCATGCCGCAAGCCAGCATGTGGCCGTGATCGCGATAGGCGGTGATCACCTGGTCTTCGGGACTGGTGGCGGCCTGCATGCCCACCACCACCGCCTCCTGGCCGATATAGAGATGGCAGAAACCGCCGATCAGTCCCATGCCGTACAGTTGCCCCGCGCGTTCCTCGAACCGGCGAATCAGCACCATGTCCGAGTACATTTTCTTGAGGGCTTCGGCGTTGGCGATGTTGGGGGCGAGTTTGGGTTCCGGCATGTTTTTTGTGCTCTTGCAGAGAAGGCCGAACGGCGTTTTGGCAGAGGGTTAATGGGGTTGGCAAGCTTTTATAATTTTGTTGCGCTGCAAACCTCCGAACGCTGTTCGGGGATTATATTACACGATTGTAATGTCGTGTCGGGGTTTTGCCCGCTGGCGCAACTTCAATGCGCCAGGCGCGCAAGGGGCGTAACTCCCTACGCTTTTCGAAGACGCGATATCAGAAATTAGTGTGCGGTTCTCGGTATAGCGACCTGACCTGCCGCACCATCCATGAGTTGGCCTCTGGCCAGCTCCTCAACCAGGTCGGGATCGGCATGCGCGCCTTCCATCAACTGGATGCGATTGGAAAGCCGGTCGCGCTCGCTTTGCACCTGCGCCAGCTGCGCCTGTTGGATACCCAGCCGCGCCTGGACATCCTCAAGCTGAAGCACCCCGCGCTCGCCCCAGATGGCGTAGGCGCCGAAATAGCAAACCACCGCGATGGAGAGGGCCGGGATGATCAGGGCGGTAAAAAGCCGGGTGACAGAACGCTTGATTCGCATTCACGCAACGAATCACATGCTGATTCGCGGCGTCAATAGGCAAAGAGCAAATCTTTTCGGGAACTTAGCCAGACGCCGCTGTTAACTTTTGACCCCCTCTGCCTCCGCTGGCCCGAGGGCCAGCTACGGCATCTCCCCCTTCCAGCCGCTTCGCGGAGAAGGGGGAGGCGGGCCTGTGAACGCTGCGAGAAGAGATTGCTTCTGCCGCCTGCTATAACTTCGCACGAAAGGGCCGGCTGATGAATCGCGTAACTGCAATTCTATATATCATTTTCGCAGCCACTTTTGCTTGGCATTTTTTTCCTGCTTCTGTCGCGTTCGCGCTTACTACCGATATCGCGTTGCGTATCGAGAAAGATGGTTCGGTCACATGGAACCGCACCCACTTTACCGACATGACACAACTCCAGAGCGCACTGGCACCATTATGTGCTCAAAAGACCAAACCAAACATCCGCGTTGTCACCGCAGAAAAACCGGCAAAATTTGAACTCGTTGGCAGAGTCATTGCGGTAGGGCAAAAGGCTGACTGCTTTAAAGTTGGCTTTCTAACAATGCCACCGCCCTGAGTCTCATAGCTAGCGCAGGATCGAGCGAACATGCGTACTCTTTTGATTGTATCGGTGATGGCCGGCCTTCTGGCGCCGATGCAAAGCGCCTCGGCGGCTGGTTGCGGCGCCGCGCCGCCTGCGCCAAAACTTCCCGTCGGCTGCCGCGGCATGCAGCCAACCTGCGTCTGCGACGCCGCCGGCAATTGCCACTGGGAATTTCTCTGCGTCCGCGAATAGGCGCTTCAGTTCGGCGCCAGCGTCGAACGCATCACATTCACTTCATAGGGATTCCAGGTGGACAGCACCCAATAGATCACCGCGCTGCCCTTGGCCGCGCCCGCCTGCGTATAGCGATTAAGCACAAAGGGGGCATAGAAGCCGCCCGTCACCACCGCGCCGCCCACTCGCCTTGCCGGCCAGAAATCCCGCCGCTCGCCGCAGCCCTTGGCGCTCATCACCATCTTGCAGGAAAAATCATCCTTGGGGTCCAGGATCGCCGTTGGTTTTGACCATGTCCCCCAGGGCTCCGCCGCCACCCGCGCCTCGATCCCGTGGCAATTATAAACCATCAGCCACTGTCCCAGAGGCTTGTTCCAGGTCAGCGAGAACTCGCCGATACACGCTTGCTTGCCGCCCTCGCCGGAGAATATCTCCGCGCCCTGTGGCGGATGCCATGCCGTCGCGGTGAGGCCGGTTGGCTTATAGGCGCCTGTCCACTCCTGATAGCCGATCCATTTCGGCTTGCCGCCGCCATCCTGGCCCGCAAAAAAACGCCAGGCGGCCGGATCGGCGAAAGTCTCCACCGTCGCCTCCGCCAGATAGGGCACGCTGGCGCGATATTCCGGCGCGCCCAATATGTAGATGCTGGTATCGCGCCCTTCCGGCCTGCCCTGCTCCACCGCCATATTGACGGCAATCGAATAGACAAAGCCGGGCGGCAGGGGCTGGCCTCGCGTAAAAGTCTTGCCGTCATCCTCGGAGCGGGCCATCACCCCGCGCCCGATGCTGCTCCGCGCGTCCGTCTCCGGGCAGCGTTCGTCGCGCTGGGCGGGACGGGCCAGCGGCGCCCCGGGCGCATACTTGATCGCATGCGATTTGGCACAGTGATCGGTCCAGAAAAAGCCGTACAGCACGCCGCCCACGCTGACGCCGCCGGTCGGCACCTCGAAATAGCCCTGTGGGATTTTTTCCGGGCCGGTCACCGTGGCGGGCGCGAAAATCTTCATCGCCGCGCCTTGGTTGTTGATGCGCATGGTCTCATCGGTGATCGTCTGGATCTGCATATCCAGGCAGCTGTTGCCGGTGGGAGCGGCTTTGCGCGTCACAATGCCGACCGCGTCATTGGGCGGCATCTCGACCAGCTGGTCCGGCGGCTGCAGTGTCGGCCAGCTGTCTCCGAACAGCAAAATGAGTTTGCCGTTATGCTCGATGGGATAGCCCAGATCCGCCGCGTCCAGCCCGAAATTGGAATATGTTTTCGCCGCCGTCGGCTGCCCGCTCTGCCAATCGATCTCGCCGGTGAGCTGGCAGATTTTTTCCGGCGCGCCGGTCCGCTGAATGCCGTTTTCCGCCGCGCTTGCGCTTGCAGCGAAGGCAAACACAAACAATCCGGCGAATGGCGCGATGGATTTGGCGCGCATCAGGAACCCTCGCAAATTCAACTTCGCAGGATCGAACGCCCGGCATAAATCGCGCTGTCGCCCAACTGCTCCTCGATACGCAGCAATTGATTATATTTCGCCAGCCGGTCCGAACGCGCCAAGGATCCCGTCTTGATCTGCCCGCAATTGGTCGCCACCGCCAGGTCGGCGATGGTGCTGTCCTCGGTCTCGCCGGAGCGGTGGCTCATCACCGCCTTGTAGCCCGCCTTGTGCGCCATCTCGACCGTGGCCAGGGTTTCGGTCAGCGAGCCGATCTGGTTGACTTTGATGAGAATCGCGTTGGCGGTGGCCGTGTCGATGCCCTGCTTCAGCCGCTTGACGTTGGTGACAAAGAGATCATCGCCCACCAGGTTCACGGTCTTTCCCACCGCGTCGGTCAGCGCCTTCCAGCCTGCCCAGTCATCTTCCGCCATGCCATCCTCGATCGACACGATGGGATAGCGTTTCACCAGATCGGCATAGACTTTCACCATCTCGTCCGGGGTCAGGGACTTGCCCTCGCCTTCCAGCTCATACTTGCCCTTCTTGAAGAATTCGGTGGAGGCCGGATCAAGCGCGAAGAAAACCTCCTCGCCCAGCTTGTAGCCGGCCTTCTCCACCGCCTTGGAAATATAGCCCAGCGCCTCGTCGGGCGATTTCAGATTGGGCGCAAAACCGCCTTCGTCGCCGACATTGGTGTTCAATCCCGCGTCGTGCAGCGATTTCTTCAAGGTGTGGAAAATCTCCGCCCCCATCCTTAAGCCTTCGCGGAAACTGGGCGCCCCCACTGGCATGATCATGAATTCCTGGAAGTCGATGGGGTTGTCGGCATGCACCCCGCCATTGATGATGTTCATCATCGGCACCGGCAGAAGCTGCGCCTTCGCCCCGCCCACATAACGGTAGAGCGGCAGCCCGGCCGAGACCGCCGCCGCCTTGGCCACCGCCAGCGACACGCCCAGGATGGCGTTGGCGCCCAGTCGCGCCTTGTTGGGCGTGCCGTCCAGAAGGATCATGGTGGTGTCGATCTTGACCTGTGCTTCGGCGTCGAGCCCGCACAAGGCATCGAACAATTCGGTATTGACGGCGGCGACCGCCTTTTCCACGCCCTTGCCGCCATAGCGTTTGCCGCCATCGCGCAGCTCCACCGCTTCATGCGCCCCGGTCGAGGCGCCCGAAGGCACCGCGGCGCGGCCGAAGGCGCCGTCGTCCAGCCGCACATCGACCTCGACGGTGGGATTGCCCCGGCTGTCCAGAATTTCGCGTCCGGTGATGTCGATAATGGCGCTCACTGTCGTGCTCCCTGGCGGATATTTGGCCCAATCTTCAAGGGTTGAAAAGTGTTTACGGGAAGAAGCCGCCCGCCGCTACCCCTGTCCGCCAGCCCGCTTTCGGGTCAATATGCATCCAAAATAAGGGGAGGAAAATGTCATGCGAAAATTCGCCTTTTTGGCCGTCCTGTTGGCGCTTTCACCCGCCGCCGCCCAGCAGAGCGCCGTCTCTCAGCCTATGGACTTCGCCAAGACCAGCGAACAGGTGGTGGGTCTCGGCCACGGCCTCTACGCCATTATCGCCACCAACCCCAATCCTGCTTCCGGGATCGGCGACACCACGGTAGCGGTGGGCAGCGACGGGCTGATCGTGGTGGATACCCAGTTCGAGCAGCTCTATCCCATGCTCAAAGCCAGGATCGCGGGCATTTCCTCCCTGCCGGTCAAATATGTGATCAACACCCATTTTCACGGCGACCATACCGGCGGCAACGCCGCTTTCGCCAAGGCCGGCGCCATCATCATGGACCATGAGAATGTTCTGAAGCGCATGAGCGCCGCCAAAGGCATGCCCAAGGAAGCGCTGCCGGCGCAGACCTATTCCGGCCAGGGCACCGAAGTGAAAGTGGCCGGCCAGACCGCCCGGCTGGTGCATGTGGAAAACGCCCATACCGACGGCGACACCGTGGTGTTCTGGCCCGCCGCCAATGTGATCTCCACCGGCGACATAATGCACAAGCCTGGCTATCCCAACATCGACACTGCCAGCGGCGGCGGCATTGATGGCATGATCGCCGCCACCGACTACATCATCGCCCACTCCGACGCCCAGACTAAAATCGTCCCCGGCCATGGCGATGTCACCGACCGGGCGGGCGCCATCGCTTATCGCCAGATGCTGGCAACGGCGCGCTCCCGCATCGCCGCGGCCAGGGCCAAGGGCATGACCGAGGACCAGGTGGCGCACGCGGGTCTCCTCGCCGATCTCGACAAATACTGGAAGATCGATGGCAATGGCGCCTCCGAGCGTTTTCCCATCAATGTCTATCGCTCATTTAAGTGAGGAGCGGTTCGCGAAGCGAACGAAATAGTCTCGTGCTACGCTGCCGCTAACGAGGGACTATTTCGAGTGGTGAGGGCGACAAGAAAATGATCCAGTGGATCATTTGCCGCCCGAACGCCCTGAGCGTAAGCCAAGGGCAGGTATGTTAGGGTATAGAAACTGTAATTTGAGGGGTATCCATGTTTGCCACACCTGCCACGGTCCTGTCCGCCTTCGCCACCCTCCTGGCGGCGATGGTGCTGATCTACACCTTCGGCCAGGCCGGCCGGTTGCGTGCCAAGCACGGCATCCTGGCCCCTGCCATAACCGGCCATCCCAAATTCGAACGCGCCCTGCGCGTCCAGATGAACACGGTCGAGCAATTCGTGATCTTCCTGCCGCTGCTCTGGCTGGCCACCACCTATTTTCACATCATCGGCTGGCTGCCGGGGGTGCTGGGCTTTGCCTGGTGCCTTGGCCGCATTATCTATTCTCTGGGCTATATGGCGGCGCCTGAAAAACGCACCCTGGGCTTTGTCATCACCGCCATTGCCAATCTCGGCCTTCTGATCCTGTCTCTCTATGGCCTGCTCGCGACCTGGATCGCCGGAACCGTTCTCTAGCCGTCACGAAGGGAAAGTATTTCATGCTCGCCGCACCCGCCGTCGCTCTCTCCGCCGCCGTCACCCTGCTGGCGATCCTGATCGCCATCGGCTTTGCCATTCTGGTCGCCCGCACCAGGCGCGCCACCGGCATCCAGCCGCCCGCCATGAGTGGCAATCCCAGGCTGGAGCGGGCGCTCCGGGTTCAGGGCAACACCGTCGAGGGCTTTATCGTTTTCATCCCGGCGCTGTGGCTGGCCACGCTCTATTTTCAGGGCTGGATACCGCCCCTGATCGGCCTCATCTGGTGCATCGGCCGCTTGATCTTCGCCATGGGCTATATGGCGGCGGCGGAAAAGCGCCATATCGGTTTTGGCATCTCCATCTTCTCGGTGCTGGCGCTGGTGATACTGGCGGGCATCGGCGTGGTGCAAACCCTGATGACGGCAGGAGCCGCCTGATCATGAAAATAGTGCGTTCGTTTGCGCTCACCGCCGCTTTGCTGCTGGCCGCCGCGCCGGCCTCCGCGGCGATCAAGCTGGTGGTGCTGGATATCGGCGGCACCCTGATCCAGGATCATGGCGAAGTCCCCACCGCGATGATGAACGCCCTCTCCAAGCGCAAGATTCCCGCCACCGCGGCGGAAATCGCCGATTGGCGCGGCGCCTCCAAGCGCGGCATGATCCGCCATTTCGTGGAACGGCAAGTCAAGCCGGGCAAGGACGCCAATGCCCTGGTCGAATCGATCAATGCCGACTTCAATGCCCAGGCCGAAAAGGCCTATACCAATGTCCAGCCCATCGCCGGGGCCGAGGACGCGCTGAAACAGATGCAGGGCATGGGCCTCATGCTCGCCACCACCACCGGTTTCGGCCGCGAGCTGGAGGACCGCATCCTGCGGCACCTGGGTTGGGAGAAATATTTTACGGTCACCATCTCCAGCGACGATGTGGTGGACGGGCGGCCCGCGCCTTACATGATCTACCATGCCATGGAAGCAGCCCATGTCGACAATGTGAAAGACGTGGTGGCGGTGGGCGACACGCCGCTCGATCTTCAGGCCGCCAACAATTCCGGCGTGCGCGGCGCCATCGGCGTCTGGTCGGGCGCCGCGACAGAAGAAAAACTGCGCAAGGAAAAATACAGCCAGCTGCTGCCCAGCGTGGCCTCCCTGCCCGAGCTGTTGAAAAAATCCTACTGACGCTTCACAATCGCGTCGATCTCCACCAGCTGCGTCAGCAGCGCTGGGAAATCCTTCAGCTTGACCATGTTCGGCCCGTCGGAAGGCGCATGGTCGGGATCCTGATGCACTTCCATGAAGATGGCGGCCACGCCCACTGCCACCGCGGCCCGCGCCAGATAAGGCACCATGGTGCGGTCGCCGCCGGTTGAATCGCCCTGCCCGCCCGGCGCCTGCACCGAATGGGTGGCGTCGAACACCACCGGCGCGCCGAACCCGGCCATGATCGGCAGGCTGCGCATGTCGCTGACCAAAGTGTTATAGCCGAAGGATACGCCGCGCTCGGTCACCAGCACATTGGGATTGCCGGCGCCGGTGATCTTGGCAATCACATTCTTCATGTCCCAGGGCGAAAGAAACTGGCCCTTTTTCACATTCACGATCTTGCCGGTATGGGCGGCGGCCACCAGAAGATCGGTCTGGCGGCTGAGGAAAGCGGGGATCTGCAGAATATCCACCGCCTGCGCCACCGCGGCGCATTGGTCGCGCTCATGCACATCGGTCAGCACCGGCAGTCCGAACTTGGATCGGATATCGGCGAAGATCGGCAGCGCATTCTCCAGCCCCATGCCGCGTTCGGATTTGGCGCTGGTGCGGTTGGCCTTGTCGAAGCTGGTTTTGTAGATCAGCCCCACGTTCGCCTTCTCGCAGGCCTCTTTCAGGGCGCCGGCCATGTCAAAGGCATGGGCACGGCTTTCCAGCTGGCAGGGCCCGGCGATAATGCAGAGCTTCCTGCCATTGCCGATCTCGACTTGACCATGGCCAGTGGGGCCGGCCTTGACCACTTCGTTGGGATGGGTGGGGGCATGAACGGTCATGGCCTTTTCCTACTCCCGGCGCGTTCGGAGGTAAAGTTTGACGCCACCGCCAAAGGCTAAAAGATATCCAGCGCATCCCAGAATAGTGCCGTCTTCACCTGCACAACATCGCCCGGCCAGACGCGGGTGAGTTGGCTGGCGGGCATCGCCTCTTCCACAGTGCTGCCTTCGTGGCGGACATAGACCGTGCTCTGCCTGGCCCGGTTGGTGAAACCGCCGGCAAAACCCACCGCGTTGAGCGCCGTCATGTTGGCGACATAGGGATATTCGCCCGGCCGGTTGACCGCGCCGATGATAAAGACCGGCCGGTAGGTGCTGATCTCGACGGTGACTTGCGGGTGTTTGAGATAGCCCTGCGCATACGCGCCGGCGATGGCATATTCCAGCGCGGGCGCGGTGTAACCCGCCGCGCGCAAGGTGCCGATCAAGGGCAGTCGCACCAGGCCCGATCCGTCAATCTGGTATTCGCCGGAAAGATCGTCTTCGCCCAACACGCTGACATGCAACTTGTCGCCCGGGCCCAGAACATAAAAGTTGACCCCGCTTTGGCCGTAATCGGCGGGCGTGGCATTGAGATTTGCCCCCATCTGGGTGCCGTAGCGGGCCGGTGCATCCGTGCCGGTCGGCAAAGGTGCAAACCCGTAAGGCTGCGCCGGTGGCGGCGGGGTGTAGCCCGCTGGCGGCAGTTGGCCCTGGGGCGGCGTGAAATTCTGCGAGAAATTCGGCGCGGGCGGCGCGTCAGTCTGGGCAGCCCCCTGCGGCGGGGCGGGTAACGGCGGCGGCACGAATCGCTGCTGCAGAGGCAGCGGTGTCTGCTGTGCCGGCAGCATGAGCCCCGGCACCGGATTAAAGCCATAGCGGTCGTCATTCTGGGTCTGGGCAAGGGCGACGCGGGCGCAAACAAGCATCACCGCGCAGGCGCACGCGATGACGGTCGGGAAAAATGGCACGCTCCGGCCCATGGCGGCAAAGGATACAGGCGCCCGCTTACCGAATTCCTACAATCCGAACGGTCCGATTAAGCAACTCTTAAGTTCGCGATGGGCTGTTCTCGAAGAAATCCACCGGTGACTGCAAAAATCAAGGAATAGAAACCGGAATCGCTCGCGCAATGATGGCGAGGCGATGGCGCGGAACGTCTGATTTTCTAGCCCGCTGGCCGTTTCTTAAGAACCATTAACCGCGCTGGTGCACCCGGTCTTAAGCAAACCCGGCCAGGATATCCGGGCATAATCGCGCGGTACGAAGTGACAGATTTTCCATACAAAGTCTCGACCATTGTCTCACTCCTGGATGCTCCATGCGTCCGCCAGGCGGTTTGGTGGCGGGTGCTGAACTGCGAGCCTTGGCCCCGAATGCCTGATCACGTCGTCCCCATATATGAGATCGGGTCGACGTGAACCCGGCAGTCGATTTCGAGGAGTTGCGCGACGAGATCCTGTCTCAGCCGGCCATACCGGTTGATGGCGAAAAGGCAGAACGCTATCGGCGGCCGAGTCGCCAACCCGCTTACATCCCCCTGGCCGTCAAATTCGCAATCGCTTTGACGATGGCAACATCCTGGATGGGTTTGAGCATCTGGCTTTCCTTGTCATGGCTGCACGACCTCAGCCAGCTGATAGGACGCCCGCTGGCGTTCTATCTCGTCGCCTTTATCGCCTACGTCCCCGGCTTCATGAACGCCTTTCTTATCGTCAGCCTCTTGCTGGACCGCCGACCGCCGCATGCCCAGGCCGAGCGCTTGCCGGGAGTGACCGTGCTTGTGCCCTGCTACAACGAAGCCACCGCCGTCGCCGACACCATCGGCAGCCTGGCGCGACAGCGTTATCCCGGCGAAGTCGAATTTCTGATCATTGACGACGGTTCTAAGGACCGGACTCTCGAAATCGCGCGCGAAACGGTTGCCGCCTTGCCCGCCGATCGGGCGAGGTTATTCCAGGTTCTCGCCAGCGAGCGGAATGCGGGCAAGTCCGCCGCCATGAATCGCGGCCTGGCCATGGCGCGATACAAGCTGGTCGCAAGCGTCGATGGAGACTGCTGGCTGTTGTCCAACGGTCTCGAGCGGATCGTCACTCGCTATCTCGGTGATCCGCCGAACACGCGTGCTGTCGCCGGAACGATCCTGGTCCGCAATTCGCGAAAAAACTGGATTACCCGAGTTCAGGAATGGGACTATTTCCACGGCATTGCCGCGATCAAGCGCATGCAAAGCATGTATCATGGCACGCTTGTCGCCCAAGGCGCCTTCTCCCTCTATGACCGGCAAGTGCTGGACGAACTGGGTGGGTGGCCGGAATGCGTCGGCGAAGACATCGTCCTGTCCTGGGCGATGCTCGATGCGGGCTATCGCATCGGGCATTGCGAAGACGCCCTGATGTTCACCAACGTGCCGGAAACCTTCTGGCAGTTCGCGCAACAGCGCAAGCGGTGGTCGCGCGGGCTGATCGAGGCCTTTATGCGTTACGGCAAACTCCTCTTTGTCTGGCGAATGTCCACCCTGTTCATCTGGTGGAACCTGCTGTTCCTGCCCATGGACATCGCCTACACGTTCGGTTTCATGCCAGGGATCATCCTGGCGCTGTTCGGTTATTACTATATCGCCGGTATTATGACCCTGGTGCTCCTGCCGATGGCAATCGCCTGCAACGGCCTGATGCTCCACATTGAGAGCGGGATGTTTCGCGGGCAGGGGCTAAAGGTTCGCCAAAATCTGCTCGGCTTTTTCTTCTACGCGATTTGCTACAGCTTCGTCCTGCAGCCAGTCTCGATTTGGGGATATTTCGCCGAACTGTTAGGGCTACGGAAAGACTGGGGCACCAAATGACTCGACTTTGGTGGATCGCTGTAGCGTTGCTGTGGGCCACACCGGTCGCCGCGGAGAACACACAAGGACCCGACCAGGCAGTGGGATTCGATATTTTCGGGTCAAGCGACGCCGATCATTTCCACGTTCTGAAGCTGGGGGCCTCCTATTATCCGGACTATGTCAGCACGGAGCAGTATCTTGGGGGGCGCTTCGAGCATGTCGACTTTTCCTCCAGCGCCGGCGGCGCCGTCTCACAGGAGCGGGGGTACCTGAATTTCGCGAACGGCGCGGGCGATTGGAAATGGAACGGAGCTGTTGGGACCGACGGCCGCTCCCTTCTGGGCTCCGGCAGCGCCTATACACAGGGGTCCTTTCGCCAGGAATATTTCATAAACCGGGACTTGGTGGAAACCCCCATGGGCCTCGACCGCGGCCTTTACTTCACTTTGCTGGGTGGGTCCTATGAGATTCCACTCGACGACCGCAACACTCTGACCGCCTTGGTCGGTGCGCAGGTGTTCAGCGGTAAGAATTACCGACTTCATTTGCGAAGCAACTATGTTTATGTGATTGAGCCAGACTGGGGTCTTAGCCTGCAGTTCCGCGCCCGCTATTTCTGGGACAGCTACCCGAGAGAATTCGATTACTTCTCGCCCCGCTGGTATATGGAGGGCGTGCCCACCGTGCAGCTTCGGCGCTTCTACGACCGATGGCAATTCCTAGCGGCCGCGGGTTGGGGCCTCAGGCGCAACAATGGAACCAGCTGGCAAAGTGCGCGCTTGGCTCAGGTGTCAATAATTAGCCCACGCTTCGGAAGTGGTTGGCTTCTGGACGCCACCCTGCTCTACAGCAATCAGCCCATTGCGGCGAGCTATGCCTATAGCTATGACCAGGCAACGCTGAGTTTGATAAAGCGGTTCTAGGTCTCTTGGCTTTTAATTCATGACTGGGGATTGGCACCTCGCCTAGCGCTAAGCAAATGGCTGCGCCAGGGCAATCGCCGGCAATGTCCCTTGGCATCTCCCGCGATCCTTGGAGATGCGCCGTGACCAGCGCATGACCGGCGGATGTCATGTTCCAGCAAGGAACTCTTAGGCCTTGGGAACCCGGTTTCATGGGCGAATTTTCACGCCCCGGAGGGGATGCGGCCCCGGATTCATGATTATATGGTGGGGATGACAAAAACCATCTCCCTCACTTTTTTGCTTCTGTCCGCCACCGCCGCGCTGGCCCAAAGCCTGCCGCTGGACCCTGCCCTGCAGCGCGCCCAGGCCGATGCCCAGGTGAACCAGACCCTGCAGCAGACCCAGCAGAACAATGCGAACCTGCAGTTCCAGCTTCAGCAGAACGAAATCCGCCAGCAGCAGCTGTTCAACACCATGCCGCCGCCGGCCTATCAGCAGCCCGCCTGGCAGCCGCCGCAAATCTCCACGCCGCAGCCGATCAAATAGTCAGACGCGCCGAGACGTCAGACCAGCCGGCTCTTGCGCACCGCCGCCGAAATGAAGCTGGTGAACAGCGGATGCGGCTCCAGCGGCCGCGATTTCAGTTCGGGATGAAACTGCACCCCGATGAACCAGGGATGGTCGGGAATTTCCATGATCTCGGGCAGTTTGCCGTCCGGCGACCAGCCCGACACTTCCATGCCGTGGCGGGCCAGGTCCTTCACATAGCGCGTATTGACTTCATAGCGATGACGATGGCGCTCGGAAATATTGATCGTGCCATAAACCTCCGCCACCCGTGAGCCGGGCGTCAGCGTGGCGGGATAGGCGCCCAGCCGCATGGTGCCGCCCAAATCGCCGTCGGCGGCGCGGACCTCTTTCTCGTTGCCGCGCGTCCATTCGGTCATCAGCCCGATCACCGGATGTTTGGGATGGCCGATCTCGGTGGTCCCCGCGCCTTCCAGATCCGCCAGGTCGCGCGCCGCCTCGATCACCGCCATGTGCAGCCCGTAGCAGATGCCGAAGAACGGCACTTTCTTTTCGCGGGCGAATTTGACGGCGCTGATCTTGCCCTCGGTGCCGCGTTCGCCAAAGCCGCCCGGCACCAGGATGCCGTTGACGTTCTCCAGGAAGGACGCGGCATCGTCGCGCTCGAACACTTCGCTGTCGATCCAGTCCAGATGCACCTTCACATTGTTGGCCAGCCCGCCATGGGTCAGCGCCTCCGACAGCGACTTGTAGCTGTCCTTGACCTGCATGTATTTTCCGACCACGGCGATGCGCACTTCGCCTTCGGGATTCTTCACCCGGTCCACCACGTCCTGCCAGCGCCTCAGCTCGGGCAGCGGCGCATTCTCGATGCCGAAAACTTTGAGCAGCTGGGTGTCCAATCCGACCTTGTGATAGGCCAGCGGCACGCGATAAATGGTGTCCAGATCCATTGCCGGGATCACCCGCTCGGCGGCGAGATTGCAGAACAATCCGATCTTGCGGCGGTCTTCATCCGGCAAGGGATGGCTGGTGCGGCACAGAAGAATGTCGGGCTGGATGCCGATGGCGCGCAATTCCTTCACGCTGTGCTGGGTGGGTTTGGTCTTGAGCTCACCCGCCGCCTCGATATAGGGCACCAGAGTCAGATGAATAAAGGCGGTCTGGCCGCGCCCCAGATCATTGTGCAGCTGGCGAATGGCCTCGAAGAAGGGCAATCCCTCGATATCGCCCACTGTGCCGCCGATCTCAACCAAAAGGAAATCCAGCCCGTCGATATCGGCCAGCACGAACTCCTTGATCATGTCGGTGACGTGGGGGATCACCTGCACGGTGCGGCCCAGATAGCCGCCCTTGCGTTCCTTCTCGATCACCTGGCTGTAGATGCGCCCGGAGGTGATATTGTCGGACTTGCGCGCCGAGACTCCGGTGAAGCGCTCATAATGGCCCAGGTCCAGGTCGGTCTCCGCCCCGTCATCGGTGACATAGACCTCGCCATGCTGGAACGGGCTCATCGTGCCCGGGTCCACATTCAGATAGGGATCGAGTTTTCGCAGGCGGACTTTATATCCGCGCGCCTGAAGCAACGCGCCGAGAGCGGCGGACGCCAGACCTTTTCCCAGGGAAGAGACCACGCCGCCGGTGATGAAGACTAACCGGGCCATGGGAGATCACCATGGCGAAAAGGCGCTGGCTCCTCAAGCGAAAAATAAGAATTATTTGGCTTAGCTTTTCTTGCGCGCGTTAGCGCGCTTAGAAAAGCTTGCCCCTCGCCGAGCGCAGCGAGGGAGGATGCGTTTTCTAGTCCAAAATAAGGGGAATTATTGCGGTTTTGGCACGGCGGGACCGATAGGCGCCGGCGCGAAAGGCAGGGGCTTCTGCGCGGGCGCCGATCCCGTGGGAACGGGGGTGTTCAGGATCGAGGTCTCGTCGCGGCCATGCAGCGCCAGCAGGTTCAGGCCCAGGCAGGTCACGAAAAACAGGAAGGCGAGAATCGCCGTGGTGCGCGTCAGGGTGTCGGCCGCGCCGCGCGGGCTGAACAACCCGCCCATGCTGGAGCCGCCGCCCATCCCCAGCGCGCCGCCCTCAGAGCGCTGCAGCAGAACGAAAATGATCAGCGCCACGGCGATCAGAAGTTCAACAATAACAAGCACAGTCTGCATGGTTCTGTCCGAAAGTCTGAAGGATATTTTTGTCGCTCTCGCTTGCGCGAACGCTCCGGGGCGCGTCTTTAAAGTAAAGCGCCCGGAAAGGGAAGCTGCTGACCGGATTTGGGCCTGAATGGCGCTTTTTCAAGAGAATTGAAGACCTGACCGATGGATTTTGGGGCCGTTGCCTGGCGACAGCGTAGGCAACGGAGCGTCCGATACGCTGGCGCTATCGGACGGGCAGTAAGGCGCCCATGAGCAACGAGGCGAGTAGCGCCAGCGTACGAGCAACTCAGGACCCAAAAGGCGCGGTCAGCCGGCCAACGCCGTCTGGCTGCGGGCCCGGATAATGGCCACCGTCGCGTCAATCTCGGCGATGCGATCCGCCGGCGCCTGGTCGGGATGAAAAATCTGGTGCAGCGCCAGGGCGGCATTGCCCAAAAGATGCATCGAGGCGTTGCGGTCCACGCCCAGCTCCAGGCCTTCCGTCGCGGCACGGACGGAATCGCACCATTCCACCGCCGCGTCATATTCGGTTTCGCGGCAGCGCCGTTCGATGGAACGCGCCAGGCCGGAAAGTTTCTGCAGATCCACCTGCACCGCCGCCACGCCGGGCCGCTGTTCCTGCATCAGCCGCCACAGGATGCAGACCTGGAAGGAATCGCGGCTCAATTTTTCCACATGCAGTTTTTCGCGCGCCACTTTCAGCTCGGCGTCCAGACGCTTGGCGATGGCGTCGGCGGACAGTTTCTCCTTCGCCTTCATCTTCAGCGAATTGGGCGGATTGAAATCATCGGTGCCCGGGGGACGCGCCTGGGCCCCCCGGCGGTCAGGTCCGACATAATCCGTGGTGATGACAAAGCCCTTGCGCCGCTCGATATGCGCCTCGATGCGCTGGCCCAGTAGCGCGGTCGAGAAAGGCCTGAGCAGAAGATCGTCGGCGCCGGAGTTGACGACGCGGTTGATCAGGCCGGTGCTTTTCTCCCAGGCGGTGACGATGATGACGATAAAGGGATTGTCGCAGCCGCCCCCCTGGCGCAGATGCTGGATCGCGGTGCAAAGCTCTTCGCCGGCGCCCTGCGCCTCGCACAGCGCGATATCGGGCGGACGCTTCTGGATGGCTTCGATGAAGGCTTCCAGGGTCGAGACGGTTTCGGTGTGGCGAAAGCCCAGCGCATAAAGCGCGGCACGGGTCGCGGTGCGGTTGGCCGACACCGGATCGTAGATCAACGCCTCCACGCTGTCATAGGACAGGCGCGCCATAAAGATAGCCTTCTGCTCGCTCCGCAGAAGAATGGCGCGCCGGTGTTAAAGAAAAGTCGAAATATCTGGTTAAGGTTGCTTAACCGCGCCGATTATCGCCAGAAAATCACTCGCCTTCAGGCTGGCGCCGCCGACCAGGGCCCCATCCACCCCATCAAGGTTCAAAATGTCACGGGCATTTTTGGGATTGACCGAACCGCCATAGAGAAGCCGGATGGCGCGCCCAGCCTCGCCAAGCTTCTCCACCAGGCAGCCGTGCAAATGCGCGTGCATGGCGGTGATTTCCTCCAGCGTCGGCGTCTTGCCGGTGCCGATCGCCCAGACTGGCTCATAGGCGATGGCGGTGTTGGCCGCATTTGCCGTTTTGGGCACGCTGCCGCCGATCTGGCCAAGACAGATGGCGTGGGCCCTGCCCGCTTCACGCTCATCGCCGCTTTCGCCGATGCAAATGATGGCGGTGAGGCCCGCCGCCCATGCCGCTTCGACCTTGGCGGCGATGTCCGCGTCGCGTTCGCCGTGAATCTGCCGCCGTTCGGAATGGCCCAGGATCACAAACGCGGCGCCCGCATCCTTGAGCATTTGGGCGCTGATATCGCCGGTGAACGCGCCTGACGGTTTGGCGCTGCAATCCTGCCCGCCCAGAGCGAAGGCGCCCTTCACCGCCCAGGCCGCCTGGGCGATCAGGGTGGCGGGCGGACAGATCAGGACGTCGCAATCAGGATCGCCCTCTTGATTATCCAGGCCCGCCTTGAGCGCGGCAAGCTCGCCCAGATTGGCCGCAAGCCCGTTCATCTTCCAGTTTCCGGCGATCAGCTGGCGCATGCGCTATGAATTCCCTTTGGGGCGTTTTGCCCTTAAAAAGGCCCGATTCCCTACCGGAATCGCGGCTTGCCCTGAACAGTCCCCCTCCCTATCATCCGCCGCCTTTCAGTGAAAGTAGCCTTGCCATGCTGCAATGGATGCACCGTATTTCGACCTCCTGGGTCGCCTCGCTTTTCATGGGGGCGCTGGCGCTCAGCTTTGTGGTCTGGGGCATCGCCGACGTCTTCACCGGCATGAATGTCACGGCGCTGGCCACGGTGGGTTCCACGGAAATCAGCCAGGAGGCGTTT
>Ga0210402_10001210_pt1 | contig 26762 bp, 25 predicted proteins | sample IncBWC7MmetaG_FD_161055 | JGI IMG/M metagenome (GOLD analysis project Ga0210402, IMG submission 161055) | Forest soil microbial communities from Barre Woods Harvard Forest LTER site, Petersham, Massachusetts, United States - Inc-BW-C-7-M | ecosystem: Environmental > Terrestrial > Soil >... | reverse complement strand
TTCTATCGTGGCATGAGATCCCCAGCTTGTCCAGCCTTTTCTTTCAGGGTGACCGGACGGGCCAGATTTGTTCGCGCTTAACCGCTAATCAATTACCGGAAGGGCATCGTCGGCTTACGAAGATAATAGAGATGATGAGGTAGTTAAACGTGCAGCCAAGACCGTGCTTGAGACGATGTTCCGCCTGGTCCGCGAGACGACTAGTGGTTCCTTTTATGCGCGCGAGTTCGTCACGGTTGCCATCGCGTGGGCTCGTCGGTCAGAGGATTCAACAACTGCGGACGAACTCGACCGAATGGCATCCCATGCGGCAGAGAGCTCTGTGAAACACCTGTTGATGTCCGGTGCCGCGGCGGTTAGCCTTGGGGCGGGGTTTGCCGAGAGGGCGCTCTCGCTGATTCGGCAAATTCCGCGTGAATCGCTCGAAGCAGTTGATTTCTTGGACTGTTTTCACGCCGACAGGCTCCCACCCACCGGAGCTTTCGCGCGAAATTTTGAAAGAGCTCGTCAATCGAGACCTAGCGCCTTCAGCATTTGTTGGCGACCTCTTGGCCGAAGTTCTCTGGTTAAGTGTGCTTACCAAGGAGCCGCACGAAGCGGCCTGGCTCTTGGAAACAGTTGAAGGCGTCCTTCATTAGCGGCAACGTGCGCACAATAGCGGAACGGCCCCGGCGTGACCATCGGACGTTGATCGCCGGCTGGTTGTCACGCTTATGACGATGTCGGATCAGATGAAGAGCGACGCCTATTAATCCTGGCTACGATACGACCTCGCAGCGGTCCATGACATCACTCACGTGGAAACCGAGGAGCATACTTTTGCAGTTGCGCGGCGAGCCATTGGCCGTCGCGTAACAGCGGGCGGTTTCGAACAGATCGGCGGAATTCTCTCGCATCACGCGTGAACTGGCTAGAGGTGATGATTCCACCGTAGGTTTGCCGATCACGCCGTCGTGGCCCAGCGGCGCTGGCGACGCCGTAGACGTGCCGAACGAGTTCAACACCAATCGGCTGCGAATAACGTTTGACATCAATCAAGAAGTCGCCGGTGTCGCAAGCGGCAATGATATCGATACCCTGATCCTTGCCGCCGGGAATCCAAAGAACCTTGAATCCAATTTGCTCGAGTAATTCCGCGACAAGCTGTTCAAACTTGTTCGGATCCAGTCGCATCACGTCGGCTGGGTCACCGAGAGCATCGAGAAGCCCCGCTTGCACCGTGACCAGCCTTGGTTCAATACGGCGCCAGATCGACTCGTCAGCGTAGGCCTCGTAAAGCGACGTCGTTGCGCTGATTCGCGCTTCGAGTTCCACAGTTTTTTTATCTTCCGAATCCCACTTCGAAAGATACTGACTATGAGCATCCACTGGGAAGCTCGCCGGCAAGTTCTTCGTATGGAAGATAACAGGCAGGGTCGGCATTCGCGGACGAACAACACTGGTAAAGAATTCATAGCCGTCGTCCTGCGACACATCGCCCTCGGCATCTCGCCTCAGGATGTCGGTGATGACGCAGTGTATCTCTTCGTTATCCAGGATTTTCTCGGCGGCAGACGAAGATGCTGCTGTCCACAGGCGCACACCGTCAAGGCCGCCGAGCATCCGTGCTGTAGCTTCACGCTCGGCTTGGTTGTCGTCAATCCACAAGACACCGCGACTCATCGCCCGCTCGTCGAACCAGAATAACCTGATTGGCAATCAAGGACTTGTTGAATTTCCTGAGGGGTGTCCCTTGCGACTCGCCACGAAGAAGTTGTGCGCCGATGAATGCCAGCAGACTGAGGGCGCTGGCATCCGCCTGGAAGTGTCGCTACGCGCCGAAGTGATCCAGCTCCGGTTACGTCGCTATGAGGCGAACGTTTGGCGCTGTCGGATTTCAGACAGCGCGGCCCAATAGCCAACGCATTTTTCCCGCCCGTCGCTCCCGGATGGGACCTGAGACCCAAACGCCGATGAGCATTCGGCCGGTTCGTTAGCAACCAGCATTGCGTGGAGCGCGACCGGTGGGCTCCGCGTTCTACCTATACGGACGTCCAGTGTGATATGTTGAATCTGTCGTGGGATGGACAGTAAAGTGGACAGTAAACGAGAACGGCGGAGGCGAGGCTTCCCAGACTGGTTTACTGTCCATTTTGCGGTCAAAACCCATGGTTTTGGATGGACGCAATAGACGGAATAGACTCGCGGTAGAGCGGCCTAAGTCCTTTTAAAACAGGTAAGTAGAAGAAAAGTAAGGCAAGCGGGAGTAATTCAGTGGTAGAATGCCAGCTTCCCAAGCTGGACGTCGCCGGTTCGAATCCGGTCTCCCGCTCCATCTTTTCAATCAGTTAGCGCATTCCAGCTTTTCCTTTTTTACCTTGTTTACCTTGAAAACCCTGAATACCCTGAATACCCGCAGAATTAGCTGCGCCGACCGTTTCCGGCGGGGTGCGGTTTGCTAGGGCAACCTCGAGTTTCGTGACCGCTTCGAGGCGGCTCTCAAGATCGCTCTCCGTGTACGTATCAATGGCTACGCCGATCGCGTGGCCGCGTTGGTCTGCGGCAACCTTCGGGTCCACTCCTTCCTTGTGGCCGAGACTAGCTTGTGTCCGGCGCAAGACCTGGAAGTTCACCCATCCGAGACCGACCTTCTCAAGTTTCTTATGGATGTTCCGCCGGAGAAAATTATCGCGCGACAGAAAAGTGCCGCGTTCAGACGGAAATACCAACCCTTGAGGGCTCGCATCGATCGAGATCTCGCGCCAACCATCAATATCCGACACAAGATCTGGCGGCAAGGCGGCCTGCCGCTTTCCACGCTCGGTTTTCGGATCGTCGGGGAGACCGCGGTAGACACGCTCAGCAACTTCTACCATTTCCGAATCAACCTTTCCCCACCGAAGCGCGAATATCTCTCCGGGGCGCATTCCAACCAAGACAGCCAGCAGGAACACGATTCGCTCCCGGAGATCCAATACGGACAATGCCAAGTGAACCTGCTCCTTGCTCATCCAAAGTTTCGCAAGAGTCTTGGCTCCCTTTGGAGTTACAAGCGAACCGGCCGGATTGCCCCGAACGATGGTGTCTTCGCCCGCCATCTTGAAGACAGCGTTCAAGTCCCACCGAAGATGACTTACCACGCTTCTCGATAATCCAGACTGTGCTTTGACGTCGAGAAACTGCTGAAGTCGGTCTCGAGTGAGATCGCCCAGCTCGAAGTCCTCGAACGCCGGAAATAGATGTGCTTCGATTCGTTCTGTTGTTGTCTTGTCGGTTGAGTCCTTCCATTTCTTCCGTCGTTGAGGGAGGAAGACGTTTGCGACGTACGCTCTGAAATTCGTTGGCAGCGAATGACGCAATCCGGCCATCTCGTTCAGCGGGCTCAAGTATTCCTGCAATTTTGCCCAAGCTCCCCCCTCCGTCAGGTCCGCACAGCGGCCAAGGACCTTTGTCCTCCCTATACCGTTCTCGTAGTACTTTCCAATCCATACCCATTTGCGACCATGCTTTACCTTTCGAACACAGCCGCGTTGAAATCGCTTTCGACGCACGGTTGTCCTTTCCGGCGTCTCTGGCGTTGTGTTTCCTGGTCTGATTCGCATCGTACCACTACCGGCCGTCGGCGGCTTCTTGTTAATTGGCGGTGCGCTTCCGGCCTGTGGCTTCGACCTCTCGGAGCCACTGCTCAAGCGATTCCCGCCTGAAGAGTACCCGTCTGCCGATTCGCACGGTTGGGAGATATGGGGTGCCTCGAACTTTGCCATTGATAACGTTGCAGAGATGGGCGCGCGAACATCGGACGAGATTGGCTGCCTCGGCCAAATTCAAGATTTGGGGGATGGCTGGACCTTTGAGATTGACGGAGAGTTCGGACTCGTCAAGCCGCTTAGAAAGCGTTGCTACCGGATGAGAGGACGAGGTAGGCATGCGGTCCTTCTGGTCTCTTCGTTCTTAGGGGTTCAGGCCACGACGCAGAATTGGTGAGCTGCTGCGCGTAGTAAACTCCACAAATCCTTTGTACGGCATGTGAGGTCTTTGCACCAAAAGTCTGTCTGAACCTGATCAAGAATGGGCGCTGAGGTCGTAACGGCATTCTGCACTAGCCAGCGTTCCCTTTGCCCTCCCTATGGCGACAGTCCCTATTCCGAGCCCATCTGGGCACACTCCTTCTGCGGGCAGCGATGCAGCCTGAATCGGAGGCATGGAAAGATCGAATTTGCGACTGTGGGGTCAAAGTTCGTGACACGAAATCCAATCGAAATCCGGGCGAAGCTTGGGGATTTCGAACAATCAAGACTCTCTCGAGTCCAGATTCCTCGCCATGTTGGTACAGGGCCGGGACCCGAATTCGAACCCGCTGGGCAGCGAGCGCGGTCTCCGCAGCTTCAGAACTTCGACGTGAGGTTGTGACGCTTCGGGGCAGCAAGCGTCACGTTAAGCCACTAGAAGCGCCTGGACTGTTCATAACGCGCCACCAGTCGGAACGCACCCCTCTCTTAGCGGGAAAGTTCCCATTTTGTCGCGTCCCAGGGCATACTTCGATTGCGGATAGCGAAGGGCACCCAGCAAAATCGGGGAAAACGTTTTGATATGGACACCGGGCTCGCCATCTCAGATCTTCATGGAACCCTGATTGCGAATCAAAGGGCCACCGGAGCTTGGGGATATCGCGGCAATCAGGACTCGGTCGAATCCACATGCCTGGCAATGTTAGCATTGCGCCAACAGCCGGGCATTGAATTGGCGCGAGCGGTGCACGCGCTCCAGGGTCTTCAGAACGTAGACGGGAGTTGGCCAGCGTTCACCGGCGACGATCCAGAAGGATGCTGGACAACGGCACTTGCCGTCCTGAGCCTTATGGACACCAGACAGGCGACGAAACCCTTGGCATCCGGAATCCAATGGCTCTTGCACGTGCGAGGCCGCGAAGCAGACTGGTTGTGGCGCTGGAAACTCCGGAAATTCGACAACAGGGTGCAGTTCGATCCAGCCAAGTTCGGCTGGAGCTGGGTTTCAGGAACGACGAGTTGGGTAATCCCGAGTGCATTCGCACTCATTGCCCTTGCACAGGCCAGGCAGCGCGGTTATAACGGAACCGCCCAACTCGATGAGCGGGTCGACCTCGGCACCAGCATGCTACTTGATCGAATGTGCCCTGGAGGCGGATGGAATTCTGGAAATGGCGTCGCATTTGGCGTGCCGCTTACCCCGCATCTTGACGCAACCTCAATCGCCCTGCTGGCCCTGATAGGCCATGAAAAGGAACAGGGAGTTCAGAGATCACTCCACTGGCTGGTGAACCGTCTTGCGGGATGTCCATCGCCATACAGTCTGGCCTGGGGTGTCCTTGCGATTGCGGCATACCGACGCATCTGTCCGGAAGCCAGGGAGAGTCTATGCGACAGGGTGGAAGAACTGATGCGGCTGACCGAGGATGCGGCGAGTATCGAGGACAACTGCACTCTCGCGGTAAGCGCCCTAGCGCTTGAGGCGGTGAATGGAAACAGCGTATTTGAGGTGCGAACGCGATGAATCCAGATCGTCGGAGACTGATAGCCAGTGCCGCTGGAGTAGCTGTCGGGGGAATTGCCACAGCACGCCTCCTCCCCGAAGAGATGCTGCTGCGAGACCGACGCCCTCGGCGCTCCCGTGTAGCGATCATCGCCGCGCAGGAATACTCAGAGAGGCTCGAAGGGGTGCTGGTGTCGGGCCTTCGGGAGTTTCACCTGAACTTGCGCGGAAGATCCGTTCTGCTTAAACCGAACCTAGTGGAATACATCGCTGGCGTGGAAGTCAATACGAATCCCGTGCTGGTAAGTGCTGCGGCGCAGGCATTTCTCAAGCTGGGCGCCGACAGCGTCGTAGTGGGAGAGGGTCCCGGGCACCAGCGAGACACATATCTGGTGCTCGCCGAGAGCGGGCTCGCAGATCAACTGCGCAGCCAGAAGATCAGTTTCGTCGATCTGAACCGCGACGAATTGTTCAAGGTGCCAACGAGAGCCACCTACACGGGGCTGGAACACTTATGGCTGCCTGGGACTGTACTCAAATCTGACTTCGTGGTGTCGATGCCGAAGATCAAGACCCACCACTGGGCGGGCGTTACCTTGAGCATGAAAAACATGTTCGGGGTAGTGCCGGGCACAAAGTACGGCTGGCCGAAGAATGTTCTGCATTGGAAGGGAATCCACCGAAGCATTCTCGATATTTGTGCGATGGTCCCAGTCCATTTCGTCATCGCGGACGGCGTTGTGGCCATGGAAGGTAACGGGCCACTGCACGGAACGCACCGACATCTAGGGAAGATCGTTCTCGCCGACGATCCCGTAGCCGCGGATTTCACATGCGCGCGCCTGATGGGTCTCGATCCACATCGTGTGTGGCATCTCGCTCGGGCGGCGCAATTTCTCGGAAATGGTGCTTATGACCGAATTGACCTCATTGCGGAAGGACTGCCGCTGAGGACGGATCCCTTTGATGTGCTGCCTGAATTCGCTAGTCTTCAAATGCGATTGTGAGCATGGGGAAGACTCGGGCGATAGAGGGTCAGTCGCCCGCTCTGCAATGTCGCAGCCGTACAACGGTCCCAGACAATTCCGGATAGCTCCAAGAACATTTTTCAGGTTGACAGGATTCAATCAGGGGCTTGGAGTGACTTCCCGATGGGTCTGCGAACATTATTCGGGTATACATCGTCTGTGGCCAACGAGCGGAGCGATCCCCGGATAGGTCCAGGAACATTTTTCAGGTTGGGCAGTTTGGTGAGGGCGGAGAGCAACGGCGAGATAGGTCCAAGAACATTTTTCAGGTTGACAGGATTCAATCAGGGGCCTGGAGTGAATTCCCGATAGGTCTGGGAACATTTCTCCGGTACGCATCGTTTGTGGCCAAAGAGCGGAGCGATCCCCGAATAGGTCCAGGAACATTCTTCAGGTTGGACACAGTTTGGTGAAGGCGGAGAGCAACGGCGAAATGGGTCGAGGAACATTGTTCCGGTCGATTCAACGCGTCGAGGACGGAGGTGGACGCTGCGATAGGTCCAAGAACATTTTTCGGGCGGGCAGAATCTGGCTGTGAATCAGACAAGCAAAGCATCTCAACGCATTCTCGGCAGCCGTACAAGTATGGACCGAAGCGCGTTTCCCAATAGAATCGGGCCAGAGGAAAATCGTGTTCTCGTCAATCGAAGATCTCGGCCAGCGATTGGGAAAAGCGAAGTACGTAATCGACGAGGTTACGCTTCAGGTCGTCTACCTCGCAGTACGGATGCAGAAGCCGGTGATAGTGGAAGGACCGCCTGGCTGCGGCAAGACCGCTCTGGCCCAGGCGATCGCGTCGGCGGGGAATACCGTCATTGAACGACTGCAGTGTTATGCCGGCATCAATGAAGAGAAGGCAATCGGGAAATTCGATGGTGCCCTTCAGAAGTTGTTTCTTGAAACACAGGGAGATCGCCTTCAGAAGGACTGGGACGCGATCCGGAGCAATCTTCACACCCTAGATTTCTTCGTCCAGGGGCCACTGCTGAGATCGCTGTTGTACGAGAGGCCGTGCGTACTACTGATCGACGAAGTCGACAAGGTGGATGAAGGCTTCGAAGCTCTGCTGCTTGAGATCCTTTCGGAGTGGCAGATCTCGGTACCCAAGCTGGGGACGATTAAACATAAGGCGATTCCCTTCGTGATCCTCACCTCGAACGAGGTGAGGCGGCTGGGCGACCCGTTGCGGCGCCGCAGTTTCTACCTGCGTGTGGAGTTCCCGCCTGTCGACCGTGAGGCCGAGATCCTGCGGGTTCGTAGCACGACCACGAATCCCAGGCTACGGCGAATCATCGCCGGTTTGGCACATGCCCTACGCGGCTGGCAGATGGAGAAGCCAGTTTCAATCGCAGAGATGCTCGAACTGGCGCAGGCCCTGGAAATCCTGGGGCTTGACGACATCACGCCGGAGATGCGGGACATTCTGCTGCCCTTGGTGGCGAAGACGGAGTCGGATCGGAAACGGCTCTTACTACGGGATGGCTTCGCATCTCTAGTGCATGACTCGCACCAATATTCAGCTGACGTTTCGCAGGATTCACTGGAGAGGGAACTGTCGGATGTGCCGGCGGCTCGGTAGTGCGACCAAGTCTATGGCGATGAGACGGGCGAGACTGATCTATCTGTTCGCAGCAGGCGCCGCTGTGTGTGCGGCTCAACAAGATCAGCGGGCAGCGGCCGTGAAACTGGCGGATCACTATGCGGCTGTTTATCAGGTACCACGCGAACTGGTCCACTCGATCATCGAGGTCGAGTCTGGCTGGCAGCCGCACGCAGTTTCGAACAAGGGCGCCGTGGGGCTGATGCAGCTGATGCCCGCCACGGCGGTTACGTTTGGGGTCACGAACCGCTTCGAGATCGAACAGAACATCCGAGGAGGAGTGGCGTATCTGGCCCGGCTTCTGAAGCTGTTCAACGGGGACCTACGGTTAGTTGCCGCGGCGTATCTGACAGGCGAGACGCAAATTCTGCGGGCTGGCCTGGAGTACTCAAACGCTGAGGTCTACAAGTATGTGGCCAAGGTGGCGCGATTGTACCGGGAGAAGCGCTTGAAACGCTTCCAGACTGAGGTCCGCGCGCCAAACACGTTGCAAGGAGGTAGTCAGCTATGACGGTCATGAAGTGGATGTCTTGTATTGTCCCGATACTCGAATTCGTGGGACGAGCACATGGACAAGCAATAGTGCAGATTCAGGTCCAACCGCAGGTCGTCGGCCGGTCCATTCGAGACGGCCAGGTGACGACAGTATTCTTGGCGCCGCGCTACGTAACGGCGATTCGGATGCCGGAGCCGATTAACTCGGTGGTCGTGGGCGACCCGTCTTCGTTCTCCGCCGAGCATTCGGATCGTGAACCCAACCTGGTGTTCGTAAAGCCAATCACGCCGAAGGCGGCACAGACCAACCTGCTCATATCGTCGACTCGTGGCCTGCAGACAAGCCTCCTCCTGGTCAGCCACGGTGAACTGAAGGAGGAGGGACAACCCGCGGTGGATTTTCTCATGCGGTACAAGCCGGCGGGACAGTTTCTGATCCAGCCCGCGGACTCCCCATCGGCGGCGATCCCGCAAACGGTAACGGTCGGCAACACGGCAAGAGTACCGTTTGGCGCTGCACTGCTAGGCCCAGTTGCACCCGCCTCGTTGACCAATTACGGCGTCTCGAAAGCGCAACCGGCCACTCAACTGCGGGTGGCAACCAATTCCACGACGGTGGTCAGAACTGCTCTCGACGATCTACTGGACCGTCAACGGCTTGCTCCCTTGCCGGCCCTTTACGGCCAGAAGCCAGGTATTTCGCCACCGGGCAAGGAGCTGGTGAAGACCGGCGTCAGCGAAGTGATCGATCAGGGCAGCGCAGTGGTGATCTTGTTCTCAGCCGTCAACGTTCAGGACCATGCCGTCGAACTGATGCCTCCGCAGATTCAGTTGGGCGGCATGAAGAAGAGCGGGACGATCATTCGCAAGTCACGCTGGTCGACGTCCGAGCAGTTGCCCGTTACGGACTTCCGGATGAGCCGCCGCCGGCTCGGTCCAGGTGAGCGGGCAGATGGCGTGGTGGTCTTCCAGCGTCCGTCGTTCAAACAGTCGACCGAGACGCTCTTCCTTCAGATGGCTGAGTCTGGTGCGGTGGATCGCCCGGCTTTGGCTCCGATTGGTTTTGGAATTAGCAGCTTTCGAGAGGTGACGTATGATGTCCGATAACCACATTCGCGATGAAAGAGTGGAGCGAGAAATGGGCGAACAGGACGATCCCACGCTGACGGCGCGGGTCAGCCGGCCTGGTGGCGTCGCGGAGGAATCGAAGCCACCGGAGACCACCCCTGCAGAGGCACCGGCCGCGACTGGCGGAATCGTGCAGCAGATCTGGCGGCGAATTAAGGAAGAACGGAACCGGCCCAAACGGGTTGAGATCAACACACGCGGCCAGAACAACATGGACCGGAGCAAGGCGTTTCTCGTTCTCGGCACGGCTGTCGTTTTGTGCGGCTTTGCGTTTCTCGCGCTGTTCTCTACCTCCGGCGCCGAAAAACGGGTTCAGGAACGGCGCACGAGGCCCAGTTTAGGGAGACCGGAGAGCGCAGCACAACAGGCGGGCCGTCCGGGATCCACAATTCCTCTTCTCAATGCCGACCAAGGTGCCGGCGATCAGAATAGCGAACAACTGAGTCCAGACGATATCCTGGCGACTTCGCGCCGCGCACAGATGGGAAACCAGCAGCCGCCGACAAAGACGCCCGACGAGCATGCGCTAAACCAAGTGCCTCCCGTCAATGATCCGGTGCTTGAAGCGTACCGGCAGCGAAACAACTACGCCTATACTCCGCCACCCCCGCCGCCGCCCGCAGCCCCTGCGGTCCCGCCGGCCTCACAACCAAGTAACGAGTCGGAAGGGCTAAAGAAATCGTCCTTGGTGTTCGTGCGGAACACGACTTCGGAGACGGCGACGAACGCCCGCCCATCGACGGCTCAGCCTGCCTACATTGAGCGAAAGGGGGTCTCGACGTTGCTGCCGACGGGCAGTCGGCTGGTTGCACGATTGCAGAACTCCGTCAGTAGCGCCGTGAAGACGCCGGTCATTGCGGTGGTCGAATACAACTACGAACAGGGCGGCGAGATTCTCATTCCGGCGGGCACGAAAGCTATCGGCCAGTTGGCGCAGGCGAGTCAGAGCGGCCAGGTGGGCCTTCGATTTACGGCCCTGGAAATGCCCGACGGCAGTACCGAGAGCATTGAAGGCAGTGCCGTCGCACTCGACTACGGTCCCCTGAAAGGAACCGTGAACGGGCGCAATGGAGTAAAGCGCGCCTTGGTTCGGTCGATGACTGGCATAGGGTCGATGGCGGCGTACCTGGTGGGCGGCGGTGGCTACGGCGGGCTGACGGGTCCGATCGATCAGAGTGTTCTACTGCGGGAAAGGATCGCATCGAATGTCGGACTCGCAGGTGAACAGGAGTTGATGGCGATGGGGTATTCCCAGAACGTGGTCGTCACGCTCTCAGGCAACACGCGGTTCTACATCGTCCTTCAGGAAGCAGCTACGACGCCCAACAGAACCGATCTTGCCCCGCATGTGGGACCCGGCGCTCGGACGAGCCTCGTTAGCGCAAACCAACAAGCCCTGCCGACGGCGGCGGAGCTTCGAGAGCTCGTAGACCTGAAGAATGAACTCAACCGGATGTATCGAGAGGTGGCGGCTACTCGGGCTCAGGAGCCACCTCCTCCGCAGCAGTGAGGTGGCAGTGGAACCGAATTGGAAACCACTCGAGGCGAAGCTCGGCGCACCCCGGTGCGCCGGTTTTATGTTCATGGGCCGTTCGAATGGGATCAACCACTACAAACACGGCCTCAGCCGGCGCTATTTGTTCCTTGATGACGTCGGGCGGGCCTACGAAGCCGCCGGGCGGAACGAGTTTCGAGAGATTCCTTTCGACGAAGCGCTGGCGCGCGTCGAGGGGCCATTGAAGGAATTGGGCGAGACGCTCGAAACGGCGTACGACGACGCCTACATCAACCGGAAAGAGACGGCGCTAAGAGCGGCGGGCATTGAGGTACTCCGGCTGCGGATTGTGCCGGAGGACACAGTCGTATAAGGCATACTCGGGCAGCGGTGGCGGGCGGACTTTGGATGCGGTAGATTAGCCCCAAGGAGTCAGGTTTTGCGCTCCGAACGCCAAGCAACGAGTCCGCTTCTTTGGGTGGCTACTCAGCTCGGGCACTTCCTTAGCGACGGCTACCGGGAGATCCACGCACTCATCGCCTCGAATACCCCACGCAGTTTCAAGAAGCTCTTCACGAGCAGCTTAGCCGCACTCGTCCTGGCGTTGCTGGCGGTAATTGTGATTGCATCGCAGCTACATCCGGCTGTGGTCTTTCTTGCGGTTGCATGCGTGCTGATGATCGTCTACCGAGGAAGTCTCTTTCGAAGGCTGGCACTCTTCGCCGGTTATTTCCTGTGTGGTTTTATACTCTTCATTGGCGCTGGCCTGATAACAACGGTTCCGCTTGAAAAGGAGTATCCGCTGCTGGCTAAAGTGATCGCGGTGGCGCTGTTTGTTGTGCTCTGCATCGTTATCCCGGCATTGCTGTCAATGCGACCGAGGCAGGAGATTGCCGCAGGCGGTGGGGACTTGGCTTCGGGCGACTGCGAGTCTACGGCGCCAACCCACACCTTTGCCGACATCGGTGGCCTGGAAGAAGCCAAGCAGCAGATTCGAGAGCTAGCCCAGGCGAACCTGAACGCGAAGAAGTTCGATCAGTACGGAGTGATCAGGAACGGCATTCTGCTCCACGGCCCGAGGGGAACGGGTAAGACATTCCTCGCGGAGGCGGTTGCTGGAGAGTTCAAGCTCAAATACTATTGCGCGTCGGCGGCCGGTCTTCACCATAAGTATGTGGGCGAGACGGAGCGTCATATTGAGACGCTGTTCCAGCAGGCCATCAGCAGCAGCCCGGCGGTGCTGTTCATTGACGAGATTGACGCCTTGGGCACAAAGCGACAGCAACTCGGAGACGGTGACGACACGGGTGGCGCAGCACGGGGTTATAACTCCGCGACCTCCCAGTTGATGGGGTGTATCGACGCCGCTCGTAAACATCCCGGGCTGATCCTCATCGCCGCCACGAACTTCTACGATGGTTTGGATCGAGCACTGATCCGGGAAGGTCGGTTCGATCTGCACATTCGGATCGATCTACCAAACGAGGATGAGAGGACTCGGATCTTTGACGCACAACTGGCAAGGCGGCCAGCGAGAAAGTTTGGTCTCCAATCGTTCGCGAAGAAAACACCCGGCTGGAGCGCGGCCAAAATTGGCACGCTCGTGGATCGTGCCGCCTTCTTTGCTGCCGAACAGCATCGAAGTATCGAAGAGTGCGACCTGACGCGAGCCTTCGCGGAGACGGGCGGCAAGGACCGCGCGGCATTGAAGGAAGTGGACTGGACTGATGTCGTTCTGTCGCCGGATGCAGAGGCAGATCTCCGGAACCTGTGTCGCCTGATGGACCCCGCGTACGGAGAGCGGCTCAAGTTGGCCATGCCTACCGGCCTACTATTGATCGGGCCCCCTGGAACCGGCAAGACGACGATCGCTCGGTTGATTGCGACGCAGACCAAACGGAGCTTTTACCCGATCACGGCCGCCGATATCCTGGGCAGCGCGACGGGCGCATCGGTCAAGAAACTCGCGGAACTGTTTGCCAGGGCGAAAGAGAACAGTCCGTCGATCATTTTCATAGACGAGATAGATGGCCTGTTGCCCCGCAACAACGGTTTTCAGTCGCAGCACGATATCCAGTTGGTGGAGCAAGCGCGCAGCTTGATCAGTGAATTGGAACCGCAACACAACGTCTTCCTGATCGGAACCACCAACCACCTCGGCAGCATTGACGCCGCCATCCTTCGCGGAGGGCGCTTTTCGGAGAAGATAGAGCTCGGCACGCCGGACGAAGGCGGCTATCGGCAGTTGCTCAGCAAGCACCTGGACGGCGTCCAGTTCGTCGAGGGGCTCTCTGTGGAGCTTCTGGCCGAGCGGGTAAGAGGCGTCTCTCCGGCCGACCTGGGCGCCATCTGCAATAGCGCCAAGCGAATGGCGATGAGAAGGATGACCGACACCGCCGAGGAGTTGCCTCCGCTCGTCTGGGATGACTTCACCGAGGCGATGAAGCGGGTCCAAGTCCAGTAAGCCCCACTCCCACGGCCATCTCCCTTCGCACGTAGTGTTCCCCTCCGTTTCGAGCTGGTCCTCCTACCCGATTTGGAGACTTTTGAAAACGCCGGGGCGCTTGCCTTATTCTGCCTTCACGTTCTGGTAGTCGCTTTCAGATCCAGCTTTCGCACCGGGGTCCAGGGGCGGCAAACAGGGCGGAATGCCAATCGCGTGGAGGTTAACCGCAACATGAATCAATTCGCGAAGAGGGTTGTCGTCGCGCTTGCAGTCTTCCTGGTCGTCGTGCAAACCGTGGCGATCGCACAGAACTTAGGAGCCGCCCCGCAGGTGAACGTCGCCGTGCAGGGCCAAACAGGAGCGCAGCCGGAAGGCGCGTTCCTCAACTTCGTCAACTGGATCGGTAACGTGATCGCTCCGGTCGGCGCGGGCGTCGCGGTACTGGGCGCTGTCGGTAGCTATGCCACGGGAAGGGGTGTTTTCCGGTGGCTGGTGACAGCGGCCGGACTACTCGCAATCTCGGGCGTCACCCGGTTGATCGAGTTCTGGCTCGCTCAGGGTGGCGGCGGCATTTCGTGACTCCCGGACAACACAGTAAAGCAGCCAAGTAGGCGGGCCGGTTTGCTGGGGAACCGGCCCGCCCAACTCCGAGATGGGAGTAACGAATGGCAGTCCCACAACTGGTACTCGACGCAATCCGATTTCTGCTGGCGCTGGCCGCTCCGGCAGCTCTAGTGGCGCTTGTCTTAGCGGGCATCGCGTTGCGACGCGAGGGAACAACTTCGTTTTCGGTGGGCGGAGGCGGGTTCTCGAAGTGGATGTTCTGGGCCATCGTGATGATCACCCTCCCCCAGGTATTCGGGTGGTTCGCTTTTTGGGGCGTCGGAGCGCCGCTTCCCGGCGGTGGCATTGGCAATGGATGGATGTCAGGGTTCGCGAATGATGCCGTGATCTTCGTGAACACCTTCGTGATTGGCCGCCTTGTGCCGGTGCTCGCGGCCTGGATGGTATTGCGGTCGGTGATCGATTGGAGTGAAGGCTACACCCCGTTGGCTTCGATCCTCGGGGCCATGTTCCTATTGGCAATCCCCGCGAGCGCGGCTCTCCTCCAGGGTTGGAATGACGGGACACGTTTTGGGACCGCCGCGGTTTTGGAGGGAGCTTGGACATACACCGCCAGCCGAATCATGCCGATCGCGGCAGGGCTGGCTGTTATTGGAGCCGTTGTGAACTTCGCATTTGGGCGGCCGGCCATCCGGCTCATCGGCTCCGCCGCGGCTTTCCTGACGGTCTCCGCTCTCTGGCGTCTGGTTGTTTCGATGATGTAGCACTGGAGGCAGCATGAACTTCCTTACTGGCATTACAAATCTGACGAGTTGGATGGGCAACGTCATCATGCCAACGCTCGCGGCCTTGTTCTTCGCGCTTGGCGTCCTCCGTTATGCGCATGGCCAGGCGCACACCTACGCGCCCTGGGCGGGTTTCCTCTGCCTGATGGTCTCTGGCGTCTTGCGCGGGATTGAGAAATTCGCGGCTCAGGCTGCGTGGAATAACCCGGATTTGGTCTGGATCACGATGCGGGGGATGGTGAATTGGACCTGCAATGTCTTCCTGCCCGTGTACGCAGTCCTGCAACTGTTGCACGGCTTCATGCTGTATGCGGGGATCGGTCATCGTATGTACGCCGGCGGCGCCTGGATGCGGCATTTCAGCGCGGCTGCACTGTGCCTGGCATTGTCCGGCGTGCTGCGGTTGGCGGAATGGTTTATCGCACAAGGGCTTGGCGGCATTAGCTGAAGGAGGAACAAGAAACGTCATGGCACTCAATATCAGCCCCGTTCACCGCAATCTACACACGCGGGTCAGCTTCTTGTACCTGGAGTTCGAAGATTGGTTCGTCGTGATCGGTTTAGCGGCCCTCACCAACATCTTCGGCCGGTGGGTCGATCGTCAGTTGTTCGGGATACCAATGAACGTGTTTTTGCAGTACATCGTCCCGGTGCTGAGCATCCCGTTTCTGATGCTATTCAAGTATGGAAAACCTGGTGGCTACCTGAAGGACTTTCTTGCCTGGTACACCAAGCCTCGGATCTACTGTGGGCTCGAGCCGGATTCGGGAATGAAACTCGACTACTTCAAGGAGGAGGAGATCGATGCCAATGACCATCGAACAGCATAGGGCGTCTTTGCACCAGCCCGCATTCTCGGAGTTGCTGCCGGTGCGCGACATCTTGAACGACGTGATCATCCGGACCACGGGCGCTTTGGTGGCGGGCTACGAGCTCAGTGGCATCAACTCGTACTATCACAACGACGATGGCCGAAACCGGACGAAACTCGCGCTCGAAGCGCTGATCCGTTCACTGCCCGAACGGTCCATGCGAATGCAAGTTCGGTTCGAGGTCGCCGAAGGGCTCGGCGATCTGCGGGAACGGTACCAGCAACAACTTCGGAATCAGAATCCTACGCTCTTGGCCCTTGATCGGGTGAGAATTGACGCCTGGCGGAAGAAGGAGCAGGAAGGCTACTACCTACGGCCGCTTCTGCATGCCTACTTCCACTGGAATCCAACAGTTCATCACGAACTTCCCGGCGCCGCCTTCGGCAAGGCGGTAACGAAGCGCTTCAACCTCGATGCCTTGAGCCTGTCGGCGAATAGGTGCATTCAACGAACAGCGCGGGAACACGATGATGTTCTGTCTGAGTTTGGGTCCATCCTCTCTGGTGTCGAGCAGACGCTGAGAGCGACAGGAATGGGAGTGCGGCGGCTGACAGACGCAGAAATCTTCCTCGAGGTGAAGCGTTCTCTGAATCCGTTGATGTTGGACCGAATCCCCCTTCGCCGGCCGGAGTCCTCGCTCCAACATCGCACCACACGGGAGCAGATTGTCAATACGAATATCGAACACGAAGAAGAGACGTACATCCGCGTCGGCGGCCTGTTGTACTCGTTCATCACGTTGAAGGATCTTCCCGATGCAACCTTTCCGGGGATACTGCGTGATCTTGTGGGCCTCGACTTTCCGATTACGGTCAACACCGACGTCATGATTCCGGACCAGGCGGCGATGATCAAGCAGTATAAAGGACGCCTGAAAAAGATGCAGGCCGCGCAGCGGGACTCGCATGGCGGGTACCGCATCGACGTTGATGCCCAGGTGGCCCAGCGCCAGTTGATCGAGACACTCGAGAACCTGATTTCAAGTTCGCTCAAAACGTGTCGTACCAGTATCGTGATCGGTGTCCGCACCTCGCAACCCGTGCAGAGCCACCGTGACCTCGCCGAACAGGAACGGGTGCTGTCAGATCGGCGCCAGAAGGTTCTCTACACGGTGATGCAAATGAACGGAAGCAGAGGGCTGCCCGAGGATCTAGCCAAGCGGCGGCTGTTCATCGGGGGCCTTCCGGGGATGACTGAAGAGAACCAGCGGGAGAATGATTGCTTGACGGTACATGCGGCCGACCTCCTGCCCATGGAAACCTCCTGGCGGGGTACACCGCAGTTGCCGTTAATCTTGCTCGACACACCTCGACGCCAGCTTGTGCCCTTCTCTCCGTGGGACTCGTCGCTTGCCGACGCCAACATGCTGATAATGGCGGCCTCCGGCGGCGGCAAGACCTTCATGGCGATGCTGTTCCTGCTGATGATGGCAAGACTGAAGCCGCTGATCTCGATTCTGGAGCGCGGTGATTCGTACCGTCCGCTGGTGGAATTGATGGGTGGGCGGTGCATTGATGTGGACCTTGAGGGAAGCATAACCCTCAATCCGTGGGACCTGGCTCCAGGTACGGCGACGCCAGGTAAGGACAAAATTGCTTTTCTCAAGAACCTCACCCGCCACATGATCGGGGACAGTCCGAATTCGGACACGGCCCTGCTCGACAATCTGCTCAGCGAGGCGATCGGCCGCACCTATAAGCGTTGCGCGATCCGGCACAGCAACCCGACACCGACATTCAACGACCTGCGAGAGGAGCTCCAACAATGGCGCGACGAAGAGCGGATGGGGCGGACCGTGGAAGAAGCAAAGTTGGCAGCTCTCAAACTCCGCGAATGGACTGGGGAGAAGGGGGTCTACTCGCGGTTGTTCGACCAGCACACCACGTTGAAGACGGACGCCGACTGGCTGTTCTTTAACGTGGAAAGGCTGAGCGACGATCCGAAGCTCGAAATCGCCATGAGCATGATGATTGCCCATGCGATGCAGGAGCGCGCCTCCGGCAGAACTGGCCAGCACAGCATCACGGTTCTCGACGAGTGCTGGTCATTGCTGGATTCAAACGTCCTGGCGCCCGAAGTGGTGCAGCTATTCCGGACGGCCCGCAAACGCGGCGGTAGCGTGTGGGGTATCTCGCAAACGCTGGAGGACTTCGTCGGGACGGACACGCAACCGCGTATCCACGGACCCGGCATTGTGCGAAACGTCTCCACGAAGATCATCGGCCGGCAACCCGGAGACGTGAGCCCGCTAGCGACCCATCTGGCGCTCAATCAAGTAGCTCTGGACGAGATCAAGCACTTCGGAGCACCGCGGAAAGGGCGAAGCGCAGAGGTGCTGCTGGTCATTGGTGAGAAGGCCGAGACCACACAGACGATTCGTCTCGTGCCGACGCCAGTGGAGTACTGGGTGTGTACGACCTTCCCACGAGAACGCATCTATCGAACCTATTGCTTCACCAGGAATCCAACCAAGCCTCCGCTGGAAGTGTATGAGGAACTGGCTCAGAGATTCCCGAACGGGCTCGCGGACGTGCCGCCACTTCCCGAAGAGTTGTCGGGTGCGGTAGCTGGCGCGGCCGTGCGGAGGTAGGGAGAAACGGTCATATGAAGCTCCTATCGCTATTGTTTACAAACCTGCTTGCCTTCTTCATGTTGACCCGCGTACGGCGCGTGGTGGCTCTGACCTTGGCCGGGGCGCTCGCTTTTACCGCCGTGGCACCGCCGGCAAAGGCTCAACTCGGCATCCCGGCCATCATCGCAGCCGCAGCGCAGGTGGTGGCGACAATCACCAACGTTATCGGGCCTCTGCTGAGCGCTATTCAGGGCACGGTCGGCGCGATCAATGGAGTGCTCGGTCAGTTTCGGAACCTCTGGGAACAGGTGGTGTACCCACTTCAGTTGATCAATCGTGCGCGAGCACTGGTCAGTTCAATGATCGCCCAGTTCCGCGGTCTGCTCACCGCTCTGATGCGGGTGAATGTTTCGAGCGCCCAACTGCCGAATCCCGTTCTGCTCGAAAGTAGCATTCGCAACCGAGGCACGGGAGACTTCGCCCAATTGACCAACGCCTTTGGCCAAACCTACCGCGCGATTCCCCAACCGACGGACGCTCACCCCATCGAGCGAGACCTTGCGGACATTGACGATGCTATGGCGTTGGCGAATCTCAAGACCCTCAAGGCCTCGGACGCGATGGTGGACCAGATGATGGCGGCCGCAAATGCGATTGAAGACGAGGGTGTAAACATGGCTCCTGGCGAGGCGCCGTTCCTGGCGGCAGCAGGTATGACGGCCTCCGTAAAGAGCCAGGCCATGATGCAGCGGATGATCGCGGCGGCCATCCGGCAGGAGGCGGCGCGCGTGGCTCACGACAACACGATACGGAAGCGGAACGCCATGTTTGGCGCACAATTCCGGAACGACATGCAGACGATCTTCAAGAAGTAAGGAGGGGAAAACGCCATGCTGGAGATTCTTCGGTTTGTGAAAGGCCTGACGAACTGGGTCTGGACGCATCGCGCCAAGGTTCTGGTGCTGATTCTGGTGATGACCATGGTCGTGCCGCAGCCTGCAAAAGCTCAATTCATCGACGTCGCTGCAATCGTGTCGGCGATCGGGGCGATCAATACCGCGATCACGAACGTCATCGGCGCCGGATTGCGAGACATCAGTGGTGCATTGGGTGCGGTCAACGGGGTTTTGAACGCTATTCAGAACTTCTTTCAGAACACCATCTACCCGCCGGACGCGATCAACCGTGCTCGCGGCGTGGTCGGTGCGGTGCAGGGGTTTTACAACGTCATCCGGGGTTTGGCGAATCTCAATGTTGCTAGCGCAACGCTCGCTAATCCCCGTCAGCTCGAAGCGGTGCTCCTGTCCCGAAACGCGGGAAACATCGGCCAGGTTCCCAACCGCTACACCACCGTTTATCAGCCTATACCGCCGGCGACTGACGCTCCAGCGCCGATGCGGGATCTGATCGACATGACCGACGCTACCGCACAGGCAGCGCTGAAGAAGGCAATCGCCATCGACGCCGCTGCGGACCAGTTGATGGATGCGTCCGATCAAATGGCGGCTGAGCTCGCTGTGGCGGCGCCGGGAACCGCTCCGATGATTGAGGCGCAATCTGCCGCCATGTTGGTGAAGGCGCACGCGCTGACCCAATCTGCGACGGCTGAACTTTTCCGCATTAGAGCCATCGACATGGCGAACACCGGAGCCGCCCTGAAATTCAACGCGAGTCACGCGAGCGACACGCGGCGCGATCTCACGAACATGTTCATGAAGTGAAAAGGGGAACGACGATGTTTTTCTTCGAGCAGACATTCCAGACTGTGCTGAACGGCATCGACGCTGCCGGCGGCCCAATGGGGGCAATCACCAACATTGCCAACGCGATTTTGCTGCTCTGCGCACTCTTTGCTGTATATGAGGCATACGCCCGCGGAGGAGACGCGCGCATGATCGGTATGGCCGCGGCCAAATTCCTGATTCTAGGTTTGATCGTCTCCAACTACAGCACGATCTTTCGCAACGTCAACGGAGCATTCAATCAGGTTGCGGCCACGATTTCCCCAAATGATTGGGCGAACAACTGGATGCTGCAGGTCAATCAGTACTTCAACGGGCTCGGGAATACGAATTGGTTCAACCTGGTTGTCAGCAGTATCGTGGCCCTGGTCAGCGTGCTCGTGCAGTTGGTCGCCGCCGTCGTCTTCCCGATCGCGCTGCTGATCTTCACAATTCTGTACTGTTTGTACGGGGCGGTCTTGTACACGGTCGGGCCGATGGTGCTTGCACTCTACCCGGCGTTTGGTGTCGGTCAATTGGCACGCAGCTACCTGGTAAACGTGTTCGTATTCCACGCCTGGGGCATCGTGTACGCCTTGTTCAGCGTGCTTCTGACGGCCATCAATGCTCAGAGCCTGGGCGCCATGCTGGCCGCAAACAGTTTGGGGGGATGGTTTCAGGGCGCGACCGGTGCTCTGCTGATGTCGCTGGCGAGCATCCTGTTTGCGGTCATGGTAGCGCTGATCCCCTTTCTCGCGCGACGAATCGTCACCGGGGAAATCGGCAGCTCGATGATGACGGTAGTTCACACAGTCAGCACAGCGCTTGGCGCGGTCAAGGGCATTCCCATCACCAAGAAGTAACGAAGCGGGCGTGGAAACGCAGAGGAGCCAAAACAGATGTTCAAACTAAAGGAGAAACCCAGCGGTGACCCGGCTGTCCCAGAAAGAGCACGCTACACGAAGTACTACGAGCACGATGGCCAACTCCGAGCATATGCCAATCGATCGATGTTGATGGCTGGGCTCTTCGGAGTAATCGCCTTGGTCTCGCTCAGCTTTGCGATTTATGTCAGATTGCAGCCGCCAACCGTCATTCGCATTTCCGCTGACGGCGAAGCGACGGTGGTCGGCGGAAGGCCCGCCGGGGCCACGCCGGCGGTGACGAGAGCCGGCCTACTAAGCTTTCTGGCGGCACCCGCTGGCGAAGCGGCGCCAACGGACATTGAGGGCCGCTCCGTCGTCAGAAGGTTCCTTGAAAGTTACATGCGGTACACGCCCACGTCGGTCGACAAGAATCTAGCCGACGCCCTCAACATGATGACCGCCAACCTGCGGATGTATAGTCTCAACCTGCTCCGGGACCAGGATTTGATTGGCAAGATCAACGAGGAGCAAATCACCTCGTCGTTCAAGATCCGTTCGATCGATCCCCTTCCCGGTCAGCCATGGACCTACCAGGCGTTTGGCGTGAAGGAGGTCCACCGGGTTCGCAACAAGAGCGAGTTGACGGACCGGATTGTCGCCAAATACCAAGTGCGGTTGATTCAGGACCGGCGAACGGAGCGGGTGCCGAGTGGCCTCCTAGTCGCCGAGTACAGAGAGGACCAGATGGTGGGGGAAAAAGATATCGGTCTCTTGCAGGAGTCAACCCTGCTAGGGAACCGGTGATGGGTTCCGCCAGCGCCGTTTGTTCTGAGAATGGCCTTCTCCGGAACGGCGCTGATGGAACCGTGCCAGGTTTGACCTGGCAATCCTGTGTCTGAAAGATGACGCGACGCGGCCTGCAACCTTTCGGGGAGCGCAGGCCGCGAGTTTTGACCAAGGAGCAATGCGATGGCAACAGCAACGACAGAAGCGGCGACCGGCAGAATCGCCGAGCCGAAAGCTACAGCAGGAAAAACGGGACTGGTTTCCCGGCGCCGACGCGGCGCGAGGTCGGCCGAACCGTCCACCGCTCGATTCTTTCTAATCAAAATGTCGGGTAACGGGACTGTGGAGCTTGGTCAGGAAGTCGCTTCAGAGAACGAGGCGATGGTTGAGTCCTTTCGCGTCGGCGGCAGCTTCGCAGTGGTTACGGAGTGGAAGGCCCAAGTCGATCTCGCGACGGGTGTGCCCGTCATCAAGAAGGAAGCAGTCAAATCCGAGAAGAAGGTAGCGCATTCATAACCGGCAGCACGGCTTTATGCACGTAAGTGTTGAAGCGACCTGTAGCTCTGATACAGGAAAGTGCTGGTCGGGTTTCCCTGCGAATCCTGGCCAGAGTTTCTCACAACCCTGGCCACGGATAGCAAAAGAGACCCATTCCAGCGGTCTCCTTGCTGTTCTGGCAACCAAACAGAAAAGGAGAGTATCCATGTTGAGAAGCAAGATGGCAACACTGCTCACAATCGTTTCCGCAATGCTCATCAGCGCCGGCATGACCTGGCAACAGCGTCTGCTGTTCATTGGCGGCATTGCGTTCGGTGTAGTGGTGGAAGCGCTCCCGGGTCTTGTGGATGAACTCAAAGAACGCGTCGCGGAATGGCGGCGGTTCCGACAGTTCAGCGTGAAGACTAAGGCGGCGTAACAGTACAACAACCCGGTGACGGCTCTCCGAGCCTGGCACCGAGAACTTGATTCAAGTTCACGGCAGCAGGCAGGGAGATGGCACCGGAGACGGCGCTTCTGTCTGTTTGTTGCCCATTCAACACAAACAGATAAGGAGAAGGCCAATGAAAACGATAGTTAAGTCCCAATTGCCAGTGCTGGCGTTGGAAATCGATGAGGAAGGAACGGTCGCTCAGAAGTCGATGCAAATGACCCGGCAAGGACAGCTCGAAAACACGCTGCTGGACGCGCTGTATCCAGGAATCCGTGTGGCCACTGTCGCAATTCCGGGCACAGAACTCGATGAGTACGGGCGCGCCAAGGTGGAACAGGCTCTGGCGACATTTCGTGTTGGTGGGGTGGAGTACCGCCTCATCGGCGCCTCGGGCTCGGCGAAGAACGGTAAGTATTACGCCGTCAACAAGGAGTTCGAGAAGCCTATCGCTGAGCGTTTCCAGCAATGGCCCGAAGCGGCGATCACCTACTTCGGCATCCTGATCTCACCCTGCAAGGTGCGGATCGAGGAGCCGGACGTTCGAGTGCTCGTAGTGGACGACCACACCCTCGGCACCAATGACTGCCGCGGTTGGATTCGGCGTTCGATGTTTGGAAAGCTGGATCTGCCCGCCCGTCACTTCTACCAGTTTCGTCTCGCATTCAACCGGACCCAGGCCAAGGGCAGTTTTAAAGTGATGGAGAATGATGTCGCTGAGGCCCTCGGCGCCGACATCATCCTGCCCAAAAGCTCCATGAAGCCTGCGTTACCGGAAAAGTCAGCTCTAGTCAGGCTTTGTTTCGGCGACGCGCAGTTGTTCCGGTGCCCAGTTGTGTTGGGAATCCGGGAGATCTCGCGGCAACTGGAATACGAGTCGAGCTATACGCTGCTGACTCACGCTCCCGAAGACTCGATCGACCTGGAGGTCTTGCCGCATGCGCTCGCGCAAGTGCGGAAGCTGAAGACCACCATCGAAGAGAATAACTTCGAAGAACTATTCCGGCTCCTGGGTACCTCGAATTCGTCACGCCCAGTACACGCAGACGGGGATGCCATGGAAGACGGAGAGTACACGTCCGCGGAGCGAACTGTGGTGGAGGCGGCGCTGAAGGCTGATGGCAGTGGTCAGCTCGTAAAGTTCCCCTTCATTAACAACCAACTCCAGCGGATCTTGTGCCGGTGGGCGTACAAGCTGTGTACCGCAGGTGGCTTCCGGTTGCCTGCCTTCGCATTGGCTGATGACGGCTACCTGGTGTCTCACAACGGAAGAGTCTACAGCGGTTCGGACTGGATGCCTGAGGATCACGGCATCACGAGTCTCGGCTCCGGGCGCCTCCTCGAAGTTCGGTATCCCATTCGCGCCAAGGACGACCTGCTCCCGTTGAAGAACCTCGCTGGTCCAGATACGGTAGCGCGGTTGATGAACGACCTGAGGCGGCAAGGCAGCTCGATGTCTGAGCCAGAGGCCGTCCAGCAGATCGTCACCGGGCAACTTCGTCTGGAACATACCATCACCCTGCACTCGAAAACGGCGGCGAAGAACGGAGGCGACTACGACTTCGACGTTGTTTGCGTGGTGGAGGAGCAGCGCTTTCCACGGTGGGTAGAGGACCGTTTCAGGCACCGCGAAACCTTCTCAAACGAGAAGGACAAACGGAAGAAGAGGCGCTCGGCCTGGTGGAACCTGCCCCAGGTTGCGGTTTCGGCGAAAGGCAACGGGATTGGGGTCATCACCGACCTGATGACGTCTTGCCTGGCTGCCGGACGCTCTGACCTTGCGGAACTGCTGGCGAAAGAACTCCAGGCGGCACTCGATGCTCTGAAACACGGCACGATACCGAACCAGGACGTGATCATCAATGTCCGCAAGCAGGTCCTGACCGCTCCATGGTTGCGGTTTAAGGACGAGAAGCGCGCAGGCGACTTGCCGCTGCACTTGACCGTGAGCCCCACGGACAAGATCGGCAGGTTGTACAACGTACTTCGGAAAGAACTGGACGACTTCTTCAGCGATGTCCGGCCTCTGGCGGACTTTCGCGGTCTGATCGTCAACGGGCGATTCGATCGTGAAATGTACAAGGAGGCAGGGCAGATCGCCACAGTCTACGGAGTCAACATTTCGCTGATCTTGAAGAAGCGCGACAAGTACCAGAAGGAAGTGACCGATGCCCAAGCGGAGCTGAACGCGTGCGACATGAACGACGCGGCGGCAAGGCGGAAGGCATTCAAGCGTCGCAATACGGCCAAGGCAGCGCTGCATTGGAATGAGGAACGCTCCCGCCAGGAGATGCGCAACATGATTCACCTGGTGCGGAAGTGGGCCGAACGGAAGTCGAAGAACGCCTACGACTGGTTGGCGGCTCTCTACGCGATCACGTGCAAGGGGAGCAAGAGTACCGGGAGTATCGTGTTTTACGCCTTTCCGCAGGAACTCGTCAACATGATCGCGGAGCGCACCGGGGGCCGTCCAGTCACCGTTGCGATTCCTGATCTGGTTGACGGGGACGTATACATCGATGAAGACGGCAACGTTTACCTCGTCGATCAGGTCGGCGACGGCCAGGGACAGATCATCGAAAGGGAAACCTTCCTCATGCAAGTAACGAGGACCGGTGACCTGATCTACGATCACGGCAGAACTCAGCGGATTCATCCCGTGGAGTTCGAATCCGGGCGGGCGGAAGTGAGGAACGGGAAGCTCGAACTTCTTGGTTCCAGGCAGAAGCCCAAGGTTCCGAAGCCGAAGCTGGACCAGTAGTGTGGCTTTCGGGGAGGTCTGGGAAACCGGGCCTCCCTGTAGGCTTCTCTGAGAAGTAAGGCATTGACTGAAGGAGTGAAGCCCATGAAACGCACTTTGATGCTTATCGCAATCGCGACCCTGACCGTATTCGGCCAGAAGATCGAAACACAGACGCCGAACAGGAATAGAGTCACGCGCCTGGGTACCTCGCAAGATCATCTCAGCGTGATTGAACTCGGCGAACCTGTCACGCAAGTGGCCGCCGGAAGTTCGTCGTTCAAGATCGAATGGCGCGAAAACAAGGTTTTCATCCAGCCGCTGGAGCCTGGCGCAACCACCAACCTGTTCATCTGGACAGCCTCCGGCCGTCTCAGTTACGAACTGGTGCCCGCGGGCTCCGTGGAACAGATGCACTTCGCGATCGACCAGGACCCAGCAACCGTTCAGGCCAAACGGCCGGAACCGGTCGAACACGCGCCGGTCGTCGAACAACCCAAGATACCTCCGGCCATGCTGATGGAGAGTTCGCCAGTCAAGGTGGTCGGATCTTCAAGAAACCACGAGAAAGTGGAGATCCTGATGCAGGACGTCTACCAAAAGGATGGCCGCGTCTACCTTCGGTATGCCATCGTCAATGGGGGCCGGACGGTCTACTTCCCAGCGGCTCCGGACGTATTCACTCTGAACTCGCCGCGCGCGCCGCAGTCGCTGATTCCGCTGGCAAACAGCCAGCTTGCCGGCGACTACCAGCTCAAGTGGAAAGGCGAGGCACGCGTTCCCGTTGTTCACACCGAACTGCAGGCACCCGTCGTTCGGCCAGGGCAAACCGGCCACGGCGTGACTACGTTCGATCTGCCGGCCGCCAGCGAGCCGGGACTTCGAACGGTTGTCAAACTAGCTTTCCCGGCGGACGCGGCCGGCAATGTGAGCGCGATTCTGGTGCTGTAGCCATGGCTGACTACAGGCAAGTCACGACCGAGGATGTGCTGGAAGCAGCCCGGAGACGGCGGCCGCTCTGTGATGAGGTAGCAGTGTTTGATCCGGTGACAGCCGGCAAGGTGCTCGCTGCGTTCGAAATCAGGATGGAACAGCGGCAGGACCTTGGAGTGGTGAACCGGGCGCTGAATGTCTTTCTCGAACCTCGAAATCCCTTCGAGCCCGAGAGAACGCGCAAGCCGAAGCGGGAAGCCGTCATATTCGGAACGCTCGTTGCCGTTGTCGCCGCGGCATTCCTGTTCTTCAA
>Ga0210402_10001209_pt1 | contig 26777 bp, 22 predicted proteins | sample IncBWC7MmetaG_FD_161055 | JGI IMG/M metagenome (GOLD analysis project Ga0210402, IMG submission 161055) | Forest soil microbial communities from Barre Woods Harvard Forest LTER site, Petersham, Massachusetts, United States - Inc-BW-C-7-M | ecosystem: Environmental > Terrestrial > Soil >... | reverse complement strand
CACGGTCAGATCGGCGTAGCGGGCGTGCAGTGCTACCATTGCCGCTGGACTGCCCTCCACAAGCCGCCACTCGCCCTGCAGGCCGTTACGGCGCATGCAATCGCGGAAAGCTGCCTCGATCGGCGTGGCCGCTTCGGTGGCGTCAGCGCGCATCCGCCCAACGATTTCCTCCGGATTGGTCGGCACGAAAGGCATCGCGGCGCCGTAGAAATAATTTGCCGAGGGAATGTCGATCACATGGACGCCGGTGAGATGTGCCCCGCACTGCGTCGCGAGCCTGGCGGCGATATCCAGCCGTATCTTGGTCCGCGGTGTGCCGTCGAGGTGAACCAGAATGTCCTTCAGAGCCATCGGTCGCTTCTCCCTGTGGCTTCGATCCGCCCATATATACCGTATTGCGGCCAGTTTGCCTTGATCTGGATCAGACAGCGGGCTGACCAGGGTGCCGCGATGCCCACAGGAAGACGGTTGTCTGCCGACTGTCAGAGCCGCGGGGACACACCCACTGTGGCGAACGTGATACGAGTTCCATCGGCAAGGTCAATCACGGAATCCGGTGACGGGACCAAGGCCTCGGGTATCCCACCACCTCCGACGATATGGTCGTGGCCGTCACCATGCAGCGTGGGCGGTTCGAGCGGACTGCTGCCGCTCACCAACCGTTCCCTGGCCGGCGCCGATGCCTCGCAATTTCCCCGCAAGTCCAGTGGAAAGCGGTGTCTCATCATCGATCAACACTCCTGCCGCGGCCGAACGGGGCCAGTCACCGCAGAAGTATGTCAGTGTTTGTCCAATTTTTGATTAACGTCGCATCCCGCGGTGTGACCGCGGAACGCCCACCGACGCTATTGAAGTGGCACCCGCACGGTCAGACCGGGGGTCTGAATGACGCGGCGATCCTCGCTATCCTGGAATTGCTGGCCCCGCGCGTAACCCAGGCTCTGGTCCTGGTGATTGAGGCGGAAATCGGTCACGCTCACCTGCATTCCGCCCGAGGACGTATCCGCTGGCGCCCGAGCGTCCGGGTTCGGTATCGGCGCCGACTGATCCATCGGCGGATGCTCGGGTGGAATGGGTGGCACCGGCAGCGACGGCGCGGGTGCCGGTCCTGCACCAGCAGTGGCGAGCAGCAGAAACAGCGCCAGCCCTATCCGCGTCATAGTGAACTCCCCCCATGTCCCGCAGCGATGTGGTTCGTGCCGCGCGGATCAGTCACTGGATTGCCGGCAGGCACGCCAAGCGGACCCGCGCCGACCCGCTGCCACGCATCCAGTGCCCAGGTTACCGAGGGGAACGCGATCTCATGGCGGGGGATACACTGCCAGGAAAACAGGGCGACATCCAGGCTCTCGGGTCCGGCGGCAAAGCGCGGCGTGTCGGTCGAGGCGAAGCGCGCACGGAAAATGACCTGGACCTGGCCGATGCGACTTATGCTGAAGACGCCGAGGATGCCGTCCAGCACAATCTCCGCCTGGGCTTCTTCCCAGGCTTCGCGCGCCGCTCCTTCCTCGAGCGTTTCACCTAGCTCCAGGTATCCGGCGGGTAGTGTCCAGAAGCCGCGCCGCGGCTCGATGGCGCGTCGGCACATCAGCACGCCATCGCCGGCAATGACCACCGAGCCGACGACAACCTTTGGATTCTCATAGGCGATATGGCCGCAGTCCGCGCATACCATGCGCTCACGGTTATCTCCTGGCGGGATGCGACGGACGAACTCCGGCATCGCGGAAGGGTGGCCCTTCCGCCGAACCGTATCAATCCCCGGGCCTATTCGCCGCCGACAGCTAGACGGACAGGTCGAGCAGCGATCCGCGCGGCAGGATCCGGTTGGGCGTCGTGTCGCCTTCGCCGTTACGTGGTGATGCAGTTGCCACTGGAGCCGCCGGCTGGGCTGGCTGCGCCACGACGGCACGCACGCGTTGCACCGGACGCATCGCGCCGGAGCCCGACTGCGTTGGGCTGGTTGAGAACGCTGCAAGTGAGGCTGGCGACAACATGCGGGCAGTTTCACGCATCCATGTTAAGGATGCCTGAAGAGGGCCCCCTCACACCAACTCACCATGCAAGGCCTCGCGCATTGCAGTTGCGGCGCGGCCGATCTCGGCCCCCAGCTCCTCGGCGATGGCGCCGGCGGATGCAGTGTCCTCACGCACGAGATGCATGAGCATTCGGAGACGGCTCTCCAGCGCTGCCATGCCATATTCGGCGGCCATACCGGCCATCGCATGCGCGTCGGCAATCACCTGCTCCCTCGCGCTCCGCAGCAGGGCCTGTCGCAATGACTTCAGGCGCTCCAAGAGATCCGTGAGACAATCCTCGACCAGACGGCCCAGCGTATCGGCCGACAAGGCGCCACGCAGCTCGTCCAGACGAACAGTGGACAGGATCAGCGACCGGACGGTTGATGTCGGCGCGGAACCTGCGTCCAGCGTGATCCGGTCCGACCGGTGCGGCCAGACATGGCGCGCAAGTGCATCGAGCAGCTCCGCGAGGGCCACAGGCTTGGCCAGCATCCCGTTCATGCCGGCCGCCGTGCAAAGAGCCTGGTCCTCGGAGCACACGTTGGCGGTCAAAGCCACGATCGGCACCGTGGCGGGCGGGCCCGCCATGCCGCGGATCAGCTTCGCCGCGTTCAGGCCGCTCATGCCTGGCATGAATATATCCATGAACACCAGATCGTATGGCCGACTTGCCGTTGCGTTGATCGCGTCGAGACCGTTGCTGGCGATGTCCACCAGATGGCCCTCGCGGCGCAGCAGCGTCGCGGTCACCAGCTGATTGGCAACGATGTCCTCGACGAGCAGGATACGGGTCCGCGGCAGGAACTGCCAATGCTTCGCGCCAGCGCTGCCCGCCGCATCGTCTTGGTGCTTCGGCGGCACGGTCACCGGCAGCACGATCCAGAACTCGTTCCCGGCCTCGCGTCCGCCCATCGTCCAGACGTTGCAGCCGATATTGCCGCCCATCAGCGTGAGAAGGTGCTGGCAGATCGCCAGCCCAAGTCCGGTCCCCAACGGTCCTTCCGCGCCAGGCTGTTCGATGCGGGAGAACGGCTTGAACAGACGGCCCCGATCTTCCTCGGGGATGACCGGTCCCCGGTCGCGTACAGCCAGGCGCAGCTTTGGCGTGCCGCCGGCGAACTGCGCCTCGGCCGTCACGCGCACCTCGCCGGAAGCGGCGAACTTCACTGCGTTGGACAGCAGGTTCAGCAGCACCTGCCGCAGCCGGCTCGGATCGGTGTAGAGTTCGTCCGGTACGCCGGGACCTATCGACAGGCGCAAGACGATCCCACGTTCAGCCGCCGGAGCGCGGAACATCTCGAGCGCGCTTTCGATCAGCTGGCGAAGCACGAATGGGCTCGGTCGCAACATGAGCTGGCCGGCCTCCATTTTCGACATCTCCAGGACGTCGTTCACCAGAGCCATCAACGCGTCGCCGGATTGGCGGGACATCCCCACCAATGCCTGCTGAGTCGGAGCGAGGCTGCTGTCCGCCAATAGCGTCAGGCTGCTGAGCAGGGCGTTGAGGGGCGTGCGGATCTCGTGGCTGACGATGGCCACGAAGCGCGACATGGCCCGTGTCGCGGCCTCGGCCACGGCGCCTGCCTGACGCAGCGTGGTCTCGGCCTGCTTGCGCGCGGTGATGTCGGTATACAGGGTGACGAAGCCGCCATCGGGCAGCCTGTTGCGCCGCACCTCGATCACCTTGCCGTCCGGCTTGGTGCGTTCCGCCGTTGCGGGGTAACTGCCGCCGGACAGCATTGCCGACTGTCGCGCAATTTCTGCTTCGATATCGACGTCACCGAACTCGCCAGCTTCCGCCTGGGCCCGCAGAATCTCATCTATCGGCAGGCCGACCCGCAGGATGCCGCTGGGAACGCCGGCAAGTCCGGGGTAGCGCGGGTTCCATTCAACCAGCTGCATGCGGCCATCGACCATCGCGACGCCGTCGGTCATCCCGACCAGCGTCGCTTCAAGCTGCGCCGACTTGGCGTCCGCCGATGCCTTGGCAAGCTCGAGCTGCGCGTTGGCGGCGGCGAGGACGGCCCTGTCGTGCCCTAATGCCTGCTCCCGCAACCGCGCCGCAGCAAGGTCGCGCAGCAGAAGACCTGCCATCGCAAGCAACAGCACGGTGATGCCGCCGGCAAAGCCATAGGCCGCCGTCTCCCACGCGTTCGTGGCGCGTACTGCCTCCGCCTGGTCGATGCCGACGACGACTTCAAGGTCGCGGTCGGCCACGCTGCGAAAGCCGTGGACGCGCTCGATCCCATCGAAGGCTGATCGCCCGATCCATACGCCGTCGGGATCGGCCTGCATGGCCTTGAACATGTCCGTGTCGGCGATGAGCGAGCCAGGGTCGATCCGGTTTGGTCCGACCGCCACGCGCACCCCGCCTCGCTCCATGGCAACGACGGCAATGACGCCTTGCGATCCGATATTCGCCATCTGGTAGAAGCTGCCGAGGGCGCCGATCCGCAGGCTGGCAACCACGACGCCGGCGAATGAGCCGTCGGGATGGTTTAGCCGGCGCGCCAGGTTCAATTGCCACTGCCGGCTGACCGAACCCATCGTCGTAGGACTTATGAACATGCGGTCGTCGTCGGCCGATTGCCTCGCTTCGTAACGGAAATAGTCACGTGCGCTGACGTTCGTGCCCACCGTCGCCGGCACTGTGTCGTGGAGCACGGTGCCGTGCTCATCGACGATGAAGACTTGGGAGCTGATATCGTTCAGCACGACGAACTGGCGGCGTGCCGTGGCCAGGTCGAAGTTCTCGGGGTCGGTTTCCCACGTGCGGGCCAGGATGCGCAGCGTCTGGTCGACCTCCAGCAACTTGCGCTGCAACTGCTCCTCGAAGATCTGCGCCTGGTTGGCCACGTCGGCGCGCACCCGCGTCTCCGCGTCGGTGCGTTCGGTGCGCGTGGCGGTGAGTGTGCCTATCCAGGTCAGCGCGATCAGCGTGAGGGTGCCGGCGACTATGCCGAGCAGGCCCAGCAGCCGGCCGCCGGACTTCCGGATCATTTTGTCGCCATCTGAGGGACCGCCCGGGTTGTGCTCAAGAACTGCCGCCGTCCGAAATGTGAAGGCCGCGGGGGTATAAACCACCGCCAATTTCCGTTCGTAACATTTCCGTGATCCGAAACGCAACCATTGGCTGTCTCGATCGGCCGGTGGCTTGCTCCGGGCACAGGCGGATGCGAAGGTCGGTGGAATTGCGGGACGGCCGGGAGCGGCGAACCCGGCTCAATTCTCAGGGACCAATTCTCCAAGGCCCAACTCTTCAAGGCCCAACTCTTCAAGGCGGGGACAGGATGGCGAAGATCAAGGTGAAGAACCCGGTCGTCGAGCTCGACGGGGACGAAATGACGCGGATCATCTGGGGGTTCATCAAGGACAAGCTGATCCTGCCCTACCTCGACATCGATCTGAAATATTTCGACCTCGGCATCGAATACCGCGACAAGACCGACGACCAGGTCACCGTCGATGCGGCGAACGCCATCCGGCAGTACGGCGTGGGAGTGAAGTGTGCGACCATCACACCCGACGAAGCGCGGGTGCGCGAGTTCGACTTGAAGCGGATGTACCGCAGTCCCAATGGCACGATCCGTAACATCCTCGACGGCACGATCTTCCGCGAGCCGATCATCTGCCACAACGTCCCGCGCCTGGTGCCGCACTGGACCCAGCCCATCGTCATCGGCCGTCACGCGTATGGCGACATCTACCGTGCCACCGAGATGAAGATCCCAGGCCCCGGCAAGGTCACGCTGAGCTACCAGCCGGACGGCGGCGGCCCGGCGCAGACACTGGAGGTGCACACGTTCAAACATGGCGGCGCCGCGATGGCGATGCACAACACTGAGGAGAGCATCACCGGCTTTGCGCGCGCCTCGTTCAACTACGCGCTGATGCGCGGCTGGCCGCTGTACTTCTCCACCAAGAACACCATCCTGAAGGCTTACGACGGCTACTTCATGGACATCTTCCAGCGCATCTTCGAGACCGAGTTCAAGGCGGCGTTCGACAAGCAGGGGCTCACCTACGAGCACCGGCTGATCGATGACATGGTGGCCTGCGCGCTGAAGTGGAACGGCGGCTATGTGTGGGCGTGCAAGAACTACGACGGCGACGTGCAGTCGGACACGGTGGCGCAGGGCTTCGGTTCACTCGGCCTGATGACATCCGTGCTGCTTTCGCCCGACGGCAAGACGGTGGAGAGCGAGGCGGCGCACGGGACCGTGACGCGGCACTACCGCCAGCACCAGAAGGGGCAGCAGACCTCGACCAACCCGATCGCCTCGATCTTCGCCTGGACGCGCGGACTGATCTACCGCGGCCGGTTCGACGATACGCCGGATGTTACACGGTTCGCAGAGACGCTGGAAAAGGTCTGCGTCGGGACCGTGGAGTCAGGATACATGACCCGCGACCTCGCGGTGCTGATCGGTCCCGACCAGAAGTGGCTGAACACCCAGGACTTCCTGGCGAAGCTCGACGAAAACCTGCAGAGGGCGATGAAATAGTCGCGGCGCATCCGGCGTCTGCTGTTGGCGGGCGTCGGGGCCCATCGCGACCAATCCGGGGAGGACAGCCATGAACGACTTCAGTGAACATAACGGCCTTCATCACTATCCGCTGGCGCGGCGTGGCTTTGTGATGACCAGCCTGATCAGCGGCTTCACCCTCGCAACGCAGCGGGTGGAGGCACAGGCGATCCAGACCGACACGACCGGTCTGGATGCGGGAGAAGTGCAGATCCCGGTGAAGGATGGCCATATCCCGGCCTACTTTGCGCGTCCCGCGAAGGGCACCGGCTTTCCGGTCATCCTGGTGAACGAGGAGATCTTCGGCGTCCACGAATACATCAAGGACGTCTGCCGCCGCTTCGCCAAGCTCGGCTACATGGCGGTCGCCCCGGAGGTCTATGCCCGGATCGCCGATCTCTCAACGATGACCGACATCCAGCAGATCATCCGTGATGTCATCAGCAAGAAGCCTGACGCCGAATTGATGACCGACCTGGACTCCACACTGGCGTGGGCCGCGCATAACCACGGCAGCGCGACAGCCATCGGCGAGACCGGCTTCTGCCGCGGCGGGCGCAACACCTGGCTTTATGCCGCGCACAATCCGAAGCTGAAAGCGGCGGTCGCCTGGTACGGGCCGATCAAGAGCGCCACCAGCCCGATCCAGCCGATTGCTGCGATCGACGTCGCCGACAAGCTGAAATGTCCGTTGCTTTGCCTATACGGCGCCAAGGACACCAGCATTCCGGTGGCTGACGTGCAGGAGGCGGCGGCGAAGGCGAAGGCGGCGCACAAGATCGTCGATGTCGTGGTTTATCCGGATTCGGCGCACGGCTTCCACGCCGATTACCGACCGAGCTACAACCGGACGGATGCCGAGGACGGCTGGAAGCGGGCGCTCGAGTGGTTCAAGCAGCACGGGGTCGCACCAAAAGGCGGGACGCACGCGGCCTGAACGGCCGCCCTGCTGCGCTCAGTCGCCGTGCACGATGCGGTGGTAGCCGCGGGCGTAGTAGATCAGGCCCTCGTGCATCTCGCCGACCTCCACCGCCTCCACGGTGCAGATGAACACATCGTGGGTCCCGACCTCGACGATTTGGACGATGTGGCAGTCGAATGCAGCCAGCGCACCATCCAGCACCGGTGCGCCGGTGAGCAGCGTGTGCCACGTCGCACCTTCGAAGCGCGCGGCCATCGTGTGGTCGGTCATCCCGGCGAATACCGGCGACAGTTCCTCGTGCGCGCCGGCCAACGTGTTGACGCATAGCACGGCGTTCTCCCGCATCGCCGGGTAGGAGTCGTTGGTTCGGTTTGCGCAAACCAGCAGCGTGGGCGGCGTGTCGGTGACGCTGCAGACAGCCGATGCGGTGAAGCCCGCGCGGCCGCCCGGTCCGTCCGTGGTGATCACGTTGACCGCGGCGCCAAGGCGCGCCATCGCCTCACGGTAGGCCTGCTTCTCGAGTGCCACGGTCCGCTGCTCCATATCCCCGGCTGCGTTTGCGCGACTATGGCGCTATCGCACCGCCGAGGACAGTGGTGGGGCGATGTCCTCCAGGGCTCGCCGTTCGGCGGGGACAGCCAGGATGAAGGCGACCACTGCCGCACCCACCATGAGGCCACCGCCGAGCAGATAACCCCACATGATCGACACGCGCGAGCCTGTGTCGATCAGCGCGCCGAATAGCGCCGGGCCGGCGACCCCACCGACGCCGGTGCCGAACGCGTAGAACAGCGCGATGGCGATCGCCCGCATCTCCAGCGGGAAGCTCTCGCCGACCGTGAGATAGGCGGAACTGGCCGCGGCGGACGCGACGAAGAAGATCGCTGTCCAGGCCATCGTCTGCTGCGTTGCGTCGAGCACGCCGAGCGTGAACAGCCAGCCGGTCAGCGCCATCATGACGCCGGAGACTGCGTAGGTCGTCGTGATCATCAGACGCCGCCCGAGCGTGTCGAACAGCCGGCCCAACACCAGCGGCCCAAGGAAATTGCCTGCCGCGAAGGGCAGCATGAACCAGCCGATGTTGCCGGACGGGATGGTGTAGAATCGCGTGAGGATCAGCGCGTAGGTGAAGAATACCGCGTTGTAGCAGAACGCCTGTGCGGCCATCAGCGCGATGCCGAGCACCGCGCGGCTGCGGTACTGGGTGAACAGTGCGCGGGTGCCGGCGCCGAACCATGAGCGCACGTCGCGCCGGAGCAGCAGTGCCTGATGCGGGACGGGCGGCAGCGGGCGCCCTGTCTCGCGCTCCACGCGCCGCTCGATCTCCGTCACCACGCGATCGGCTTCCTCGGGAAAGCCATGGGTCATTAGCCAGCGTGGGCTTTCGGGCAGGAAGCTGCGCAGCAACAGCACGACGAAGCCGAGCGCGCCGCCGATGAGGAATGCGAACCGCCAGCCGTATTCCGACGGCAGCACCGCGGGGTCCAGCACCACAATCGCGCCGATCGCTCCGAGCGCCGCACCGATCCAGAAACTGCCGTTCACCACAAGATCGGTGAAGCCACGGCGCCGGGCCGGGATCAGTTCCTGGATCGTGGCGTTCACCGCGGCGTATTCCCCGCCGATGCCCGCACCGGTCAGCGCGCGGAATGCGAAGAACGACCAGAAATTCCACGACAGGCCGCAGGCGATCGTGGCGATCGCATAAACCAGCACCGTGATGCTGAACAGCTTCTTGCGTCCCAGCCGGTCGGTCAGCCAACCGAAGAACAACGCACCCGATACCGCGCCGATCAGATAGGCGCTGGCGGCGAAACCGACCTGCTGACCGGTGAGATGCAGCACCGGGCTTTCGGTGAGCGCGCCCGAGAGCGAGCCGACGATGGTGACTTCCAGCCCGTCGAGGATCCAGGCGATGCCCAGCGCGCAGATCACCAGCCAGTGAAACCCGCTCCAGGGCAGCCGGTCGAGCCGGGCAGGCACATCGGTCTCGAACACCGCGTCGCGCGGGATATCGGGGCGCATTTCGTCCGGCATGTCGCTCGATCCGTCTCCATGGCTATAGTGGTGTCCGCAAAATCCGGGAGACCGAACATGGACCCGTTCGAAGCCGAGGTTGAGGCAACGATTGCGCGATGGCACGACATTGCCGCGCCGAATGACCCGGCGCGGCGGATGGCCGCGGAGCTGATCTCGACGATCCGCGCCTTCGAGGCTCTGCGCGGCACATTGGCCTTCGAGGACGAGCCCGCGAGCTTCGAGGCGGCGCTGCACGACACCAAGGAGTGAGGGCAATGACCGACCTGGCCGATCTCTCCCTTGTCGAGGCCGCCGATGCGGTGCGCGACGGCGATGCGAAGTCGATGGAACTGCTGGATGCCTGCTGGCGCAATCTGGAGGCGGCCAATCTGAAGCTGAATGCGACAATTTGGCTCGACCGCGAAGGGGCCAAGCAAGCGGCCGAGGAGGCGGATCGCGCGGTGCGCGAGGGCTCCTGGCTCGGCCCGCTGCACGGAGTGCCGCTGGCACACAAGGACATGTACTACCAGGCAGGTCGGCTCAGCACCTGCGGTTCGGCGATCCGCAGGGGCTATCGCCCAGGTGTGACTGCTACCGTCATCGAGAAGCTGCACGCCGCCGGCGCGTACACGTTCGGCGGTCTCAACATGGCGGAGTTCGCGCAGAACCCGACCGGTCACAATCGCGCGTTCGGCGACTGCCACAATCCGTGGAATCTGCCCTACATCACGGGCGGTTCATCCTCGGGTTCCGGCGTTTCGGTGGCGGCGCGGTTCAATTATGCCGCCCTTGGTTCTGATACCGGCGGCTCGATCCGCCTGCCGGCGTCGGCGTGCGGCGTGACGGGGATCAAGCCGACACAGACCCGCGTATCGCGGTTCGGCGTGATGCCGTTGTCGTTCAGTGCCGACAATGTTGGGCCGCTGACCCGCACCGCGCGCGACTGTGCGAGGATCTTGAGCCTGATCGCGGGGCGCGACCCGCACGATCCGACCAGTTCGCATGAACCGGTGCCCGATTACGAGGCCGCGCTCGACGGCGACATACGTGGGTTGAACGTTGGCGTCCCTTCGACCTGGTTCTTCGATGAGGTCGATCCGCCAGTGCTGGATGCGTTGGAGCATGCGCTTGCGGTTCTGACGGCGCGCGGCGCCGTGGTGCATCGCATCACATTGCCGCTGATGGATGCTGTCACCACATATGGCGGCATCATCTCTCGCGTCGAGGCGGCGGCGATCCACGCGCAATGGATGCGCGAGCGGGCCGGCGAATACGGCATTCATATCAGCGGCCGGATGTACGGAGGCTATGCAATCCCGGCGACCTACTATGTGGAGGCGTTAAGCCGGCGCGGGCCGATCTTGAAAGCATTTGCCAAAGAGGTATTCGCCAAGGTCGATGTTTTGGTCACGCCGACCATACGCACATGCCTGCCGACGCTGGAGGAGACCGATATCGATCACGGGCCGCCGGGCACGGAGACAAGGTTCATGGCCGTCTCGGCGAACACGCGGCCGTTCAACTATCTCGGGCTGCCGGCCGTTAGCGTGAACTGTGGCTTTGATCCGAACGGATTGCCAATCGGCCTGCAGATCGCCGGGCGTCCGTTTGCCGAGGCGCGCGTGCTGAAGGTGGCAGACGCCTATCAACGCGAGACCGACTTCCATATGCGCCGTCCGCCAATACTCGATTCGGTGGACGCCGGCGGCATCATCGTCGCATGAAGCCGAAGGTCGCATTTATCGGCACCGGCGGCACGATCGCATCGGTCGGCGTCGGGCCGCTCGATCTGCAGGACTATGGTGCGACCGGAAAGGTGATGCACGCCGACGAGATCATCGCGCGGTTCCCGGAGGTCGGGCCGGTTGCCGATGTGCTTCCCGTCCGCTATCGAAACATACCCAGCACGGCGATCGACTTCACCGATTGGAAGGCATTGGCGCTGCTGTGCGCGAAGCTGGAGGCGGAACATCCGGATCTGGCCGGCATCGTCATCGGCCACGGCACGGCGACGCTCGAGGAGACCGCGTATTTCCTCAACCTGACGCTGAAGGTGTCGGTGCCCGTGGTGCTGGTGGGCGCGCAGCGGCCGTCCAGCGCGCTGTCCACCGATGCCGGGCTCAATCTGGTGAATGCGATCCGGGTCGCGGCGAGCCCGCAGGCGCGCGGCATGGGCGTTCTTGTGGTGCTGAACGACGAAATCCAGGCGGCGCGCGAGGTGACCAAGACGGCGACGATGCGGCTCCAGACGTTTCGCTCCGCTGACTTCGGCGTGCTCGGCCACGCGGATGGCGATGCGGTCGCATTCTATCGCCGCCCACTGCGCCGCTGCTATCCGGATACCGAATTCGACATCGACACGCTGGGTGCACTGCCGCGCGTGGACATCGCCTATGCCTATGTGGGCGCGGACGGCACCGCGGTCCGCGCATTCATCGCCGCCGGCGCGAAGGGCATCGTCTCGGCCGGTTTCGCACCGGGATTTGCCGGCGCCGGCGATTTCGAGGCGTTGAAGGAGGCCGTTGCGGAAGGCATTGTGGTCGTGCAATCGACCCGTGCCGGTTCCGGCCGCACGTTCCGCGGCACGCGGCTCGCGAATGCCGGCTTTCTGATCGCCGACAATCTGCTGCCGCAGAAGGCACGCATCCTGCTGGCACTGGCATTGACCGTGACGACCGATCCCGAGCAAATCAGGGAAATCTTTCGCACTTACTGAGGAGGTCACCCGATGATCCATCACATCTCGATTTCCGCCCGCGATCCGAAGCACGTTGCCGATGTGCTCGCCGAACTGATGAACGGGCGTTGCTATCCGTTTCCTGGCGGCGTCGCCGACTCGTTCATGGCGGTGAGCGGCGACGAGCACGGCTCGATGATCGAGGTCTATCCCGAGAACGTTGCGTTGGTGCCCGGCAAGGGAGACTCGCAGGTGCACGCCGCGCATGACGCAACCGCGGGCTATGTGCCGTTTCATTTGCTGCTGTCGGTACCGGTCGATCGCGCCACAGTGGAGCGGATCGGCGAACGCGAGGGCTGGCGCACGCGCTATTTCGGTCGTGGCGCACCCGGTCAGCCGCCGGCGTTCCACGTCATCGAGTTCTGGCTGGAGAACCGCGTGATGGTCGAAGTCGCGACGCCGGACATGGTGGAGGAGTATACGCGCATGATCCGCTATGACGCGCTGGAGGCCCATTTCGGCAGTCGTGTGGCAGCGTAGGAAATCAAGGTTCCACACGGAATCCACTGAGGACCACGGAGTGCCACGGAGGAAGGATTCTGCGTTTCGCGCGAAACGCAATCAAATGCTACTCCGTGGTGCTCCGTGGTCTCTGTGTGAACCCTTTTTGATATGACCTTCGATCCCGAGGCAGTTCGAAGCTTTGAATATTCACGCTGGCAGCGCGTAGCCGCGGCCTACGAGTCGACATTCGCCGGCGCGACAAGGCCGTTCATTGACACTTTGCTCGACGCGGCCCGCGTCCGGCATGGTGTGCGAATGCTTGACATCGCGTGTGGCCCAGGCCTCGTCGCATCCCGCGCGGGCATGCGAGGTGCGACGGCGACGGGGCTCGATTTCTCGCCCGCCATGCTCGCTGTCGCCAGATTCCATAACGGTGCGATCAATCTCGATCAAGGCGATGCCGAGGCGCTGCCCTACGCAGACGGTGAATTCGATGCCGTAGTGTCAAACTTCGGCATCCACCATGTACCTCGACCACTACGCGCATTGCACGAGGCACTTCGCGTGTTGCGCAGCGGCAGCCGTGTCGCCTTCAGCTTCTGGGCAGGCTTGAGCGAGAACATTGCCTGGAAACTGTTGTTCGACGCGATCGCGCGACATGGCGATCCGGCGGCATCGCATGCGCCGCCTCCTGGCGGCGGGTTTGGTACCGCGGCGCAGTGCTCCGACGCGTTGCGCGACGTAGGCTTTGTCGACTGCACAACTAAATTGGTGCACGCGACCTGGCATCATGCCGACGCGCAGGCGCTGGTGGCGTCGTTGCAGGCAGGAACCGCGCGAATGGCGGCGATGATCGAGGCGCAATGCCCGGCTGCCATGCCCGCCATCATTGCGGACATCGACGAGTGCGCCGAACCCTGTCGCGATGCCGATGGTATCGCCGTGCCGATTGCGGCGGTGATCGCTTCCGGCGTCAAGCCCTGAAGGAGGTCGGCTTGGACATCTACCACGCATGGTGCGATCTCAAAGCCGGCGTCGGGGACCTGGAATTCAGCGATAGGGTCGCCGCCTACCTGGGTCATCTCAAGGAGCAGGGTCTGATCGAGGGTTGGCGTCTGACGCGGCGCAAACTCGGCCTCGGCGCGCCAGGGCTCGGCGAGTTCCATTTGATGATCGAGGTGAAGGATCTTACCCAACTCGAAGCGGCATTTGAACGCGTCGCCGGACGGCGCGAGCCCGTCGAGGGATTCCATTTCGGCGTGAATTCTCTGCTGCAGAATGCTGTGTTCGCATTGTACCGGGATTTCCCCGATGCGTTCCGCCATCACGGGGAAGAGCGGTTCTGACTCTGCGACGCTGGCCCCGGGTTGTCTGGTTCGGCGCCACGCTGCTTGTGGCGCCGATCCTGGGGCTGGCATTCGCCATTCGGCGTCGCCTTCTTGGCCCGGCTCGGCGAAATGCTCGCGATACGGAACGGCGAGAGGGACGGAGCGCCGGGCGCCTAAAGCCAATGCGCCGTGTGGGCAATCAGGTAGGCCAAGCCCAATGACGTGGTGATGATGGCGCCGAAGGTAATGCGGAAGTCGCGCTCCCGTCGCTGGTCCAACGTAGTCATCTCGGAGCGCATGACACGCTGATCTGCTCTGATCTCGGCAAGGATGGCCTTCGTGCTTGCGGCGATCTCTTCCAGAACGCGTAGTCTGGCTTCCATGTCGTCAGGATAGTCGCGCTGGCCGCCAGCTTCAATTGGCGTGTCAGGCATGTCGAGCGTTCCTCAATACCGCCGGACAGTCCGCTACACAGAGGATAGTCCGGTGGTGAGGCGCCTCTGCCTCGGCACGGCTCGCAGCCTGGTGATCAACGATGGCGGCACGCAGCGTGTCGATGACGTCCTGCATGCGCAGAGCATCCGGCGGTTGCGTAAACGGCGGATGAAAAACTACCGCGCCTGCGCGCTCGCCTCGGACCGCGTCGCGCCGGAGCGGGCCGCCAGCGCCGCGGCCATGAACTCGTCCAGGTCGCCGTCCAGCACGGCGTCCGGGTTACCCTTCTCCACGCCGGTGCGCAGGTCCTTCACCAGCTGATACGGCGCCAACACGTAGTTGCGGATCTGGTGCCCCCAGCCGATCTCGGTCTTGGCGCTCTCTACCGCCGCCGCCGCCGCCTCGCGCTTCTGCAGCTCAGCCTCGTACAGCCGGGCCTTCAGCATCGCCATCGCCATTGCCCGGTTGCGGTGCTGGCTACGATCGGTCTGGCAGGCGACGATGATGCCCGACGGCAGGTGCGTGATGCGGATTGCGCTCTCCGTCTTGTTGACGTGCTGGCCGCCGGCGCCCGATGCGCGATAGGTGTCGACCTTCAGGTCGCCCTCGTTGATGTCGATCTCGATGCTGTCGTCCACCACCGGATATACCCAGACGCTGGCGAAGCTGGTGTGCCGCCGCGCCGCCGAGTCGAACGGGCTGATCCGCACCAGCCGGTGCACACCGGCCTCGGTCTTCAGCCAGCCATAGGCGTTCGGCCCGCTGATCTGCAGGGTTGCCGACTTGATGCCGGCCGTCTCGCCCTCGCTCTGCTCCAGCAACTGCACCTTGTAGCCGTGCTGCTCCGACCAGCGCATGTACATGCGCATCAGCATCTCGGCCCAATCCTGCGCCTCGGTGCCGCCGGTGCCCGCATTGATCTCGATATAGGCGTCATTGGCGTCCGCCTCGCCGGCGAGCAGGCTTTCGATCTCGCGCCGCTTGGCTTCCTCCGCGAGCGCGCGCAGGGTTGCCATGCCGTCGGCAACCATCCCGGCGTCACCCTCGCCCTCGGCAAGCTCGACAAGTTCCAGTGTATCGCTTACGTCGCGCTCCAGCTTGCGGACACCGTCCATCCGCGAGGCCAAGTTATTGCGTTCACGCATCAGCTTCTGCGCGGCGGCAGAATCATTCCAGAGGTTGGGGTCTTCGGCCTGCGCGTTCAGCTCGGCGAGACGGCCCTCGGCGACATCCCAGTCAAAGATGCCTCCTCAGCAGTGCGATCGACTGCTTGATCTGCTCGTTCAGGGCATCCGATTCGGCGGACATGATGCGCTCGCGGTCCAGAGGAAGGCGCGGCTAATACAGCCCGCCCATGTTGGTGTCGACTCCGCCGTGCACCGCCTGTGGCGCGTCCGGAGACGAGCCGTTCGCGCCGTCGCTCGCGACCGCGCCGCCGCCAATCGGGTGCGAGGCGCCCGGCACCTGATCCGGTTTGAACGCGTCGGTCACGGTGCCGGATCCCGAATCCCAGCTTGCCATCGTCACGCCCGGCGGCTGCGGGAAGGTCAGCACCGGCCGGCCCTTCAGGGCGACCGCCATGAAGTCGTGCCAGATCGGCCCGGCGACGGCGGCGCCGGTCTCGTTGTCGCCGAGCGTCGCCGGATTGTCGAAGCCGACCCAAACCGTGGTCACGATGTCCGGCGTGAAGCCAGAGAACCAGGCGTCGGTAAAGTCCTGCGTCGTGCCGGTCTTGCCGGCGATCGGGTGGCCGAGGCCCGCGGCGACCTTCACGCCGGTGGCGTGCGGTCGGGTGGTGACGCCCTGCATCATGGTCACGAGCTGGAACACGCTGGCCGGATCCGCGATCTCCTTGCGCTGGTCCGTCAGTTGCGGGGGGTCACCCTGATAGGCGCAGTTGCCGCAGTCGATCGCCGAGGGCCGCCACACCACGTGCCCGTCGCGGTCCTGCACGCTGTCGATCAGTGACGGGATGACCTCGCGGCCGCCCTCGTCCAGCCCCGCATAGGCGGCCGCCTCGCGCAACACGGTCGTCTCAACCGCGCCGAGCGCCGCAGGCAGCACACGCGGCATCGCGTCCACTTCGTGGAAGGCGATGGCGGTCTGCGCGATCGCCTCCATCCCGACGCTCTGCGCCACGCGCAATGTCACCAGGTTCAGCGAGCGCTCCAGCGCGATGCGAAGCGGCGTCGGACCGCCGAACTCCATTTCAAAGTTGTTGGGGCGCCAGCGTCCCGCGGCAGTGTCCATGACGACCGGCGCGTCGAGGAATCGCTGGCTCGGCGACACGCCCTTTTCGAGCGCCGTCAGATAGACGAACGGCTTGAAGCTGGAACCGGGCTGGCGCTGCGCCTGGGTGGCGCGGTTGAACTGGCTGCCCTCGAAGCTCCAGCCGCCGACCAAGGCGATCACCCGCCCCGTCGTGGGATCAAGCGAGACCAGCGCCCCTTGAACGGTGGGAATCTGCCGCAGCTCGACGCGCTGCTGCTGCGCCACCTGAGCCGGTTTCCCCTTGGAGTCGGCCGAGGCCGGGCTCTTTGGCTGCGGTTGGGCGGCCTGCGCGACCGTGATCGGCTCGATCATCACGACGTCGCCCTGCCGCACGACATCCGCGATTCGCCGAGGCGGCGCACCAGGCTTGTTGTCCTTCACCGGCCGCGCCCAGGCGAGATCGGACAGCGCCAGTATGCCAAGGTGTTGCTGCGGCGCCTGGCCCGCGGCCTGGCCGGCCGGATCGAGCCAGCCCATCCGTGCCTCGGTGTCGGAAGCACCCAACACTACGGCCAGCTTCCAGTCCGGCAGCATGCCCTGCGGCCTGGCGACCTGCGACAGAGGGCCGGCCCAGTCCTTCGCCAGCCCCGCCGCACCTTCCATATGCAGGACCGGGCCGCGCCAGCCACCAAGTTTGCGGTCGTACGCCATCAGCCCGTCGCGCACCACCTTCTCGGCCACGGTCTGCAATGTGGGATCCAGGCTGGTGCGCACCATCAGCCCCCCCTGCGTGGTCACATCGACGCCGAAGCGGCTGATGAGTTCGCGGCGCACCTCTTCGGCGAACCAATCCGCTCCGGGGATCGGCTGGGGTCGCCGGAACTCCGCGGCAATGATCGGCTCTGCCTTGGCTGACGCCGCCTGCGCAGCTGAAATGATATGATCCTCGGTCATCCGATCCAGGACCCAGTCGCGTCGTCCCTTCGCGGCCTCCGGGAAGCGGAACGGGTTGTAGTTGTTGGGCGCCTTCGGCAGGGCAGCGAGGAAGGCAGCCTCCGATAAGGTCAGCTTGTCCAGCGGCTTGTTGAAGTACGCCTGCCCCGCCGCCGCAACGCCGTACGAGCCCATGCCGAGATAGATCTCGTTCAGGTAGAGCTCGAGAATCCGCTCCTTGGTCAGGCTCTGCTCGATCCGCATCGCCAGGATCGCCTCACGCGCCTTGCGGGCAAGTGAAACCTGATTGTCCAGCAGCATGTTCTTGGCGACCTGCTGCGTGATCGTCGATGCCCCGACCGGGCGGCGCCCCTGGCCCATGTGCGTCAGATCGAACACGCCGGCGCGCATGATCGCCATCGGATCGACGCCCTTGTGCATCCAGAAGTTCTGATCCTCAGCCGAAACGAACGCCTGCTTCACCACTTCGGGCACGGCGGAATACGGCACGAAGATACGGCGCTCGGCGGCGAGTTCGGCCATCAGCCGCCCATCTCCGGCATAGACGCGGCTCATGACCGGCGGCTGGTAGTTGCGCAGACCCTCGACGTTCGGCAGGTCGGCACTGAAGCGGAGCCACGCGAAATAGCCGCCGGCCCCTCCCAGCAACACCAACAGCATGCCCACGCCAAGCACCCCGCCGGCGACGCCGCGCACGAATCGACGAAAGCGGCCGCGACGCGGACGCTGGGCAGCGCGTTGCCGGATACGCCCGCGCCGGCCTCCGTCGGGGGGCGGGGGCGCAATAGGTTCGCCTGCTTTAAGGGGTTCCTTCATGGTTACGCGATATGGACCTTTTTGCGAAAGACGACCAGCGAGGAGAACGCTAGCCAGTCATCCTTTCCGCGCGCTCAACGTCTGCCATCCGCGCGACAGCCGCGAAATATGCATCGACGGCGCGCTTCATCGCTTCGGCGACACGCGCGCGATGCTCGGGGCGGCGCAATTCCGCCTCATCATTCCGGTTGGACATGAACCCCATCTCCACCAGGACACTGGGGATGTCGGCCGCCTTCAGCACGACGAAACCGGCATGGCGCTCCGGATTCGGCAACATGGGAAGATCGTGGTCGAGGCTGCCCACCAGGCTGCGCGAGAGCCGGACGGAGCCCACGCGTGTTTCCTGCCGCACGAGGCTGGTCAGGATGCGCGACACCTCCGGCGATGTGTCGTGCCAGCTTCCGCCGGCGAATCGGTCGGCGCTGTTTTCCCGCTGCGCCAGCGCGGCGGTCTGCGCGTCCGACGCGGTGTTGGCCAGGGTGTAAACACTGGCGCCGCGCACCGAATGGTCCGACAGCGCGTCGGCGTGCATCGAAACGAAGAGAGCGGCGCCGTGTGCCTGCGCCTTCGCCACCCTGTCGTCCAGCGGGACGAAGACATCGCGTCCCCGGGTCAGCGCGACCCGATACCGGCCGCCAGTCTCCAATTGGCGTTTCAGCTCGAACGCGGCGGCGAGCGCCACCTGCTTCTCGTAGGTGCCCGAGATACCGATCGCACCGGGATCCTTGCCGCCATGGCCCGGGTCCAGCATCACCAAGGGTGCAAGCGCCCTGGCCGACGGACGCGACGGTGGCGGCGGAACGACCTGTCTGGCGGAATGCGCCGCGGTCGCCGCGAGGGCGCCACGCATCCAGCCCGGCAGGAGGAACGTGCCAACGATCCCGGTCCCGGAGCCAAGACGGCCGAGGAGCAGGCGGCGCGTGACCGGAGCACAAGGCGGCATACAGAGATATTAACAGATCGGATGCGGAATTGCACCTTCCGCGTTGATTACGGCCGGTTCATGGCACGTGGCCTTTGGATCAAACGCGGCTTGCAGAACCCACGGGATTGCTTCATGGTCCGGCTCGCTCCGGTGACGCACCCGGGGGAGGTGGATCATCCGCCGCTCCGGGCGTTGGTTCCGGCGGAAGCGATGGCCCGCGGTCCGGCTGGGCTCCATATTCAGCTGGACAGGTCCGGGGAGGGTCGGCATCCGCCGTTGCCGCGTCACCGCCTGCGTCGCGCCCCTGCTTGCAACAGGCGAGCGCGCCGGGTCGGCTTGCCCAATAATGGGCTGGCAGACGCTCGCTTTCACCCGGGGTGCTCCGCAACGGAACACGCGCCCCGATGCCAGGGACCGAAGATCGCCGAAATCATGATTGCCGCAGGGCCAGCCCTAACCAATTCGACGGCAATGCCCATCTTCAGTGATGGGATGACATGCTTCCGTCGCGTTCGGCCGGACGATTTTCCGATCCTTGAGCGGACGGGCCTCCCCTTTCCCACAAGCCTATTCTGCTGCCCGCCGGCGCGCGCCCCGATTGGGCCCGTGCAACAGTGCCGGGCGGCTCATCGGAGTTCAGGACTAGATGACCAAGCGCATGCTGATCGATGCCACGCACGCGGAGGAAACCCGCGTGGTGGTGCTGGATGGTAGCCGGCTAGAAGACTTTGACGTCGAGACCGCGACCAAGAAACAACTCAAGGGCAACATCTACCTCGCCAAGGTTGTCCGGGTAGAGCCAAGCCTTCAGGCCGCATTCGTCGAGTACGGCGGCAACCGCCACGGCTTCCTCGCGTTCGGCGAGATTCACCCCGACTACTACCAGATCCCCGTCGCCGACCGGCAGCGCCTGATCGAGATGCAGGCCGAGGAAGCACGTCGCGAGGAGGAGGCGGAGGACCGCGCCGCCGAGGCGGATGCCCAGCAAACCGGGCGGTCCGAGGCCATTGCGGTGGACACCGAGTGGCACGAACCGGCAGCCGAAGAGCAGCTGCCAACGACTGAGCTGGCAACCGAATCGGGCGATTCGCCGGCGCCGGAGTTCGATGCCACGACAGAAGTGCCGGAGGATCATTCCGCCCAACCTGCTGCCATCGTCGCCGAGAGCATCGCGGCCCCGGTCGAAGCTCAAGAAGGCCAGGAACCTGCGCCGGCCGAGGCCGAACCAGTCGCGGAACGACACGACGACCGGCCTTATGAGGACGCCGCATCGCCCGCACAGATCGCGGCGGAAAGCGTAGACGAAACCGCGGCAGCGAGCTTGGTCGACGCGGAGCCTGACGTAGACCTCGGCGAGACCCACGAGATCGCCAACGACGCCTACTCACCAGCCGAGCCAATCCCCGAGCAACCGCCGCCGGAGACCATGGGCGGCGAGGACAACGGCGGCGACGACGCGCGCGATCGCCGCATCCAGTCGCGCTTCCTGCGCAACTACAAGATCCAGGAGGTGATCAGGCGTCGCCAGATCCTGCTGGTACAGGTCGTCAAGGAAGAGCGGGGCACGAAGGGCGCCGCACTTACGACCTATCTGTCGCTCGCGGGACGCTTCAGTGTTTTGATGCCCAATTCACCGCGCGGCGGCGGCATCTCGCGCAAGATCACCTCGGCAACCGACCGCCGCCGACTGAAAGACATCATCGCCGAACTGAACATTCCCACGGGCATGGGTCTGATCGTGCGCACCGCCGGCGCCAACCGGCCGAAGCCGGAGATCAGGCGCGACTGCGAATACCTGCTGCGCCTCTGGGACGACATCCGCGAACATACGCTGAAGTCCGTCGCTCCCGCGCTGATCTACGAGGAAGCCAGCCTTATCAAGCGCGCGATCCGAGACGTCTACTCGCGCGACATCGACGAGATCCAGGTTGACGGCGAGGAAGGCTGGCGCGCGGCGCACGAGTTCATGCGCATGCTGATGCCCAGTCACGCCAAGAAGGTGCAGCTCTGGCGCGACTCAACGACGCCCAACGGGGGCGGCCAGCCGCTGTTCGCGAAATACGCGGTGGAGGCACAGCTTGACGGAATGCTGCAACCCATCGTGCAGCTGCGCTCCGGCGGCTACCTGGTGATCAACCAGACCGAGGCGCTGGTGGCGATCGACGTCAACTCCGGACGTTCAACGCGCGAGCGCGGCATCGAGGAGACGGCGCTGCGCACGAACACCGAGGCCGCGGACGAAGTTGCCCGGCAGCTACGCCTGCGCGATCTCGCGGGCCTGATTGTCATCGACTTCATCGACATGGAGGCGAAGAAGCACAACGCGATGGTGGAGCGCAGGCTAAAGGAAGGCCTGAAGAACGACCGCGCGCGCATTCAGGTTGGCCACATCAGCCATTTCGGCCTGATGGAGATGAGCCGCCAGCGACTGCGGCCCTCACTTGCCGAGACAAGCTTCATCGCCTGCCCGCATTGCGGCGGCTCCGGCCACGTGCGGTCAACGGAGAGCGCCGCAATTCATGTTCTGCGCGGTGTCGAGGAGGAAGGTGCGAAGCGCCGCGCCGCGGAGATCGTGGTCTACGCGTCGGTGCCGGTGGCACTCTACATCCTCAATCACAAGCGCGAACGACTGGGCGAGATCGAGGCGCGGTATGGGATGCGGGTAATCTGCCTTGGCGACGAGGAACAGATGGCTTCGCAATATCGCATCGATCGGTTGAAGCCGCAGGTGGCGGGCGACGTGGCGGCATTCGTGACACAGGACCTGCATCCGCCTGCCTTGTTGGAGCCGCCGGCAGAGGTTGAGGAAGCGGAGGCTGAGGCTGAGGAACCAGACGTCGTCACCACCAAGGAAGTCGTCGAGGCGGAGGGGGTCGGAGAGACCGATGAGCCCATGGAGGCGGAGGCAGGCGAGACCGCCGAGGAGGCCGAGCGCCGCCATCGGCGCCGGCGTCGGCGCCGGCGCGGCGGACACCGCGAGGAAGCCGCGGCCACCAACGCGGCCGAACCGCTTCCGGCTGGTGAAACCATCGGCTCGGATGTTACCGAAGCCGAAGCCGCGGAGACGCATATCGAGGGCGTGCCGGAGCATATGGAGCCTATCGCCGAGGACGAACCTCGGGCTCGCCGTCGCGGGCGTCGCGGTGGTCGTCGGCGCCGGCAGGATGGCGCCGATGGCGAAATGCCGTCGCATGCGGAACCGGGGGCCGACCAGCCCGATCTGCCGCCGGTCTATATCGGTCCCACGCCGGCCAATCCGTTCGGCGGCCACACCTTCGATATCTTTGACGTGATGGACCATGTCGAAGCCACGGCTGCCGCGCCCGCCAGTGCCGCCGTTCCAATGGAAGCGCCGGAGCCCGCGGTGGAACCTGAGCCGGGGCCCGCGCCTGCCGATATGGATGGGCCGATCCCCGGACCAGATCACGAGATGGCCATGGCGGACGTCATGCCCGCGCCGACCGAAACGAGCGGCGAGGAACCAGTATCAGCGCCCCAATTGGAGCCCGTTCTCGAACCTGTCGCCATCAGCAGGGATGAGCCGGAACCGGCGATCAGGCCGATCGTCATTGGCAACGGCGAGGCTCCTGTCGCTGAGAGAAAGCGCGGTTGGTGGCGACGGTAGGACGACATCCAATGCCGTCATGCCCGCGAATGCAGGCGCCCAGGTGAGCAACATCATGTTCGTGGTCTCTGGGTCCCCGCGTTCGCGGGGATGACGGTCAAGCACGCTTGCGTCCTGTGGCGCGCTTCACGGCAGCTTTGGCCTTGCGCGACGGCGCCGACTTGCGCTTCTCCGGGACGGCTTCCGGCTTCGCCCGTCCCGCTCCACCCTGACCCAGGCTCCGCTTTAACGCCGCCATCAGATCGATCACGTTGTCAGCCCGTGGCGTCGCTGGCTCCTCCGGCGTGATCCCCTCGCCCTTCAACTTGGCATCGATCACCTGACGCAGGCGGGCTTCGTAGCGATCCTCCAGATCCGCGGGCTCAAACTTACCTTCTTGCCGCTCGATCAGTTGAGCGGCGAGCTTCACCATCTCGGCATCGGGCCGCGCGTCTGGCACCCGATCGAACAGTTTATGATAATCGTAGAGATCACGAGGCTCGTGCAGCGTGTGCAGCACCATGCCGTTCTCCAGCGGCAGGATCGCCACGGCGCGTTCACGCCGCGAGATCACCACCCGCGACAGGGCGGCCCTCCCCGATTCCGCGATGGCATCCCGTAACACCACATAGACATCCTGTCCCGCCACGCCGTCGGGCACCATGAAGTAGCTGGTATCGAAATAGATCGGCTGGATCGCGTCGCGCGCGACGAACTTGTCGACTGTCATTGTCGTAGACGTCTCGATCTTCGCGCTCGCGAAATCCTCATCGTCGAGCAGGACATATCGATCCTTCTCGAATTCGTAGCCCTTCACGAGGTCCCGGCGCGGCACTTCGCCGTCGGTCTCGGCATCCAGCGTCACCATTCGCACGCGATGGCCGGTCTTCGGATTGATGAAGTGGAACCGGAGATTGCCGTTCGCGCGCAATACGCTGTGCAGTGCAACGGGACAGCTCACCAGGGCAAGCCGCAAGTGTCCACGCCAGACCGGTCGCTCCGCCATCATCGCCTCCTGGCAATCCGTGCCTGCCGATCATCTGGTGTCATTGGCCGACGGCTGCCAGTACAGGCGCTGCGGACACGGCAATATCAATTCGCCACCGCGCGTTCTTTTGTACCCGAACCGAGCGCAACTGTCATGCGTCGGAGCCGTTCGTTGCCCGTCCTGGAAGGAGACAGGTAACCGTGGCAAGAAACGCCTCGATCGGGACCATGATCGCCGCAGCGGCGCTGATTGCGTGGCCGCTGCTGGCACAAACAACGTCAGGTCCAGGCGCCGGCAATGGCACGCCGCCGTCGCCCAGCATGACGAGCACACATTCGGCCAGCCCAGGCATGGGGGCAACGGGCGCGGCCGCGACCTCCGCCTCGAGCGCCCCAAAATACTTCACCGCCGATCATCAGGTCCGCGCGAGCAAGGTGGTCGGCGCCAGTGTCTACAAGGATCAAAACCAATCGATCGGCTCGGTCGATGACGTTCTGATGACCGACAATGATCACAAAGCCGCAACCGCCGCGATTTCGGTCGGCGGGTTCCTCGGGATGGGCAGCAAGCTCGTCTCTGTGCCCTTCGACCAACTCAAGATCGAGAATGACCGAATTGTCATGCCGGGCGCGACCAAGCCTTCGCTGGAGGGCATGCCGGAGTACCGTTACACCAGTGCGTGATCACGCCGGGAGCAAGGGGCGCGAGATGGGCGGCTACGAGCCGCCCATCGTCGTTTCCGGCCGTATGCCCGCGCCCTGTCATGGGTTTGCGTCTGCGGCGGCGCGGTGCGGACTGGGGCTCTTCGCTGCTTGGGTTCACCTAGCCCGCCTTTCAGGACGGAATGAAGGCTGCCATAATCCCGTCGGGCGCTGCGCGTTCTGCGGTGGTCCGCGCTGTCACACTCGAGGGGAGCGCTTCAACGCCGACAAGGAATGATGAGGTGACGGCCTGAACTGCGCGGGCCTGTTGCAGTTCAACGGCGGGAGAATGCGATGAACGAACTGGCTATGACGGCGCATGTTGTCGGCAGCAGTGGGATGCCGCAACGTTATAGGGAAATACGTGCTTTTACCGAGCACCTCGCCGCGTATCTGAGCGACGAGGACCAATGCATACAATCGATGCCAGATGCCAGCCCGGCAAAATGGCACCAGGCGCATACGACGTGGTTCTTCGAACAGTTCGTGCTGTGCCCGTTCCTACCGGACTATCGGGTGTTCGACAGCGATTTCGCCTATCTGTTCAATTCATATTATGAATCGATGGGTCCCCGACATCCGCGCCCTAACCGCGGCTTGCTGACACGGCCCTCGGCCGAACGCGTCCGCGCCTACCGCGGTCATGTCGATGCTGCGATGATGCAGTTGTTCGAGTTCATGCCCAATTCGACCACTGGGCTGATTGAGCTTGGCCTGCAGCACGAGCAGCAGCATCAGGAGCTTCTGCTTACCGATATGCTGCACGCCTTCGCGCAAAATCCTCTGGCGCCGGCCGTGCTGCCGCATTGGCAGGAACCGGCAGGCGCGCCAGGTCCTACGCGCTTCGTAGATTGCGATGGCGGATTGGTGCGGATCGGCCATGACGGCGCGGGCTTCTGCTTTGACAACGAGACGCCGGCGCATCGTGCATATATGCCGCCTTACCAGATCGCCTCGCGCCTGGTGCGCAACGGTGACTGGCTGGCATTCATCGATGACGGCGGTTACCGCACGGCGACCCTGTGGATGTCGGACGGTTGGGCGAGCCAGCAGAATGGCGGTTGGTCGGCGCCGCTGTACTGGCAGGAAATGGATGGGGTGTGGTGGCAGATGGGATTGCGTGGTCGCGTGCCGCTCGATCCCGACGCGCCGGTGCGCCACATCAGTTGGTATGAGGCCGATGCCTATGCGCGCTGGGTGGATGCCCGTTTGCCGACCGAAGCAGAGCTGGAAGCCGTGAGCGAGTGTCCTGACATCGGCGAATTGACCGGTCATGTGTGGCAATGGACCTCCAGCGCCTATGGCCCTTATCCAGGTTACCGTCCCGCCTCGGGTGCCGTGGGTGAATACAACGGCAAGTTCATGATCAATCAAATGGTGCTGCGCGGTGCATCGCTCGCCACGCCGGCGAACCATGCGCGACGAAGCTATCGGAATTTCTTCCACCCGGACAAGCGCTGGCAGTTCACTGGCGTGCGCCTGGCACGCGACCTCTGACAAGGAAAGCGGCTTATGCCTGATGACACCGCCCTGATGCCGGCGGCGGGGAGCACTGTGGGAGACGCGGCGATTGCCGGCCTGTTGCAGACTCAGAAGACCCTGCCGGCCAAGTTGTTCTACGATGAGGAAGGCTGCCGCCTGTTTGGACGCATTACAGAGCTGCCCGAATATTACCTGACGCGCACTGAGTTGGCCTTGTTGGCCGACATTGCGCCACGCGTGGCAGCCGAACTGTCCGGACCGGCCGTGCTGATCGAGTACGGTGCAAGCGACGAGGCGAAGGCCGAGCTGCTGCTGCGTCAATGCGATCGCAGCGGCGCTCCTGTCATTCAGGTCTATGTGCCGATCGATGTTGCTGTGCCGGCACTGGAACAGATGCGGGCTCGGCTGCGACAACGGCGACCAGATCTGCTTGTGTACGCCGTGCCTGCCGACTTCATGGATATGATGGATTTGCCCGCAGCCGTTCCTTCGTTGCCGCGACTTGGTTTCTTCCCGGGTTCAACGATCGGCAATCTCGATCCGCCTGATGTGCGCCGCTTCCTGCGGCAGGCGCGCCAGACGCTTGGTGCATGCGCATCATTTCTTGTGGGTGTCGACGTCCGCAAGGATCCCGCCGTCCTGCTCGCTGCCTACGACGATG
>Ga0210402_10001208_pt1 | contig 26781 bp, 24 predicted proteins | sample IncBWC7MmetaG_FD_161055 | JGI IMG/M metagenome (GOLD analysis project Ga0210402, IMG submission 161055) | Forest soil microbial communities from Barre Woods Harvard Forest LTER site, Petersham, Massachusetts, United States - Inc-BW-C-7-M | ecosystem: Environmental > Terrestrial > Soil >... | reverse complement strand
CCCCGGAATTTGCACAGCACTGAATCGAAGTGACAACCTCATTTTTGATCAGCATCACCGAGGTTGAAAACAAAGGGGCTTAACCCGCCCAATTGGGCGGTCTTAGTCTAACTTGGACAGCCCAGCGTTTAAACCAGCCTCTTTTTAGCCGTAGCGGCCACGCTATTAGAAGGGGAAAAACAGAAATCCCGATTAATTCTTAATTGACGTAGCCACCGTCGCCCAGCGTCTCCGCGCCCTCAAGTATCGCCAGTCCTTCGCGCAACGCTTCAGTGCCCTTTTCCAGCGCATTCCACGCCACTCGTTCCGACTCTTGCGCAATCTTTTCCAGGCAAGCTTCCAGCGCAATTTCGTCTTCCATAATCCGCGTGTCCAGCAACTCCACCATCTTCTCCATCGCCTTCTGGTGAATCTCTCCAAAAGCTCTTTCCAGCGACACTTGGCCCACGCACAAATCGCACACCAGTTCCGCGTAGCTGGATTCCAGGCCACTGGCTTCGATGCGGTCTTGTAGTTCGCGCAACGCCAGTTCGGCCACGCTCGTCTCCCTGGTTTGCGACTCCGTCTGTGTTCGGTTCATGGCGTGGTTCTCCTTCCGACCATCGTCCGTCCCGCTGAGACTACTGACTCCTTCCGTGTTGCCACAATAGGCTAGTCGTATCAGTCAATACTCCACTACACACAATTCCGAGGGTGTTCCAAACTGGCTATTTCCCGCCCTTCCTTCCCTTCTTTGCCTTCGCTTTCTTCACGGGTTCCAACCGCTCCCACCGCGCCACAAACCGGCTCACTCGCCGTTCCAGCGTCTCCTGCGACTTCACCGCCACCAGATACCGCACAATCTGCCGCCGCAACGCCGTCGTAATCGCCCGGAATCTCCGCTGGGCCTTAGGAGAATTCCGCAAAGCCAGCACCAAGGCCGGCGGTAAGGCCGGCTCGCGCGATTCCTCATCCAACTGAATCGCCACTTCCACCACTGCCCCACTATCCACGCGCAACTTCTTTCGAACGTCACCGTGGATTGCCATCCGATAGGCGCCCTCGCCACGGGACACAAGCGTCGTCCGTACTGGAACACCCTCCACCGTCCCAATCACCGGCACATGCGCTCCACTGCCAAATTTCCTCGATACCTCCCTCGGCACATCCACGTAGCGGATCACCCCCACCTTGTAGATGCTTCCCGCGAACACTTGGACGCCAGAATTCATATCTGCCTCATGGCGCAAGACACTTCCTTCCCCGTCGCGCGTATGGTACAACCTGTTGTCCCTGTGGCGAAGGCTGCATCGCGAGTGTGTCCACCGCTGCTCTCCCGAGAGGAGAAGTACATGCACTGGACTCCGCGCACCGCCGCTCATTGTTTTCTGTTCTTGATTTTCGCTGCCGTCTCCCCCGCCCAAACTCCCGTTCCTGGCGATGCGGAAACCGCCGCTGACAAGGCGTATCAGGCCCACGACTGGAAAGCCTCCGAAGCCGCTTACTCCTCCCTCTCGCAGAAGGCTCCGGCAAACGCGCGCTCCTGGTACAGACTCGGCACGGCGCAAAAATCTCTCGGCAAATACGATGCAGCGCTTGCTTCGTTTACCACAGCCGAATCGGCCGGAACGCCGCGCTACCTCGCTCAATTTGCCATTGCGGAAACACAGGCGCTGAAGGGAAATCCCGCTGCCGCTTTCACTGCGCTCGACGAAGCTCTGAAAGCTGGCTACGCCCTTCCAGACCAACTCTCCGCCGACGCCGACCTGGTTTCCCTACACAACGATTCACGGTTCGCCAAACTCGTCGAGCAAGCGAAACGCGCCCAGGCCCCCTGCAAATACGGCCCCGAGTTCCGTCAATTCGATTTCTGGATTGGCGAATGGAGCATCGTCACCGCAAAAGGCGAAATGCCCGCGGGAGACAGCCGCATCGAGCTAAGCCTCGGCGACTGTGTCATCGTGGAAAACTGGACCAGCAAGAACAGCCTCTACGCCGGAAAAAGCTACAACGTCTACAACACGGTGGAGAAACGCTGGGAACAGTTCTGGGTGGACAACAGCGCAGGCATGATTCACTTCTACGGCGGATTGAAAGACGGCGTGATGGATTTTTACACCCAAGATCAAAACCTACCGGACGGCACTTCCAACCAGCGCCATCTTCGCTTTTTCCCGCTGAGCCCCGACAAAGTCCGCCAATTCAGCCAAGCCTCCGCCGACCACGGAAAAACCTGGACCGACGAGTACGATTTCATCTATGCGAGGAAAAAGATCTAGGCCTTCACGCCGATGTGAATCGCAACCGACTTCAGCATCATCAGCACGTAGCGCACTTTCGTATAACCAACTTCGCCCATCAACCCGGCCAACTCGTGGGGATGGAAAAACCGCGCCACCGACTTCGGCAAGTAAGCATACGCCGCGGAATCTCCGGAAATCAGCCCGCCAATCTTAGGTAAAACCTTCTGGCAATAAAAGCGGTAAGCGTCGCCAATAAATCCAGGCGCAGGCTCGGTGAATTCCAGAATCGCCACCGTTCCACCCGGCTTCAGCACCCGCAAGATTTCGCGCAAACCCGCTTCATAATTGGCAAGGTTACGAAACCCAAACGCCGTGGTCACCAAATCAAACGAACCATCCGCAAACGGCAAACGCAGCGCATCCGCTTCGAAAAATGGCACCGGAGCCGATCCATTCGCCTCCGCAACAGCCTTCGCCCGCGCCCGTACCAGCATCGTGTGCGAAAAATCCGCCCCAATAATCTTCGCCCGGGCATTGCGCGACAATGAAAACGCCAGATCGCCGGTCCCGCAACAAAGATCCAGCACTCGTGCGTCGGCCCGCTCAAGAATTGGCCGCAGTTCCTTCGCCGTGCGCGCCCTCCACCGCTTATCCATCTGCCCGGAAAGCAGGTGGTTCAACAGGTCATATCGCGGCGCGATCCGCGTAAACATTTCGCGCACTTTTCGCGAAGCGTCCTGCTCGCTGGTCGCCCCCTCAGGTTGCGTACCTTTCGGCAGCGTTCCGGCCTCAACCATTACACTTACCCAGCGATTCGACCGGACTCACAAATACCTGCGGCGCGCAGCGAAGAATACACTCCACCGTTTTCTCCGCCACGTCGTCAAACGTGCGCGCCTGTCCCAATTTTTTCGTTAGCACAAACCGCAACTTTCTCCCGCGCACCTTTTTGTCCGACCGCATCGCATCCATAATCTCTCGCGGCTTCACTTCTGGCCACGGCGGCAGCGGCCCGACCCTGCGCACCAGCGCCACAATGCGCGACACCACGTCCGCCGGAGTCCCCGCAACTTCATGCCCCAGCAACGCCGCGCACATCATCCCCCAAGCCACCGCCTCGCCATGCTGAAAACGCCGGTACCGCGTCACCGACTCTAGCGCATGCCCAAACGTATGCCCGAAATTCAAAATCTCGCGCAAACCTGATTCCTTCTCATCTTTGCTCACCACCTGCGCCTTAATCGCAATCGAACGCCCAATCACATGCTCCAGCGCCCCCGCATCGCGACGCAAAATCGCATCCATCTGTTTTTCCAGAAACGCAAACAGCTTCGCGTCAGCAATCACGCCGTACTTGATCACTTCCGCCAACCCGCCGCGAAATTCGCGCTCCGGCAACGTCGCCAGAAGCTCCGGATCCGCCAGCACCAGCTTCGGCGGATAAAACGCCCCCAACAGATTCTTCCCTTCCGGAAGATTCACGCCCGTCTTACCACCAATCGCGCTGTCCACCTGGGCCACCAGCGTAGTCGGCACCTGCACCAACGCAACCCCTCGCAGGTACGACGCGGCCACAAATCCGCCAACGTCTCCCACCACCCCGCCCCCAATCGCCACAATTAAGGCATGTCGGTCCGCTCCTGCCGCAATCAGCGATTGCGCCAGCCCCTCCACTGACTGCAGATTTTTCTCCGATTCCGCATCATCAAACAGGTGGACGAACGACGCAAGCCGCGCCGGGATGCCGCTCCGAATCTTCTTCTCCAGCGCGTGCCACACCAGCGGCGAAGACAAAATATGCACGCTCGAAAAGTTTCCCAGCCGCGCAATCTCTTTCTGCGCCTGCTCAACCGCCCCGCGCCTGCACACCACGGAGTATTTTCCCCTCGCGGCGCGAACAGTGACGGCCTTTGTCTGTGCGGTTTTCATCTCTTTGAGTGGGTGATTTCAATGTAGCACAAGCCCGCATTTCACCAAACCAGTGCACTTCCTCTCGAGCGTTGTATACTCTTTGCCGCCGGAAACTCATCCGCGCTTCCGGCAGTCTTGAAGCATTCCATTCTCGTTTGCCCAGCCGCCAATCCTTCGCTGCACGTCCCGGCGCTGCGCAAGCCAGGAGCTGTCTCCGCCATGAATCTCCCAATTGCAAAACTGCGCCACGCATTCATTCTCGCCGCTACTGTGCTACTGCTCGGCCTTCCGTTGAACGCCGACAACGCCTCTCCGACGCGCCCCGGCTATTACCGCTTCCCCGCCATACACGGCGACATAGTCATCTTCACCGCCGAAGGCGATCTCTGGTCCGTCAGCGTCAAAGGCGGCCCCGCGCGCCGCCTCACTTCCAGCCCTGGGCAAGAGATCAACGCAGCCATTTCTCCCGACGGAAAAACCGTCGCCTTCAGCGCGGACTATGAAGGCCCCCTGGATGTCTACACCATGCCCGTGGACGGCGGCCTCCCCCAGCGCCGCACCTGGGACGCTGGAGCCATAGTCGCCGGCTGGACTCCCGACGGCCGCGTCCTTTTCCGCACCCGCCGATATTCCACCCTTCCCGATCCCAAACTGGTCGCCGTTGATGCAAACGGCCAACGCGAAGTTTTCCCGCTCTCCCAATCCTCGGAAGGCGCGTTCACTCCCGACGGAAAATCTCTCTTCTTCACCCGCTTGCCCTGGCAAGGAAGCTCCACCAAGCGCTACCAGGGCGGCACCGCTGAAAACATCTGGCGCTACGATTCCGGCGCCGAAGCCGTTCTCCTCACTCCCGATTACGTCGGCACTTCGCACAACCCGATGTTCTGGAACAGCCGCGTATATTTCCTCTCCGACCGCGACGGCACCATGAACGTCTTCTCCATGGACGCGCAAGGCCACGACGTGAAACAGCTCACTCACCACCGCGGCTTCGACGTTCAGTCCGCTTCGCTATTTGAAGGCCGCATCGTCTACCAATGCGGCGCCGATCTCTGGCTGCTCGATCTCAACACCAATCAAGACGCCATCATCCCCATAACGCTCGTCTCCGATTTCGACCAACTCCGCGATCATTGGGTCAAGAAACCGCTCGATTACCTGACCATGGCACAAATCTCGCCCGATGGCGCCTCTGCGGTCTTCACCGCACGCGGCGAAGTCTTCGTCCTGCCGGCCGCTCCCAGCGGCCGCATCGTAAAAGTTGCGGGCGATTCCGCAATCCGTTTCCGCGAAGCTCGTTACACCGCCGACGGAAAATCCATCATCGCCCTTTCCACGGCGAGCGGCGAAACCGAATTCTGGAAATATCCCGCCAACGGCATTGGCAAGCCGGAGCAGCTCACCAAAGACGCGAAAGTCCTGCGCTGGGACGGTGTCCCTTCGCCCGATGGCCACTGGTTCGCGCATCGCAACAAGGATCAGCAGCTCTGGCTGCTTGACCTTAAGACAAAAGCAGACAAAATGATCGCGCAGTCCATGAACGGGGATTTTTCCGACCTCGCATGGTCGCCGGACAGCCAGTGGCTTGGATACGCCGAGACATCCGACAACACGTTTGACCAGATCAAAGTGCTCAACGCGAACACCGGCGCAGTCCAGGTCCTTTCTTCCGACCGCTACAACAGCGGCAGTCCCGCCTGGAGCTCCGACGGCAAGTGGCTCTATTTCCTTTCCGACCGCATGTTGAAAACCACCGTTCGCGCCCCCTGGGGCTCCCGCCAGCCGGATCCATACTTCGATCGCTCCATGAAAGTCTACGAACTCGCGCTGACACCCGGCCTCCGGTCTCCCTTCGCGCCTATCGATGAACTCCATCCCGACAAACCAGAAAAGTCCGAGGAAAAGAAAACCGATAAGCCCGATGACAAGAAAGACGAGAAAAATGACACCAAGAGCAAGAAAGCAGGCGACGACAAAAAATCCGCTGAAGAGAAAAAGGCTCCACCCGTCGTAAATATCGATTTCACGGACATCGCCGCCCGCCTGAACGACGTCCCCGTTCCCGCCGGAAATTATTCCGCGCTCGAAGCCACGGAGAAGCGCCTCTGCTGGCTCGATCGCAACGAAGCTCTTCCCCCGAAGCGTGCTTTGCAGTGCGTGGACATCGCCAACAAAGGCGACGCCCCTGAAACCATTCTCGGCGACGTCAAGGCCTACGAACTCTCCGCCGACCGCAAGAAAATCCTGCTCTGGAAAGACAGCGACTTCCTGATCTTCGACTCCGATGTCAAGCCCTCCGCACTTTCCGACTCAAAAGCCTACGGCAAGGCCAAAATCGACATGTCCCGCTGGACGATTCTCACCAATCCACGCGCCGAATTCCGCGGCATGTTCCTCGATGCCTGGCGCCTCGAACGCGACTATTTCTACGACCGCAACATGCACGGCGTTAACTGGCCCGAAGTGCGCGACCGCTATCTCCCATTGGTGGATCGCGTCGCCGACCGCGAAGAACTGAACGATGTGCTCGCCCAGATGGTCGGTGAACTCTCCGCTCTGCACATCTTCGTTGTCGGCGGTGACGCCCGCGAACCCGGCGACCACGTGGATATCGCCACGCTCGGCGCCTCCCTGCGGCGCGACGAAAAAGCCGGTGGCGATGTCGTCGAACACATCTACCTGCACGACCCCGATCTCCCCGACCAGGCCCCGCCCTTCGCACGCCCCGATTCCCTCGTTCACGAAGGCGAAATCATCCAGAGCATCGACGGCGCCGACGTCCTCTCCGTCTCCGATGAACGCGTCCTGCTCCGCGGCAAAGCTGGCCGCAAAGTCCTTCTCCAGGTGAAATCACAAGCTGGTCAAACGCGCGAAGTCCTCGTCACTCCCATCTCCGAGCGCGACGAACGAAACTTTCGCTACGCCGAGTGGGAATATTCCCGCCGCCGCAAAGTCGAAACCGATTCCCAAAACCACATCGGTTACGTCCATCTTCGCGCCATGGGCTCCGAGGACATCGCGGAATGGGCTCGCGGCTACTATCCCGTTTTCGACCGCGAGGGCCTCATCATCGACGTCCGCCACAACAACGGCGGCAACATCGACTCCTGGATTCTCGCCAAACTTCTTCGCCAAGCCTGGTTCTTTTGGCAACCGCGCATCGGCCATCCCTTTGCGAACATGCAGTACGCCTTCCGCGGCCATATCGTCGTTCTCTGCGATCAGGACACGGCCTCCGACGGCGAAGCCTTCAGCGAAGGCATCCGCCGCCTGAATCTCGGCAAAATCATCGGTATGCGCACCTGGGGCGGTGAAGTCTGGCTCTCCTTCAGCAATTTTCTCGCCGACCAGGGCATCGCCTCCGCCGCCGAAATCGGAGTCTACGGCCCCGAAGGCAAGTGGTTAATCGAGGGCCACGGCGTAGATCCCGACGTAATCGTCGACAACTTGCCGCACGCCACATTCGCCGGCAGCGACGCCCAGTTGGAAGCCGCCATCAAATATCTTCAAGACGAAATCAAAAAGGATCCGCGGCCGGTGCCGCCGGCTCCTCCCTACCCGGTGAAAGCCTTCAAATACGACCAGTAGCAAGAATCAATTCTCCGCGCACACTCCAACCACAACGCAGGGCCCGCCTTCTGAGGTGGGCCGCCACTACCACCCCTGTACCTCACCACTGCAAGAGTGAGGTCTCTCCCAACACAGCAAAATCTCTTTGTGGAAATAAAAGACCATCGTGCCCTGCTTGCCTGCGGCAAGAAGGGCAAGCAGGCAGGTGCAGGCAAGCTCGAATGCCTGCGCTGCAAAACTATTTCTTCTTCTGCAATTCCGCGACGGACTCGAGGATGGTGTGCCCCACCATCGCCAGTGTCTTCGCGCTAATCTTATCCATCGTATCTTCCGCCGTATGCCAGTAAGGCACATCGTTCTGCGCATCCAGATCCATAATATCCACCGATGGCACATGCCGCGCGGTGAACGAATAATGATCGTCTCCGCCAAAATTCGTCGGCTCTTTCACAAACACTTTGCCGTACCCCAGCCGCTCAGCCACGCTCCACACCAGATCCTTCAACCACTTCGTAGACTCGCCGTCGCGTTTGAAACGCGGGTTCCGTCCGCCCACAATATCCGCCAGAATAAACGCCTTGATCTTGGCCAGGTCGCCATCCACCGCCAATTTCGCCGCCATCTGCCGGCTGCCGTAGCGGTTGTCCGGGTCGGCCCACTCCCGATTCACCGCCTCTTCCCCGTCAAAAAACGCGATCCACACCGCATACTTTCCCGCTTGCTTCTGCGCGCAAAGCAATCGCGCAATCTCCAGCATCACGCCCGTAGACGACCCGGCATCATCGGCCCCAACAAAATTATCCAGCCGCTTCGTGTCGTAATGCGTCCCCAGCAAGATAATTCCCGGCTTCTGCCCCGGAATTTTCGCCAGCAAATTCTTCATCGGCAGGCGCCCCGCCGGCGTGTCCGCCGAAAACGAGTCCGTCTCCACCGCGCAACCATACGACCGTAATTCCGCTCCCAGATAATCCTGCAGCTTCGCCAACGCCGGCGATCCAGCCGGACGCGGCCCGTAACTCAATTGCTTCGCCACTTGCTCGTAAGCGCGCTCTCCATCAAAGCCCCCGGTCTTATCCGGCGGCGGAGCCTGATCAGAAGGATTCGGAGGCGCGCCAGCCACAGCGCTCATAAACGGAGGCTGCCCGGCATTTGCAGTACTCGCTCCATTTGTAGAAGCAGTCTGCCCCGACTTGCACCCAAGCACCAAACACGAAAAAAACACTACGCAGAGCAGCACCACCCGCGACCCATCTCGACAAACGCTCATCCAGCGGTCCCTTCGCTTTCCGCCTCCAGGCGCTTCCTCTTTCTCCGCACCACCATCGCCGACACGCCTATGCCCACAAAGTACAAAGCCACCATCGGCATCATGAACACCAGCATCGTCATGGCATCCGGTGTCGGCGTAACAATCGCTGCCACCACCGCAATAACCAGAATCGCATACCGGAAATTTCGCCACAGAAAGCCCGGGGTGACAATTCCAAACAATGTCAGGAAGAAAATCAGAATCGGCAATTCGAACACAATTCCGAGGCTTAAGAGAATCAGCAGGACCAGATCAAAGTACTCGTTCACCGTGATCATCGGATGAATCGGCCCCGCGTTCCCCTGAAAACTCACCAGGAATCGCAGCACATACGGAAGCGTGATGAAGTACCCGAACGCGATGCCCGTCAAAAACAGCAGCACCGTGAAAAACAGAAAGCCGGTCACCGCGCTGCGTTCGTGCTTGTAAAGGGCCGGCGCAACAAACAGCCATATCTGGTAGAGCACCACGGGCGAGGCCAGCACAATCCCCAGATACACGCCCAAAGTGATGTACGTATTCAAATATCCGGCGGGATGTGTGTAGATCAGGTGGGGGTCGAGCTTTGCATCACCAAGCGCCTTGATAATCGGGTCCGTAATCCACTTGATGAAATATTTCGAAAGATAGACGCCGACAAACGCCCCAATCCCTATCGCGTAGAGCGAGTTAATAATCCTCTTCCGCAGCTCGGACAGATGCTCAAAAAACGTCATCTGGCCGCCGCTCTCTTCCAGTCTTGCCGCGATGGAATTGTCAGGCTGGCTGCTGTTGGTCATGGGCAGGTGGAGGTTCGCTCGGGCTGCTTTCCGTCTTCAATTCTGTGGGTTGGCCTGTGGATGGAGCCACGCTTTCTCCGTTCGACGCGTCTAATCGGGGTATAGCTTCGGCTTCCGGCTTCAACACAGGTCTGTCCCCAGCCGGGTAATCCGCAGCCGCTTCCGGGAGGGTTTCCGTGCCAGAGGTCGCGCTCGCCGCCGCCGGCGATTCCAGGCCCTTGGCCTTGGCTTCCGCCGCCTCGGCCTCCGCGGTCTTCTTCCGTAGCTCCGCAATCCGCGCCTGGCGCTCCAAATCCCGCATTTCCTCTTCAAACGCGCTCTTGAAGTCCGTCGAAGCCTTGCGGAACTCCGCCATCAATTTTCCCAGCGTCCGTGCCAAATCCGGCAGCTTTTGCGGGCCAAATACCACCAGCACCACCAGAAACACCACAATCATGTGCGGTACGCTGAGCATAGGTAAAAAGCGCCGTAAAACGCCCTGTCTGCATCATAGAAAGGGCAGCCAATCGTGTCAAACGAGAGTTCCGCTTTGCATGTTATACTGGCTTATCCACTAAGGGCGAGGTGCCCATGAATCCTGAACGTCGTGGCCTGATCCTGGTAGTTGTAGTCCTACTTATCTCCGGAGTCCTCGGTGGCCTCTACGGACCCTCCGTCCGCGCCACCACGGCCAACACGGACGATTATCAAACCGCTGTCCGAGACTTCACCAGCGTCCTCTCCGTCGTCCAGGCCAACTACGCCGAGCCTGTTGACGCCGACAAGGTTGTCTACCAGGGCGCCATCCCGGGCATGCTACGGATGCTCGACCCCCACTCGAATTTCTTTGACGCCCGCCAGTTCGCCCTCCTGCGCGAAGATCAGCGCGGCAAATATTACGGCGTCGGCATGGTCGTCGCTCCCCGCGAGAACCACACCGTCGTCATGTCTCCCTACGTCGGCGCGCCTGCCTATAACGCCGGCCTCCGCCCTGGCGACGTCATCTCGAAAGTTGACGCCAAGTCCACGGACGGTCTGACCACCAGCGAAGTTGCTGACCTCCTCAAAGGCCCAAAGGGTACGATCGTCAAAATCACCGTAACGCGCGAAGGTTTCACTGAACCGCTGGTCTTCACCGTCACACGCGACGAAATCCCCCGCCACTCGGTTGACATCGTCACCATGCTCAAGCCAGGCATCGGCTACATGCGCCTCAACCAGTTCAACGAAACCACCGACCACGAAATTGCCGACGCCCTCCGACAACTTGGAGCCAACTCTCTCGACGGTTTGGTCCTCGATCTCCGCGGCAATCCCGGCGGCCTCCTTAACGAAGCTGTCGCCGTCGGCGACATGTTCCTCGAAAAAGGCCAGCTCATCGTTTCCTATCACGGCCGCAGCGCCCCGGAGCGCCGGTTCTTCGCCGTGCGCGGCAATCAGGGTATGAACGTTCCTCTCGTCGTCCTGGTGAACAACAACTCCGCCTCCGCCGCTGAAATCGTCTCCGGCGCCATTCAGGACCACGATCGCGGCCTCGTAGTCGGCGAAACCACCTTCGGCAAGGGCCTCGTGCAAACCGTGCAGCCACTTTCTGAAAACACGGGCCTAGCTCTCACCACCGCTCGTTACTACACCCCCAGCGGCCGCCTCATCCAGCGCGACTACAAGTCCATCTCCTTGTACGAATATCACTACGAGCGCAAAGTCCCCGATCACCCGACGGAGATCCGCCAGACCGACAGCGGCCGCCAGGTGACCGGTGGCGGCGGCATCACGCCGGACATCATCGTTCCTTCACCCAAGTACGACAAGTTCCAGGAAACGTTGTTCCGCGCCGATGTGCTCTACCCTGCCGAGCAGGGCGTCGCCGGATTCACGCGCTATTACCTCGGCACCAAGCCCACCATCACCCAGCTTCGAAGTGGACGACAACGTTCTCCGCGAATTCCGCAACTATCTTACGAAGCACAACGTGAAGTACACCGAAGTCGAGTTCGCCGACAACATCGACTGGATCAAACGCAAGATCAAGCAGGAAGTCTTCATGTCCGCCTACGGCACCCAGGAAGGCGACAAAGTCCTCCTCGCCGCCGACCCCCAAGTCCAAAAAGCCGTCGAATCCATCCCCCAAGCCCGCGCCCTCTACGAAAACGCCCGCAAAGTAGTCGCCCAGCGCAACGGTTCAGGCCACGACCAGCCGTAATATTTCGTTGCCAGCAATTCAGCCTTCAAACGGGTGCCCCAGCGGCACCCGTTTTCTTTTCCCACCGCTGCAAGTTCCTCCTCCGTCATCGTTCTAAGGACAGACGCTGCCCCAACGGCGCCAGGAGGCGATAGTGCTTCTCCGACTGGCTCTGCCGCCATTCCTTTTCCTCGGCCTCATAGCCGCACACCCTCTTGCCGCACAAGCCGTCTTTCAACCTGCCGACAAACCACTCTTCGTCCCCAGCCTCATCCAGACCGCGGATGCCGCCCTCGCCGGCATCACTGTCGCTTCCCTGCCAGGGATTCCATTTACGGCAACCGTAGACGTAGAAAACCGCACCCTGTCACCTAAAGGAGCGGTCATCATCCATCGCCTCACGGGAAAACTTGCTCGAGATTCACGCGGAAGCCTGCGCACTGTTGTGGATCTGAATACAATCGGTCGACCTTACGATCAAACTCAAGTCACTATCCACATCTACGACGCGCAAAGAAAAACCGTTCTCACTCTCTTCCCTGCAGCCAGGTTCGCCTATCACTGGTCTGAAGAAGCAGAGCCGCAATTAGCCCGTCATCCGTCCAGAGTCGATGCCAAACGCGGAGATCACTTCCTGAAAAGTTACTACCTACGCGCCGCCGCAGGCGACCGTTTACGTAATTCGTCGAAGAACTTTTGCAGTAGCATGACTCGCTCGCGGGCACGCTTTTGCAAGAGCTAGATGCGGAATGGCAGCTCAAGCGAACACAGCAGCTTGGAGGCCGTCAGCGGTCCCATGGCACGCCAGGTAGGGTCAAAGGACTCGAACGGTAAGATTGACGGACTGTTGAACGCCGCCGGGCGCGGTCGCGACGACTGGAAGTTGGTAGGTGCCCGGAGGTGTGGAAGGCGCGTTGGAGTTGACCGAGTACGAATTGCCCCCGCAGCCAGTCGGCCACAGCGCTAACACCAACAGGAATGCAGAATAAGCCAGGGCTGATTTGCCGGCCCACTGGACGTCGAACCGGCGCCGTCGACTCCCCTTCCGCAACTCCTTGCTACCCAATAAGGCGAGAGGCACGATTCCGCAGATGGCCGCAAAGAGAGCAAGCAATCTGCTCGTTGAAGGAGGCTGGCGTTCCGCAGCGGAATGCGCCACGGTGTTGGTTTGCAGCGTGATTGTGAGTGCGGTCGACTGGCTTGGAGTCATGTTTACGATTACCGATGCGGGCTGCACTGAGCAGACAGTCGATGGGATGGCCGACGGGCAAGTCACCGAGATGGTCCCGATGAAGCCCGGATTCGGCTGAAGAATCACGGTGAAGCTGGCCGCTTCCCCCGGCAGAACGGAAGCGGTTGCGCCGCTGCCTCCATTCGAATTTGGCGGCACAGTAAGCGTGAACCCCACGCTGGTGGATGTGCCGGTGCCGGTCAGCGAAGCCATGTGTGGGCTTCCATTTGCATCGTCATTGATCTGAAGAACGGCCGACTCGCCGCCGGGCCCGGCGGGTGAGAAGCTCAGCGTGAGCACACAGGATGCGCCGGGAGGGAACGAAGAGGGCGACACGGGGCAGTTATTCGACTGGTTGAAATCGGATGCGTTGGGTCCAATCACGGCAATGCCGCCGATGAGCATCGCGCCGTCGCCCGCGTTTGTCAGGGTGGTTGATTGCGTTGCGCTCGTTTGCCCCACTTGCGTTGCGGGGAAAGGGAGATTGTGAACCGAAAGTTTTGCTTGGGGAGTGAGAAGAATCTCGCGAACCCGGTTGAAATCCGGGTCGGATAGGAAGAGATGGCCATTCGCATCGGCGGCTAGGGCAAAAGTGCTGCCGATGCCCGCCAACAGCGCGCTGCCCCCATCACCGCCGAAAATCGAAGTCCCATTCCCGGCCACAGTGGAAATGCGTCCGGTCAGCCGCGAAACGCGACGGATGCGTTTGTTGCGTCCTTCGCCGATGAAAAGATTGCCGAAGGGGTCTAAAGCCACCGCAAACGGAAGAGAGAGTTGCGCGCTCGCTGCTGGCCCGCCGTCCCCGGTGTAGCCCGCGCTGCCCGTGCCCGCAATAGTTGTTATGACCCCGGTGCCATTGTCCACGCGCCGGACGACGTTGGCGATCTGGTCTACGATAAACAGGTTGTCGGCGCTATCAAACGCAAGTCCTGCTGGGGCATCCAAAGTCGCGTTGGTGGCCGGGCCTCCATCACCGGAGTAGCCGGAGACGCTGGGTGTGCCTGCGGCCACAGTAAGGGCGCCAGTTGCGGGGTCCACGCGGTCCACCACGTTTTTGTTTGGATCGGAAAGATAGAGCACTCCCGAACTGTCTGTCGCAATCCCATTCGGCAGGCCCGACAAAACGCCGGAGGGGACCACTGTCGCGATATTCTGGGTAGCCGCGTCAATGCGGCGCACCGTGTTGGTGTCCACCAGGAATACATTCCCGGTGTGATCCATGGCGAAGAAGAGGAGGAAGCCTATCTCTGCCCTGGTTGCGGGGCCGCCATCGCCCGCAGTGTCGCGGATGCCGTTGCCGGCAGCCGTCGAAATTTCTCCAGTGGATGCATCCACTTTGCGAATGCGGCCAGCCGAGACGTCTCCAATCAACAAATCGCCGGAAGGAGTGATGGCCACACTCGCGGAACCCGCAAACACGGCGCTGGTCGCTGGGCCGCCGTCACCCCCGGAACCGCCTCCGGCAATGGTTTGGATGATGCCCTGCGCGTTCACGGCCCGGATGCGGTTGTTACGTCCATCGGAGAAATACAAGTTTCCCAAGCCGTCGGAGGCGATCCCAACTGGACCGTCCAGCTCAGCGTTAGTGGCGAGTCCACCGTCGCCGTTGAACCCCCTATGGGCGGAGCCCGCCACCGTGGTGATGATCTGCGTGGCGCTGTCCACGCCGCGAATACGCGGCTGATCGGAAATGAACAGTTTGCCCGAGCCGTCTAAGAAAACTGCCTCAGGTGCGGTGAGTGTGGCCGATGTCGCGGGGCCGCCATCGCCAGTGTCGCCCGCGACCTGGCCCTGGCCGGCCACGGTGGTTATGGTTTGCGTGGTTGCGTCCACACGCCGGACACAAAAGTTGCCGGTGTCCGTAAGGAAGAGGTTTCCGCTGTTGTCCACTGCGATGCCATGTGGACCGTTGAGAGAGGCGGCCGTAGCCGGGCCCCCGTCTCCTGCAAAAGCACCACCACCAGCAAAGTCTCCGGCGATCGTGGTGATGATGCCGGTGACGGCATCCACGCGGCGGATGACACTGTTCTGCGTGTCCGCAATGAAAAGATTGCCGAGTGCGTCAACAGCCACACCGGAAGGCGAGTTCAGCGAGGCGTTGGTAGCCGGGCCGTTGTCTCCGGCGTAGCCTCGAGTGCCAATCCCGGCCACCGTGGTGATGATCCCGCTCTGGGCTTCTACGCGGCGAATGATGTTGTACACGCTGTCGGCAATGAACAGGTTTCCAAGATGATCTAAAGCGAGGCCCAGAGGGATGGCGAGTTGCGCGCTGCTAGCCAGGCCGCCGTCCCCGGCGTATCCTCCAATGCCCGTCCCCGCGTATGTGCTGAGTTGCCTGTTCGCATCGATCTTGAGAACGACGTTGCCGCGCACCGTGGCGACGTAGAGATTGCCGGCGGCATCGCGGGCCAATCCGGAAGGATCGGCCACCAACGACGATAGCGCCGGGCCCGCGATCCGGCCACCTCCGGCGTAATTCGTAATGATGTCCTGGCCGAAGGCTGGTGAAATGAAAGAATGAAAAAGCCAACAAACCAGGAGATGACGAGCGGGCCGGGCCACGAATAATTCTTCTCCAAGATTTCTCAGCGCACGAAGCATGCTTTAGGCGACTCCCGGCGTCCCTGAAATGCTACGCCAGCTAGTTCTCTTTTTACAGATGACTGCGCCCCCAACTAAGCCCCCCTCGCGATCAGTCGAGCCGCATCGTGAAATAATTCAGCCAGCCGGCCAGGAAGATCCATCTCCAGATCAAAAACGCAGCAGGGACGGAACCGTTATTGGAGCGGACGCCCTGCCAAATCCGGCGCACCCGATTCCCGTCGAGGAACGGGAAGCCTGCGACTTCTGTCATGAGCGAGTCCGCCCAGGGAGCCAACTCGACGAGCCACTCCGCCACGGGAACCGGAAATCCGGTTCTTTCTTTTCGTCCCAGGATGGCGTCGGGAACCATCCCGCGCATGGCCGCGCATTCGAGCGATTTGATGGGCTGGTCCGCGGTGACGAGCAACTCCGGCGGGAGCGAGATCAGGAAGTCGTGAATCTCAGGGGTAAGAAGCGGCATGCGGTTTAGAATGGAACACGCCGTGGAGTTGCGATCCTCGAATCGGAGCATCGGAATTCCCGGGCGATCCTCGATGCCGGCTGAGTCCAACGCAAACCAGCTTGGATTGAGCCAATCGGGGTTGCGGGGACGGCGAAGCTGCTTTCGAATTGCGTGTGCGTCCTTGAACAATCCCATCCTTGCCGCCGTGGCGCAGAGACGCAAGGCGCTTTGCTCCGGAACTTGGGAGACGGCTCTCAGCAGCGATCCAGCGCTGCGCAAGCGGCCATGCCGAAGTTGTGCAAGCAGCGCGCGAACAATCTGCTCCTTGGAAACCTGGAAGACTGTATCGCCGCCTTGCCCACTCAACATCAGGCGTACTCCATCGCTTTGCACGGCGCGAAACAATTGCCATTGGGCAAAAACAACGGGGCTCGAAAAGGGCTCATCCTGCAAGCCAACGATGGATTCGAAACTCGCCGGCAATTCTTCCGAGGCTACGCAAATCTTGTGGAGGGGAAATTTCAGGCCCTCTGCCGCGACAACCGCCCAGCGCTCTTCGCTGCGCGAGAATGGCCCGCTTTTCGTTGTGGGGACACACGTATAGAGTCGCAAGAGCTCCCGCGGCTGGCTGCATGCAAATGCGGCCACAACGAAGGAAGAATCGAACCCACCGGAAAGTGCTGCTCCCACGGTCTGCTGACCAGCCACCTGGGAGGCCACGGATCGCACCACCATTTCCCGGAGAGTTTGCGCGGCCGCATCGGGCGTTAGGTTGCTCCGAGTTGCAACCGAGCGCCGATAGTGGGTAACGGAAATCTCCGTTGGCCTGTCGAGGGGGATCTCAAGGGAGCCGCCGGCAGGCACTTGCTCAATCCCTTCTAAGAATGTCTCCGGCGCATGATCCATGCAGTTGTACGCCAAATAGCGGTATAGGCTGACGCGATTTATCCGCCTTTCGAGAGAAGCGGCTTCCAGAAGTGCGCCGATCTGCGATGCAAAGTAAATTCCCCAGCCGGGCCGGCGGGCAAAATAGAGCGGCCTGGTCCCATAGGGGTCGCGTGCCACCATCAAACGTCGGCTGCGCAAATCGAGGAAAGCAATGGCAAAGGTGCCGGCCAGGCGAGCGAGAGAATCCGACCCCCATCGTTCGAGAACAGCGAGCAAAACGTTGGTCGGTGAACCATTTCTTAGGTCGTGACCCAGGGCTTGTAATTCACGACGGAGTTCAGGCTCGTTATCCAGCCTGCCATCAAAGGCTAGAAACGCCAGGTTGTCCGCTCCGGTTGGGCGCGCAGTAGCAGGAGAAAGTTCCGGTCCCATCCGGCAACAGGAGAGCATGGCACTGGCGGTATCGCCCTTGAGAGGTGGCGCGTTCAAACCATCTGTGCCGCCGGACACGGGAGTCAGGGGAAATCGGGAAGATCCCGAGCCACCGTAGAAGAGCACCCCTTCCCCGTCCAGCCCCCGGTGTTCAAGAAGGCGAAGGGCGCGCCAGAGCCGCTCCAGGCTGATAGGCTGCGGACTCTTGCCGGCAAAACCCAGAATTCCGCTCATGACGAAGTGGCCAGTGCGATAGATTTTTCCATCGGACTTTTATCAGATACCTGCTTGTTCCATGCAAACGCAACGCAGGCCCTTCCGCGTGGCAGGGTCGGCAGGGATTCATGCACTGGGCGGTCCGGAGTCCGTTCCGGAACTTACCAGTGCGCGCGCCGCAGTCTCGGAAGGTGCGGGCTTTTGAAAGTACGTCTGGTAAAGAAGGACAAACGGTTTCGAGAGCGAGCTGAGCAGGGTTGGCATCTTGATATCCGTCAGACCGTACTCCGCAGGTTGCTGCGCCGCATCCACGGCGGTGCCAAACAGATAATCCCAGAAACTGAAGAGGCCGCCGAAGTTCTTGTTGTGATGACGCGGATCGGTGGAATGGTGAAAGGAATGAAACCATGGCGTGGCCAGCACTTTCGAGAGTGGTCCAAACCGCCAGGCGATTCGGCTGTGTTGCGTGATGGCCAAAAAGTCCATAGTCAGATAAAGCGGTAGCCAACTCAATGGGGACGCGCCCAATGCCATCTGCGGAACGAACTTCAAGGTGTCGGCGAGCAAGTGGTCCACGGGATGGAATCGCGTCGTGGTCATAAAGTTCAAATCTTCCTGAGCATGATGCGTCGCGTGAAATGCCCAGAAAAAGCGGCTCGCATGTTGCAAGCGATGCACCCAATAGCTCGAAAGATCAGCGATCAGTAGCCACAGAAGTGTGCGCCAGACTATCGAAAGATGGTCCAGCATGGGGAGTCTCAAGAAAGCGAGCCGCGGGCCCAGGAAGCCGAAAAGCACCGCGGTGAACAAAAGCCGGTGCAGTCCGCTGCGGTAATAAAACCAGTAAACGATGTCCTGCAGGAAGCCCCGCTTGGCATATTGCTTTGTAGCCCCGCCGGAAGCGCGCTCGAGAAGATAGACAATGAAATAGAAGACCACCCCGACGAACAATGCCTTGAGGGTTCCATGACTAAGGGAACGCATCTCGGGCGAGTGAATAAGCGACGCAAGCGTAGACCAAGACATCGTTGGAATCCTAAGTTCCTCTAACACCGTTCGAGAATCTTTGTCAATTGGTGTCGGCTTCCTGGTGGCAGATAAAGTTGCATACTTGCGCTTAAGGGGTGTTCCAAATCGGTTCGCGTTCCGCCCTACCCCCGAGACTGATTTTGCCGCCATGATGCGGCCCTTTAAATGTTTGACACCGCGTTTTGCCGGAGCTATAGTCTGACCACGTTGGCGCTTAACTGGAGAAGATCGCTATGTCCGTCCAGGTCTCGCGCAATCCTTCCGTAGATTTCGCTCCGATGAGGAACGAAAGCGTCCTATTCCAACCGAAAACTAACCAGTTCTGCCTTCTTAACGCCACTGCTACATTTCTTTGGACTCAACTAGATCAGCCGCGAAGCGTCAGCGAGCTTGCGGATAGGCTCTGCCAGCGTTTCGATGCCGTCGACATGAACGACGCCTTGCGGGACGTCGAAAAGCTTGTCGAAGAATTGCGCTCGCTGGAGTGCGTGGTTTCATTGGAAGTTTAGTTTCACCAGCAAAGCTGGGGGAGGAGCCTGCATGGAAGAAAAACAGAAAGACTCTACTACTATCAAAGAAGCCCAACAGAAACCAAAATACGAAGCGCCGCGAATCAGGGTCATGACGGAACAGGAAGTCCTAAGCGCATTCCAGGTGACCGCTGCAGGCACAAGCATGTGGTGGGTCTGATTCCACCGTGCAATCAGGTTCCGGCGAATGGTGGCGACACCTGAAGTCGGCCGCCGCTGAGCGTCGGCCGCGAGGAACCACGCTTGAAACCCAGTGGTACAGCTTCGGGGCAGCGCTACTCGGCATGGAATCTGAGGACGCGGAATTTTCTTCGCGATTCAGAGATATTTATTCCGAATGCGCGGTCCAACGTCCGCTGGACGCTGTTTTGCCGCAGGTTAGTCTCGGGGTGGCCGCGCTACCTTCGGAACCTGATTGGCTCTCAATTTCCGTGGCCCCCACGCTCCCCGATAGCACTATGTTCCTTCGCCAATTGTTTCCGGAGCGTGGGTATCAGGAATATCCTGTGGCAGAGCCGGAATGGCTGCTTCTGGCACAAGCAGTGGCGCCGCAAGAGCCAGTGATCGCGTTGGGACCATTCGCGATGCTGGTTTCGCGAAGGCATCCCTGGCAGCATCTTGTGGCCATGTACGCGATCAGCAGCGCGATTTGGCTTCAGCGCGACGTCTTTGTCATGCACGCTGCCTCGGTTGGGATAGCCGGGAAGGGCGTGCTGCTATCCGGGGCGAAGGGAGCGGGCAAGACAACGCTCGCGTTGAGTTTTGCGTGCCGTGGACACGCATTTCTCGGGGATGAATGGGCGGCTGTTTCGGCGTTGTCGGGCGAGTTGCTGCCCTTGCGGCGCGCGGCTTCGATCCGGCCTGGCCCACATCCGGATGGCCTCGATGAATATTTGCGCAAGCACGCGTGCCACGTGGAAACTCTAACGGATGGGACGCAGCGAGTACGTACCAGAGTGGGCCCGGCGTTCCCAGGGGCTGCAGCACAAGTAGTGCCGCTGACCGACATATTCTTTTTGCGCGGGTTTTCTGCTCGGCCTAATGTTGAGCCATTTGCGCGCCACAGCCGAGAATTGCCGCCGGCTTCGCCCTTGCTTGCGAGCGTCTGGGGACATCCGCCGGCCGAACGCGCCTTGTATATGCTGCAAACGTTGGGCAGAGCGCGCTGGTGGCACCTGGATCTGGGCGGGTCTCCGGAGGAGACCGCGGACATGATCGAGGGAACCGTTAAGGAGGAGATATGGGTCTGATTCTGCGGGAGAAAGCTGAGTACCTGGGAACGTTTCGCTGGCTGGAAGTGTTCCTAATGGAGACCCTCGCACAGTGGGTTCCGACCACCCCGGAAATGGAAGTCAAAGTCCTCATGGGACGCCACATTTGGGATGCCGCTCAGCACGCCGATGCCTTGGGGAAACGGACCTTCGAGCTGCGGGCGCCCCTGCACTACACCCTGACACCGCTTGCTCCTTATCTCGATCTTATGAAGGAGATCGCGGCGGTGGAAGATACGCCTGGCCGAATTCAGGTGATTTACGACGTGCTGCTGCCGGCTTTCACTGCGCGGTATCAGGAATATCTCGATGGTTCGGATTCCCTCCTGGATGAGCCCAGCTACCGGATCATCCACGAAATATTGAACGCCTACACTCGCATGCGGCACGAGAGCGAGGCGCTGCAGGAAGAGTTGAAAGAAACGCTTGGGCTCGATGCCGGACGGGCGGAGGAATGGCGCCGGAAAGAGGCCGCGATCGCCGAAATTGTTCCTCGCGGGACCGGAGCGACGCTGGCGGTGGGGACGCACGCATGAGCATTTCCGCAAGAAGAAAAACCGTACAAGGGATCCAGCTTTGCGCCGATCCGGCGCGTGAGGCGTGTTTCCACATCGCCCAAAACGACAGTGAAATGCGGACGTTCGAAGACGCGATGTCCGAAACCGCTCGCCGCGAGCGGCTGCATCGCCACATGAATAACGAGATGGGAGCGCTGGAGATCGCCGCGCAATGCCTAGCGGATTTCCCCGATGCGCCCTGGGATCTGCGCATGCAGCTCGCTCGCCAGGCTTCAGATGAAAGTCGCCACGTCGCGGGACTTTACCGGCGGCTGCAGCAACTCGGCGGGCGCAAGGGCGAGTTCCCTATCGGCAATTTCGAATGGGCGGTCACCAACATGTGCGACACGCTTGCCGCGCGGCTGGCGATTCAGAACCGCACCTTTGAGGCTGGCCAGATGGACCTGCTTGGGGCGCTGCGCAAGATCTGGCGCTCCGTCGGCGATGAAACCACGGCGGAGGTCTTGGAACACATTCTTGCCGACGAAATCAACCATGTGCGCTTTGCAAACCGGTGGATTCGCACCATGGTGCAGGAGGATCGCAGGGTGCTCTTGAAGGTCGCGATTGCCATCCGCTTTCTCGCGGAAACCAATGCGGCGCTCTTGGCCGAAAACCCGGCGGCGGCCAGCGACAATACGAAAAAGCACGCTGCGCTGGGTGTTAATGTGGAAGATCGGCGGCACGCGGACTTCAGCGACGATGAAATTAACGAGATTCTAAGGCAAGCTGGAATGAGCACGTTCGTTGCCGCGGAGGGTCCGGCATAGGCCGGCAACAATAGGGACAGGTTCTATTTGTAACGGTGACGAAGGCTTTGAGCTGAGCAGCAAATAACGCGACTATTGGAATTTGCGAGGTACGGAAATGTCCACAAATCCCCAAGCTTTGAATCCGGAGGAACCGTCGTTTGCGCCCGGGCCCGCGCGCGACGCGCGATTCGTCGTCAAGGAGAGATGGTCCGAGTGCACGAATCTGCCGTCGACCCATCCAGACCGCGATCTGGAGTTCTTCCAACGGCAAATGAACGAAGAGATTAACGGAATGGAGAACGCCGCGCGCAATCTCGCGGATTTTCCGGATGCCGACTGGAATGTACGCATGTCGATCGCCCGCCAGGCGTCGGATGAGGCGCGCCACGTCCAGATGTTCCGCCACATCATGGAAAAGAGGGGAAGTTGGGTGGGCCGCTATCCGGTCTTGAATTTCCAATATCGCATCATCGCCAATGTGGACAACCTGGAGGGCAGGCTGGCGATCCAGAACCGATCGTTTGAAGCGGAGGGTGTGGACGCCGTTGAGCCCGAGATAGAAAAGGCCCGGGCGAACGGTGACACGGAATTGGCTGACCTATACGAGATGCAACTCGCGGACGAAATCGGACATGTGCGCTTTGCGAACGAATACATTGCCCGCGTTTCGAAAACCAATCCGATGAGCGTGATGCGGGTCGGCCGCGCGCTGAACTACGCTTCCCAGGCCTTTTTGTGGGTCATGGGACAAAAAGCCATCGATGGCGCCTCATACGCCCGCAATGAACGCGGCCGCTTGGAGGCGGGCTTCAGCGCCGAAGAAGTGCGCTTTGTGGTTGCGGAGCGGAGCTCCAGGAATGCAGGAGCCTAGTTCGATCTCTTCTTCTTCAGGTGCCGGGGTCCTATCAAGGTTGCCGGGACCGGCAGTGACTGCCCCTGCGGGACCAATTTCCAAAGATCGCGGCTGGATTGAGTCTCCCTTTTACGATCTCTCGCTGTTTACCCTTTCTCCGATTGCCGGGCTGCTCGTGATCGCCCTGGAGCGCGGAATGCGGCTCGGCCCACACGTGGGAGTGCTAGCGGTTTATTTTGTTGGCATCCCTCATTATCTCTCGACATTCACGTTTTATCTGGGAGATCAAAATCGCAGCCACTACCGCGCACGGTGGGTGGCTTTTTTTCTGGGACCCCTGATTATCTTCGCCTCCGTTTTTGCGCTCCGCGTCCTGGATGTCAGCGGAGTGGTGCAGTCGGTCATCTTTACCTGGAATATCTACCACGTGTCTTTGCAGAGCGCCGGAATCCTTTCCATTTATCGGAGGCTGAACGCCGGACAGCAAAAGGAAAAGCTTTGGGCACACCTGACGATCTTGTTCGTGAATGCCACCATGGCGTTCTGGTTCCTGAAGTATTTCCCTCCTCTTTATTCGTTTATGGTGCGCATTCATCCCGAGGCGCCGCTGGCTCTGCGTTATGCGTGCCTGATTACCGCGATCGTTGCGGGAACCGGCTACGCCATTCAACTAGCGAGGAGGCCCGGTCCGATTGGCGTGTCGGAGCGGGCGTTCCTGATTTCCAGCTTGCTGTTGTTTCAGCCTTATCTTTGGCTGCAGGATTCGGTCCTGGCTACCATCGCCGCACTGATGGGGCACTTCATCCAATATCTGGGCATCATCTGGCTGCTGAATCGCCGCAAATTCTCCGAACAACCGGCTTCCGGGTCCCGCGCCCAGCAGTGGCTCGTGAATCTCAGCTCGAATCCCCGGTTGCTCATGGTCAGCCTGCTGGTTATCGGCGCAATCTTTCTGGCCATCGACAGAGGCAGCCGGATCGTCGGACTCTATCTCAGCTACATCATCGTCTGGAATTCCCTCGTGCTGATTCATTTTTACGTAGACGGGTTGGTGTGGGCATTCCGGAATTCTTTTGTGCGCCAGACGGTTGGGCCCTATTTGGTTTTGGAATCCCATCGCCTCTGAGCGGGACTCTACAGCATGCCAGTCAGCCCCGTCCCATCACCTACGGAAGACCAACTTCTGGCCTTCGGAACCCTTCTGGCGCGTTCCGGAAAAATCATTGAATCGGAGATTTCCGGAACCAGCATGGGTAGAACCCTCCCTGCGGGCACCCGCATCCGCATTCAACCCCTGCCGGCCGGTGACTATGGCATCGGGCAAATTGTGGCCTTCGTCCGCGGCAGCACCATTTTTGCCCACCGCATCGCTTACCGCACAAAGCAAGGTGTCTTGACGCGAGGCGACAACCACTCCTGGTGCGATTTGCCGATGCCCGTGGATGCGGTCCTTGGTCTCGTCACCGAACGGTGGATCAATGGCGAATGGCAGCGTTTTGCGGAAGTCCCGCAAGGCTCGCCCGAGCGGCCATGGAGAATCCGCGTGGTGGAAACAGCGGTCCGCGCCGGCATGCACATGGATATTCGCCTGGCCAGGCGCATTTCCCGAGCGCTGATGCGCCTGGCCCGTCTGCGGCGCAATCTTAGATCGGAGATTTCTCCGGACGGGTCGGCTCGGCCATGAAACCCGAAACAAAACTCAGTGTCGAGCAAGAGCTTCTTCTGGCGGCGCTGGGGTGTCCGAGAATGGCCGGAGGCGCGGCCACATTGCCTGCGCTGCTGGACCAGGTGAATTGGCAGAAGCTGCTTGCAATCACCTCCCGCGATCTCTACCCCTACCTTTGCTTTTCTTTAGGACCCTGCATGGAGGGCCGTGAGGTTCCCCCAGAATGGGAAGCGCTTCACACGGCCAGGCGTCTGACCGCAGTTGACAATCTTCGCTTACGGCATGAATTGACCAGGATCACCGCGGCCCTGACGGAGGCTGGCATCCCCGCGCTCGCATTGAAAGGAATCGTCCTCGCCTATGCGGCTTACAAAGACCCGTCTTTGCGGCCGATGATGGATCTGGATCTGCTGGTGCCTCCGAGAGAGAGAGAAAACGCCATCGGTGTTCTCCGAAAACTGGAATTCGGTTATCCGCAGGGGTTGCCCATTTTTATTCGGGATCATATGTGGAGGTTGGCTCCGGGGCAGGAGTTTGCGCCTCCGCTGCAATCGAGTAAATCCCGGGTGCTGGTGGAACTTCACACGCAGTTGGAATGCAGCGAACCGCTTTTCCGCGAGCCAGTGCAGGAGTTCTGGTCCCGCTCCACGACCGCCGCGCTCGGGGGGCTCTGCGCACGGACTCTCTGCCCAGAAGACAACCTCTTTCAGATATGTCTGCATCAGGCGCGCACACATCGCTTCGAAAAGGGCTTGCTGCCGCTTCTGGATATCAAGGTTCTCCTGGAATCCAATGAGCACTGGGATTGGGAGGGCATCGCAGCACGGTCGCTTCGGCAGGGATGCGCAACCTGGATGTATCTGGGATTGGACGCAGCCCGCAGATTCACGGGAGCGGCCGTCTCGCCCGCTTTTTTTTGCGCCCTTCCGGAACCGGAAGACCTGCCAAACTTGCGGTTCCTCGCGGAAGAGCAGATTCTCTCCGCGCGAAGCGGGGGTATGGCTCCCCCCTTGATCCCGATATTGCTCGCGGAGCCCTCCTGGCATCGCAGGGCGCAAATGATCTTCGCCCGCACGAAACTGGCCCGCAATGAGGAACTCGGGCCGCAGGAGAACTCTGTCGGTTTCCTTCCGTTGGCGCAAGTTTATTGCCGGCGGCTGCTCCTCACGATGAGGAGCAGGATTCCGAAATACTTCCGGGCGTGGCGGAGCGGAGCCTTGCGCGTCGGGACCATTTTGAAGTCTGCGCGGTTGTTCCGCCACTCGAACACTTTGTTCGGTTTGGTCGAACAACAAGGCAAGTTTCCGGAGAATAACCCTCGGGCGGATAACAGATGAGGGAGAAAGCGAATGCCGCTCTGTAATGGAGCGGATATCGGTTGCGTCAGCGGCATCGACAGCATCACCGGCCGCGAAAGCGGGCTGACTTCCCTTTATGGTGCTTCACACGAGAGAACTTGACTAATCGGCTCATGACGCAAAGCAGATGACGACAGCGCAAGCTGTTGGTGCGGTCTCACGCGAAGCGGCGGAATGGTACGCCATCGACTGGCCAACCATCCACCGCAACGTAAGGCCAAAGTCATTTCCGAATTGTCGAAGACGTGACGATTCTGGTCCCAATTGGTCCCCTGGAAAAGCGCTAACCGGTTGATGTACAATGTGTTTATCCCAACGTGCGAGTGGGCGAGTAGCTCAGCTGGGAGAGCGCATCGTTCGCAACGATGAGGTCGCCGGTTCGATCCCGGTCTCGTCCACCAAGTTTTCAACGACTTACGCCGACTTCCGTACAAGGTGGAGTAGGCCAGGTAGGCCAACTGGGAGCACAAAACCCGTTCCCACACGCTCGGCCGATTCCAGGCGGTAATCCCGATCGGTGAGAAGTTTCACGTATCTCTCGGATACGTGCGCCTGGACGTGTCCGCTCCAAAAATGCTTGAGAGCTTCCGGGCAATCGGATTTCTCAAGGTGAGTGATGCGGAAACGCCGAAAGATGTTGAAGCCACCCTTGACCTGTTTCAGTTCGGCAAGGATGGGGTGGAAGTTGGAGGAGCTGGCTGCCGGCGGCCGTTTGGAAGACGAGCCCCGATGTGCGGTTGCCGATGTGGGATTTGAGCATGGCCGCGAGCGGCGTGCAGAGGTCGATTTCGCGGGTGCCGTTTTTGGTTTTAAGATAATGCTGGATCTCACCCCCTTAGCTTTTAGCCACTGAAATGTGCACCTCTATCGCCGGTCTTCGAGGGCTGTTCATTTGACTCAACGCCACTGATGGCCGGCGCTTACCCACACAACTGCGGAGAGCGCTAGAACGAACTTATGGATTTGGATTCGCATGTTGGGGGGTAGATTTCGTCCTCCA
>Ga0210402_10001207_pt1 | contig 26787 bp, 22 predicted proteins | sample IncBWC7MmetaG_FD_161055 | JGI IMG/M metagenome (GOLD analysis project Ga0210402, IMG submission 161055) | Forest soil microbial communities from Barre Woods Harvard Forest LTER site, Petersham, Massachusetts, United States - Inc-BW-C-7-M | ecosystem: Environmental > Terrestrial > Soil >... | reverse complement strand
AACGGCGCCTAACGGCTCGGTATCGTCGGAGCGGGGCTTGGCGAACTGGCCGGCGATGCGGCCTACTTTCACCACCGGCACGCCCGCGGCGAAAGTCAGCACCACCGCCATCTGCAGCATCACCCGGAACATGTCGCGGATATTGTCGGGATGGAATTCGGCGAAGCTCTCGGCGCAGTCTCCGCCCTGGAGCAGGAACGCCTTGCCCTTGGCCACCTGGCCCAGCGCGGCCATCAGGTTGCGCGCTTCGCCCGCGAACACCAGCGGCGGATGAGTCTTCAGGCGCGCCAGCACGGCCTCCAGCGCCGCCTTGTCCGGATATTCCGGCACCTGGCGGATGGGCTTTTCCTGCCAACTTTGCGGGGTCCAGCTCTGGGCCACCGGTCACTCCATAGGGATAAGAGCCCGGATATAGGGGAAGCCGCCTTCCATTACCAGAAGTGGCTGAAAGATTGGAGAATCAAGGTGATGGCAGACCGGCTTCACGCCAGAAAGCCGGCTAGGGGGCCTTTGCCGGTTGGTCCGCCGCCGCAGTGATATAGAGCTTTCCTTCCTTGGCCGCGACATAAACGTGCAACTGGCGGATCACATCCATGCCGATGGTGATGTCCGGCACGCCCACATCATCATCCACCTTCCTGATCCGGCTATCGGCACGGACGGCGTTGTTGGGATCGTTGCGGCCGACCACATCCGGCAGGACGACGATATGCGGATTGGTGACGGTGACGTCGCCAAAAGCGATGGTCTTGAATGTATAGCCGAACACCTTGCGCCCTGCCGTGGTGCCCAGCGGCACAGTGCCTTTGGTGTCCTCGTTGACGTCATAGGTGCCGGCGGTACGCGCGCTCATCTGGCTTCGCGCCGCGGCGGTGTTCAGCACCGCCTGGAGGTCCTTGCCGTCCAAATTCACATGAAAGCGGATATGGGTGTCGGCATTGTTGAACGATCCGGGCGCGGTATGACGGAAAGGGATGACCGACGGCGGCGAGGTGGTCCAATAGACCACATGGCCGTCGCAATGATCGGGAGAGAAATAACTCACTTTTCCGCCCGCGTAATCCAGATCGAGGTCGTAATTCTCCATGATGTCATTGGCCAGGCCGCCATCGACCGGCAGTTGCGGATTGCCGCCGAAATTCGGGTTGGGGGACACCTGAAAAACCACATTCTTGGCTTCCATGCCGCCAATGACGAGGGAATCGATTGTCACGGAACGCTGGGAGGCATTGCCCGAGCGGTCCAGCAGCTTGACGTTGCCGCTCACCGCATGCAGGCCAAGCGAATCCAACGCGCCTTCCGAAAGCACCGACCGGCCGCCGGCGGTGTCGAATTCCAGCCTGCGCGGCGAGCCGTTGATGGTGACCGGTATGCTGGAAACGCCGCTGGGAGCCGATGTGAGATCCAGGGAGAGAAGCTTTTTCAACGGACCGCAATCATCGGCCTGGGCCGGTGCAGCCAGAGCGGATAAAGACAGAAACGCCGCCGCCAAGGCGAGCGGATACCGAGTCCCGTACTTTGCGCTCATTGTTCTTCCTTTCAACTGTTTTGCCCGCGCCGCCTTGCTGCGTCCTTGATGACTTCGGAAAGGCGATATTCGCCCGGCGACCAGTCCCGTGCATGCCTGGCGCCGTCCTGCATGTCCTCCTGGCTTACCTTTTGCGCAATCTCGTTCTGGACCTGGAGCAGCAGCGGCTTGTCGGCGGGCGAGGCATGCTGCACGGCCAAAGCAATGTAAAAAGCGGCCTTCTCATTGCTCTGCGGCAGCGCATCGCCCTGGAAATAGTGCCAGGCAATATTGGAGAGGGCGGTGGCGTCCGCCTGCCGGGCGGCCTGGATGGACCAAAGCAAACCCTCATATTTGTCCTGCGCCACGCCACGGCCGCTGAGATAAAGATAGCCCAGCGCCCGTTCGGCGCTTGAATTGCCTGCTGCCGCAGCCTTCGACAAAAGGGAGAACGCCTTGTTGTCGTCCTGGGCCACGCCATTGCCATTCATATAAATAATGCCGAGCTGAGCCGTGGCCGGAATGTCGTTGGCGTCCACGGCCTTGCCGAGCCAGGTGACGCCTTCATTCGTGTCCTTGAGGCCCGTGCAATTGGTCATCAGCAACCGGCCAAGATTGCGTTCCGCCTGCGGATCGCCTTTTTCCGCCAGAGGGCGGAAATTCGCTTCTGCCAGCGCCCAATTCTTGTTGTTAGCGGCGTTGTTGCCTGCGGCGACGGAAGGGGTAATAGGCGCCGCGACATCGTCAGGCTTGGATACCTGACATTCGGTACCCGCCGCCACAGCCGTATCGGCCTTGGCAGCCGAAGCGCCCAGGCACGCAAACGCCCAACAAACCGCAAGAAACGCTTTGGCCATATTCTTCCCCGCGCCGCGTCTTGTTGAGGGAAAGGCTAACCGGCCAGACAATGGGTTCCAAGAAGGTTCCTAGATTACTTCGCGGTAAGGATCAGGGCGTTTTTGAATAACTTTTGTTGCGCATGGTCACCAATTCCTCGGCGGCAGTGGGGTGAGAAGCGGTAGCGCGAAGCGCGAACGAAATGGCGTCGCTAGCGGCAGCGTAGCGCGACGACCATTTCGAGCGGCGAACGCCACGAGCCCTAGCGAGTGGCCGGGCAGACCGCCGCCATTGCTTTACGGAATGCGCGAATAGCTTTTCGTTCGCATCGTCACAAGCTCTTCTGCGGCGGTGGGATGCAGCGCCATGGTGCTGTCGAAATCCGGCTTGGTCGCGCCCATGCGCACTGCAATCGCCACGGCCTGGATGATTTCGGCGCCATGATCGCCAAAGATGTGACAGCCCAGCACCTTCTGGCTGCCGGCGTCGACCACCAGCTTCATCATCGTGCGCACGTCGCGCCCGCCCAGGGTATGCAGCAGCGGCCGGAAGCTGGATTTGTAAACATCGATGCTGTGACCCTTGAGCAGGGCTTTTTCCTCCGACAGGCCGACGGTGCCGATCTCGGGCGTGGTGAACACCGCGCTCGGCACATGGATGTGATCGGGCCTGGTGGGATTATTCTTGAACACGGTCTCGACGAAGCACATCGCTTCGTGAATCGCCACCGGCGTCAATTGCACCCGATCGGTGACATCGCCCACCGCATAGATATTTTCGGCGCTGGTGCGGGAATAATCGTCTACTTTCACCTCGCCGCGCATGCCGAGTTCCACACCGGCCTTTTCGACATGCAGCGCCACGGTGTTGGGCATGCGGCCGATGGCCAGCAGGATCTGGTCGCATTCAATGACAGCGCCCTGATTGGTTTCGGCGTGGAGACCGGCGCCCCGTTTCTCCACCTTGGTGAATTCGCAGCCCAGCAGCACATCCAGACCGCGCGTTCGCATCGACTCGCATATCCCATCGCGCAGGTCATTGTCGAAACCGCGCAAGGGTTTTTCGCCGCGATAGACCATTGAGACATGAGAACCCAGGCCATGAAAGATATGGGCGAATTCCAGGGCGATATAGCCGCCGCCCGCGACAAGGATGCGTTTGGGCAGCTCCTTCAGATGAAAGGCTTCGTCCGAGGTGATGCAAAGCTCGCCGCCGGGAATGACACGGGAGGTGCCCATTTCGCGGGTCGGCCGGTTGCCGGTGGCGATCAGGATCTTGTCCGCGGTGACCGCCTTGCCCGAATTCAGCAGCCTGAGCGTGTGAGGATCCTCGAACACGGCGCGGTCCTGGATGATGGTGGCCCCCACCGCCAGCACATTCTTGGTGTAAAGTCCCTCCAGGCGGGCGATTTCCCTGTCCTTGTTGGCGATCAGGGTCGGCCAGTCGAAGCGCGCATCGCCGAAATCCCAGCCATAGCCGGCGGCATCCTTGACGTTTTCCGAAAACTGGCTGGCATAAACCAGCAGCTTCTTGGGGATGCAGCCGCGAATGACGCAGGTGCCGCCCATGCGGTATTCCTCGGCCAGCGCCACGCGCGCGCCGGTCATTGCCGCCATGCGGCTGGCGCGCACGCCGCCGGAACCGCCGCCGATGACGAACAGGTCGTAGTCGTATTGGGTCATCCGGCCTTTTCTATCACTTCGACTTCACCGGGTCCGGCGATCAGAAGCGTGGTGGCGATGCCGATGAAAAGGCCATGCTCGACCACTCCCGGCACCACCGCTATCGCCGCCGCCAGTTTGGGCGCATTCTGGATGGCCTCCAGCGAACAATCATAAATCAGGTTGCCGCTATCGGTCTTGAGAGGGTCCCCGTCCTTTTCGCGCAGCCGCACCGGCGCGTTCGCATAACCCAATGCGGCCAGGGCCTCGGCCAGGCGCGCGGCGGTCGATTTGTGGCCGAACTCGATCACCTCCACCGGCAGTGGAAACTTGCCCAGGCGCGGCACCAGCTTGGATTCGTCCGCGATCACAATCATTTTCCGGGACGCGGCCGCGACGATCTTTTCGCGCAGAAGCATGCCGCCGCCGCCCTTGATAAGGTCGAGATTGCGGTCGGCCTCATCGGTGCCGTCAATCGTGATGTCCAGGGGCGCCAGGTCGTCCAGGCTGGAAAGAGTAATGCCCAGCTTGCGCGCCAGCGCGGCAGTGCGCTCGGATGTTGGCACACATAACAATTTCTGCCCGGCCCGCACGCGTGTCGCCAGCGATTCGACGAAAATCTCGGCGGTCGAGCCTGAGCCCAGACCCAGCTTCATGCCGTCCTGAATATAATTCATGGCCTTGGCGGCGGCGGCGCGTTTAAGAGCGGTCTGAGCGGTCATGGGGTGCTATAACTCACGAGAGCTGGAGGCGCACTATGGATAGCGAGTTTTCGACCCGAACGAAAGGCAAACGGGGAGCCTGGAAGAAAAAGGCTATTCAAGGAGCGGTGCTCGTCGCGGTCGGCCTGGCGCCTATCGCGACATTGGCGTGGTATGAATCCTCGCGCAATTTCGTGCCCGTGGATGTGCCGATGCCGCCGCAGCCGGCGGCATTTCACACAGACACCTTCCTCATCAATTATTCCGGAACCTATTCCATCGACTACCGGGTCCCGCGAACACTTCCTGCTCAAAACCTCCAATGCCTTTTGGGATTGGAAGATCAACATCCCGACCGGTGCCCTGACGGGCAACCGCAAGTCACGATATCCTGGAAACTGCGCACGGACGAAAATGTGGTTGCGCAAGGCCAGGCGGACCACTGGCAATACAGCAAGTCGGACGAGAACAATCTGTCCGCCGGGATCGGGTTACTTCACGTCAATCCCGGCGCCTATGCCCTGGAAATATCCATCCGCAGCGACTTTCGGACACTGGCGGCACTGCGTCCTCGCCTTGTTGTCGAGATTCAACCTGGGGAAACAGAATGGTTCGCGACAGCCTATATTCCGGCATTTTTCTTCGGCCTCGCCCTGGTGCTCGTCGGACTATGGAAACTCGGCGGCGCCGTGGTGGAGGGCGCGCCCCGGAGATAGTCATTCCACCGTCACACTCTTGGCGAGATTTCGGGGCTGATCCACGTCGGTTCCCTTGGCCAGGGCCGCGTGATACGCCAGCATTTGCACCGGCAATGCGTAAACCAGAGGGGTGATGAAGGAATCGGTGTCCGGCACCGTGATGGAAGCCCATACCGCCCCGGCCTCGGCCACGCCCCGCGCGTCGGAAATGAGCAGGACCTTGCCGCCCCGCGCCATCACTTCCTGCATGTTGGAAATGGTCTTTTCGTAGAGTTCGTCGTGCGGCGCGATCACAATGATCGGAACCGCTTCATCAATAAGCGCGATGGGACCGTGCTTCATCTCGCCGGCGGCATAGCCTTCGGCATGAATGTAGGAAATTTCCTTCAGCTTCAGCGCCCCCTCCAGGGCCAGCGGGAAGCTGGGGCCCCGGCCCATATAAAGAACGTCCTGGGCCTTGGCGATTTCCTCGCCCAGGGCCTTGAGCTTGACTTCCTGTTTCAGGAATTCGGCGATGTGGCGTGGTGTTTCCAGAAGGGCGGTGCAGAGCCGCATCTCGTCCGCTCCGTTTAAGACGCCGCGCGCCTCGCCGGCCGCGATGGCGAAAGCCGCCAGCGCCGCCAACTGGCAGGTAAATGCCTTGGTCGAAGCAACGCCGATCTCGGGTCCCGCATATGTCGGCAGCACGATATCGGCTTCCCGCGCGATTGAGCTTTCCGCCACATTGACGATGGCGATGGTGATCTGGCCTTGCGCCTTGGCGTGCCGCAAAGCGGCCAATGTGTCGGCGGTCTCGCCCGATTGAGAGACGAACAGCGCCACGCCGCCCTTGGGATAGACCGGATTGCGATACCGCAGTTCCGAAGCCACGTCTGTCTCAACCGGCATGCGTGCCAGCTTCTCAAACCAGTATTTCCCTACCATGCCAGCATAATAGGCCGTGCCGCAGGCCGAGATGGTGAGGCGCGACGCCTTCTTCAGCGCCTCGCGCAGGCCAACACCCTGACGGCGCACCACCGGCCCCGCCGGGTCGAGATAATGCGCCAGGGTATGGCCCACCACTTCCGGCTGCTCATGAATTTCCTTGGCCATGAAATGACTATGGCCGGCCTTGTCCACCAGCGCGGCGCTGGCTGCGGTGAGCCTGATTTCGCGATTGGCGGGGCGGTCCTCGGAATCGAAAATCGAAACCTCGGCCCCGTCAATCACCGCGACGTCGCCTTCTTCCAGGTAGGCGACGCGATTGGTGAAAGGCGCCAGCGCGAAGGCGTCGGAGCCGAGATAGGCTTCCTTCTCGGCATAACCCACCGCCAGCGGCGCACCCTTGCGCGCCCCGATCAGAAGACCTTCATGGTCCTTGAAGATCATGGCGATGGAATAGGCCCCGGTCAGCCGCCGGACCGCCGCCTTGGCGGCGGCCGCAGGCGTCATGCCCCGGTCCAGATTGTCGGTGATGAGATGGGCGGCCACTTCACTGTCGGTCTGGGATTCGAATTTGTGTCCCCGCGCCATCAGCTCCTCGCGCAGTTCGCGGAAATTCTCGATGATGCCGTTATGGACGATAGCGACCCGCGCCGTGGCATGGGGATGCGCATTGATTTCTGTTGGCGCGCCATGGGTTGCCCAGCGCGTATGGCCGATCCCGGTATGACCGGGTAGCGGCTCCTTCTGCAGCACCGCGTCCAGCTTCGACAATTTTCCCGGCGAGCGGCGGCGCTCGATCCTGCCATTCACCAGGGTGGCGATTCCCGCCGAATCATAGCCGCGATATTCCAGGCGCTTCAGCGCCTCCAGGATAATCGGGGCCACATCCTTCTTTCCTGCGATGCCGACAATGCCGCACATTATTTCTTCTCTTTGCTCTCTCGAAAGGCTTTGGCCCAGCCGGGTTTTTCCGTCAGCACGCCACGGGCGATGGCCAGCGCGTCAGGGGCCACGTCCTTGGTGATCACCGAACCTGCCGCGGTGATGGCGCCCGCGCCCACCTTCACCGGCGCCACCAGGGCGGTGTCCGAGCCGATGAAGGCGCCGGCGCCGATCTCAGTGAACGCCTTGGTATAGCCGTCATAGTTGCAGGTGATGGTGCCCGCGCCGATATTGGCGCCCGCGCCGATGCGCGCGTCGCCCAGATAGGAAAGATGGTTGGCCTTGGCGCCAGCTCCGAAGGCGGTATTTTTCACTTCCACGAAATTTCCGATATGGGCGCCTTCACCGATTTTGGCGCCGGGCCGGAGCCGCGCAAAAGGTCCGATGATCGCGCCGGAGGAAACTTCGACCGGCAGATTTGGGGCGCCTTCCAGATGGGAATAACTCCGTATCCACGCGCCAGAATGCAGAATAACGCCAGGGCCGAACACCACATAGGGATCGATCTCGACATCGGCTTCCGCCTGCGTGTCATGGGCAAAGAACACCGTTTCCGGCGCGGTCATGCCGACGCCCTCGGCCAGCAGCCGGGCGCGCATGCGGGCCTGGAATTTCGCTTCCGCCACCGCAAGTTCGGCGCGGCTATTGACGCCAAGCAGCGAAGTTTCGTCCGCCAGCGCAACGGCGCATTTGACACCTTCATTCCGGGCGATGCCGGGCACATCGGTCAGATAATATTCCTTTTGCGCATTTTCATTCTTCAGCGCCGCGGCCCATTTGAAAAACTTTTTCGCGTCGGCGGCATAGCAGCCGCCATTGCACAAGGTGACGGCGCGCTCCGGTTCGCTGGCATCCTTGTATTCGACAATGCGGTTCAAGAACCCGTCCGGCGTCAACAACACCCGGCCATACTGAGCGGGATTGATTGCCTGGAAGGCCAGCATGGCCAGGCCGGTTCGCGCCTGCGCTTTCAGGCACTCCAGGAAGACTTCCGGCGTCGCCAGCGGCGTGTCGCCATTGACGATCAACAGAGTGCCGTCAAAATCGAACAGCACGCCTTGCGCCGCCTTGGCGGCGTGGCCGGTGCCCTCCTGCTGCTCCTGGATTGCGATTTCGCAGCCAAGGCTGGCGGCATAGGCGCGCACCGCCTCGCCCGACAGCGAGGTCACCACCACGATGCGCTCCACGCCTGCCCCGCGCAGCGCCGCCACGACATGACCAAGCAGGGGGAGGCCCGCGATCTTGTGCAACACCTTGGGCAGCTGGGACTTCATGCGAGTCCCGGCACCTGCGGCGAGTATGATACCAGCCTTGGACATGGGTTCTCGGTAAGCCTCGCCGGGAAAAAGATGAAATAACGAATTGCAACTGTATATTGCCGCGATTCTAAGCCGGAAACCTTAAATCATGGCATCTGTCCGCTCCTTGGCTCTGGTTTTCGACCTGGACGGCACCCTGGTGGACACCGCCCCCGACCTTTTGGGCGCCACCAATGCCGTGCTGGAGACAGCCGGTCGCCCCGACATGGATACGGCCTCGTTGCGCCACATGGTGGGGTTCGGCGCCAGATCGCTGATTTCCCAGGCCATGGCGTCCACGGGTGCGCCCGTCGAAGACCACCAGATGGACCGCCTGGTTGAAATCTTTATCGCGCACTATCGCGCCCATATCGCCGATTTCAGCCGCCCCTTCCCTGGTGTGGCGGAGACATTGAAAAGTCTCAGGGCCGATGGGGCAAGACTGGGCGTCCTTACCAACAAGCCTGCAGAGCTGACTGGACTTCTGCTGGAAAGGCTGGAGCTTTCCGAATACTTCGTCGCGATTTACGGCGCCGGGCGGAAAACCTACACCAAGCCCGATCCGCGCATCTTCCATGATGTGGTGCTGGACCTGTTTGCTGGAGAGGGCGGCGCCGGCCCGGCGGTGATGATCGGGGATTCCATCACCGATCTTGCCACGGCACGGGCTGCCGGCGCGCCCTGCATATTGATGTCTTACGGCTATACCCCGGTGCCGGCGTCGGAGCTGGGCAGCGACATGGTGCTGGACGCGTTTGTCCAACTACCGGAAGCCCTGAAAAGCCTGGCGCTTTAAAGCTCCCAAACCGGCGCGGATCTGGACCACACCATGGTGCTGGCATGCACCAGGCGGTTTACCCGTTCCAGCAGGCGATCAGGCTGAAACGGCTTGACCATGTAGTCGCCCGCGCCTGAACCCATCGCCCGCATCACGGTGTCGTTGTCGCGTTCACCGGTCAGCATCATCACCGGTAGCCTGTCGGTGAAGGGATCGGATTTGATCGCGTCCAGCACATCGATGCCGGATATGCGCGGCATCTCAATGTCCAGGATGGCGGCCAAAGGCTCGCTTTTTCGGATCAGCGCCAAGGCTTCCTCGCCATTCCCGGCGCCAAGCACTTCATAGCCTCCCATCTCCAGGCGCAGGCAGACGAGACTGATGATCATGGGATCATCGTCGGCAATGACAATACGACGCTTCATAAGGTCCCCGGCAGAAGCCGGTACTAGAATGGTTCGGGACGGCTTAACAATTTGCACACAGTAACCAAGACAAATTGTCAGAATCGGGGGCTAAACCCCTTGCACGCCAGGGTTGATTACTGCGTAAAATGTTGACGATTCGGGGTGGGGCACCGCTGGCATGATAACTCTTGCGGCATGGAAAGGCGCGGCCAGGCTGGCAGCTTTGACCGCCGTCACCTTTGCCGGATTTTTCCTCCTGGGATATGGCGGCATTCTGATCGCCGGCGGCAACAGCAATCAGGCCTCGCCGGTCTGGCCCGCCACGGCCTTCGGCCTTTGCCTGCTGCTCAGGCTTTCCCGTTCGCGGAAAGACGATATCGCGATGTTTGCGGCGATCCTGGCGGCCGGGTTGCTTGCCAACGGGCTCGGCCACGCGACGGCGCCGCTGGTCATAGGCTTCAGCTTCATCAATGTCTTGGATGTCCTGGCCGGCCTTGTGGCCATGCGCAATTTCGCCCAACCGCGTTTCAACACCATCAAATCCGCTTTGCGCTTTGCTGTTGCCGCCGCGATCAGTCCGTCCCTGTTCGGCGCCTTCCTCGCCTATCTCCTGACATGGGCCACCGGAGGCAATGCGCCGGCGACCGGCCTGCACTGGTTTTTCGCCAATGTGCTGGGTGTCTGCATCCTGTTCCCCTTCGGCATGACGGTGTCGCTGCACCAATTCGCCAAGCTCCATCTCGAGCGGCGGTTTCTGGAAGCGATGGCGGTGTTTTTGCTGCTTGGGGCGGTGACAATACTGGGCTTTCGCCTGTCATCTTATCCGCTGCAGTTTCTGATCCTGGCGGCGGCGCTTCTATCGACCGCGCGTTTCCGCCTGATGGGCGCGGGCATGGCGATGATGGTGATCACTGTCATCGCGTTGGCCTCGCCCGAGCCTTTTCAGATCGTAAACATGGTGCCGCGGGTGGAGATTCTGCAACTGTTCCTGGCGGTAACCAGCCTGTTGTGCGTGCGCGCGGCAGTGGTATTGAACGAGCGCGACATGCATATGGCGCTGGTTGAACGGCGGCGGCGGCAGGCGGTGCGCGCCTCACGCTTCAAGAGCCAGCTTCTGTCGCACGTCAACCATGAAGTGCGGGGGCCGCTTTCGGCCATTATCGGTTTTTCCGGCATGCTGGAATCCGGCACTCTACCGCTCGACCGTGCCCATGAATTCGCCCATGTCATCGGCCACAATGGCGAATTGCTGCAGCGCCTGCATGACGATCTTCTGGATCTGGCGCGGGCCGAGGCGGGCGCGCTGTCGATCATTTCCGAACGCGTGCCGGTTGAGGCCACGCTCAAGACCTGCATCAGCGGCATTCACCTGGAAAGCGCGCTGGGCGGCAAGCCGGTGGTGCTGGAGGAGATGGACGAAAATCTGGCGGTCAGCGCCGATCCGATGCGCCTGGCCCAGATCATCAACAATCTGATCGCCAACGCCTACAAATATGGCGACAATTTCTCGCCCATCCATGTGCGGGCCCGGCGCCTGGAGGGCGGCTATGGCCGCATTGAGATCGCCAATTCCGGCCCCGGCATTCTCAGTCACGAGCGCGCCACCCTTTTTCGTCCCTTTGCGCGATTGGATACGGGCCGCAATGTACCGGGCGCTGGGCTTGGCCTTTCCATCGCCAAGCTGCTGGTGGAAAAACAGGGTGGCCGCATTGATTTTGAAAGCATTCCAGGCCGCCAGACCCGCTTCTGGATCGATCTTCCGCTGGTAGCTTGACGCACCCCAGCCAGCCACCTTATAGCCCTCGTCCGCCGCAAGGTTTTATGACCCGAAACTCAGGCGGGCGCGTAGCTCAGCGGGAGAGCACTCCCTTCACACGGGAGGGGTCACAGGTTCAATCCCTGTCGCGCCCACCATTACAAACCTGCCTCCGGCAGGTTTGTAATGGTGCCGAGCGGTGCGCGCGCCAGCGACTTGAGCATCGCGAGGCCCATTTCGAGAATGCGATCGCGCGTCAGGGATTGATTTTATTTTGTTGCGGCGCATTCGCGTCGCGGGGCCCTGTCGCGCCCACCATTTTAAGCGCCGCGTTGCGGCCCTTAAAATGGTGCCGAGCATCGCGCCCCGACAGGGGACTTGAGCGATGCAAGGCGCCAACTCAGAACCTTGTGGGGCCGTGCGCGGCGGCACCAACAACCGCCACAGAACCTCCAGTGGAAATTCGCACCCGATTTCAGATGGCTATGACCGTGCGCCGGCCGCGGAATATCTGAATTGCGCAGAGAGTTAACCATCGTGCAATGTTGTCAGAGCCAAACAAATACAGCTTTCCCAAGGAATAACCCGCCATAATGAAATTCTTCCTTATGAATCAGTGCCTTCTCATGAAAAAACAGCTGCCTATGCGACCAGTCGCCTCATTTTACATTGGCTACTCAGCTTACCAAGTTGTAATAGGCAACACACAAAGTTGCATGAGGCGGTTCGGTGCGACCTGCAGTCACGATATGCCCAACATGGTCGCCCATCCCGATGACATTGCACATTGAGAGATTGTCCGACCCCAGCGCGCTCGACGCGCTGACTGCGGAATGGGAGAAGTTGAACCAACAGCTGATTCCGCGCACGCCTTTCACGTCCCCTATATGGGCAAAGCTCTGGTGGAAACATTTGCGGCAAACGCGCGCCTCGCGCCGCCACGAATTTTTCGTCCATATCGTGCGCGATTCCACCGGCAGGCTGGTGGCGATTATCCCCTTGGTCATCACTCATCAACCGGCCTTCGGTCCGCTGCGCCTGCGCACATTGCAATTTTTCGGCGCTTCCGATGGCAGTATTACAGAGCACCGTCGCGTGATCTGCAGACCGGAAGACGAAGCGGAAATTATCCAGACATTCATTCGCTATCTGCATGACCTAAAAGCGAATTGGGACCTGTTCTTGTGGACGGGCATGCGTATCAACGGTCAGCCCCGCAACACCTCCAAAGTATACAGGAAAATTCCCGAATATGTGGTTTCGCTGCCAACAAGCTGGGCAAGTTTTCGGGCCGGCCTGTCGCGCAACATGAGGGAAAAAATACGCAAGTGTTACAAGCTTCTTTCGAGGAACGGACACACTTTTGTCTTTTGTGCTGTTGATCGGTCTGCGGAAATACCGGCCGCGCTTGATCGCTTCCTTGCGCTGCACGCGGCACGAGCCCGTTTCAAACACGCGTTCAAGCATCGCGACTATTTCGCGGAACCTTCGCGTCGGGATTTCATTGCCGATTGCGCTGTGCAAATGGCTAAGCGCAATCAGCTGGTGATATTCGAGCTCGAGATCGGAGGCAGGGTCGTCGCATCTCGTATGGCGTTCGTGTTCGGTTCCGAGATGTATTTATATTATTCGGGTTTTGATCCGGCCTGGGGGAAGCACAGCGTCATGACGACGCTCATGTGCGAAACTTTCAAGTGGGCAATAGAGCACGGTGTGCTGCTCGTAAATCTGTCAAGAGGCAAGGACCTTTCAAAGTTGCGATGGAGCCCTCGCGAACACGTCTTTCACGATTCCGCACTGGCGTCTCCCACCTTGCGCGGGCAGTTTGCATTCCAGGCTTTCGAAATCCTGGTTGGCCAATTCAGCTCCAGGCATTTATAGTGCCGGCGGCGGCGGACGAAATCGAACGGAATGCCAGTTCCAAATTGTGACATTCGCCTGCCCGGAATTTCGCTGACCCGAACGCCGCGGATTAAATATGCCGGTATGTCTTGCCGGCCCCGATTCCCAGCTGGTTTAATTGGGTATCCCCTGCTGCGGGCTTGCCTCCCCCAGGACGTCCCCCTATAAACAGGCCTGACCCATGTTGAATCCACACGGGGTTCCAAGGGTTGCCAAACGCCAGTCCCATGAAGTGAACCCTGCATTTGGGCGGGATGAGCGACACTTTCGAAAGCTTTTGCAGGTCTCATGATCCCCATGCGTGCACAGGTATGACTACCCTCGAGGAAAGCCTCCCCGCCCAATCCGCAATCGACCCGAGAAATCTGGCGCAATTGGTCGCCCGGTATCGCGAACCCAGCCGCGCGCGCAGCCTGTTTGAACTGTCAATCACCCTCGGCGCCCTTGTCCTGTTGTGGACAGCGATGTGGGCATCCCTTTACGTCGGCTATTGGCTCACACTGCTGCTTGCGGTGCCTGCCGCTGGATTCCTGGTGCGCGTGTTCATGATACAGCACGATTGCGGCCATGGGGCCTTCTTCCGGCGGCGCGCGACAAATGACTGGGTTGGGCGTGTCCTGGGAATTGTGACGTTCACGCCTTATGACGTTTGGCGGACCGCCCATGCGCAGCATCACGCCACGACAGGCAATCTGGATCGCCGCGGCATGGGCGATATCGACACTCTTACCGTGGGTGAATACCGGGCGCGTTCATGGCTGGGCCGCGCCGCCTATCGGTTGTATCGCCACCCCGGAGTCATGTTTGGCATCGGACCGGCCTATCTTTTCATTCTACAGCACCGCTTGCCGCTTGGAATGATGCGCGCCGGCTGGCGGCCCTGGCTCAGTTCGCTGGCCACCAATGCCGCGATCGCCCTGGCCGTGACCGGATTGATGCTTCTTGTCGGGCCGTGGCATTTCCTGCTGATTCATGGGCCGATCATAATAATGGCCGCCTCAATCGGCGTCTGGCTGTTTTACGTCCAGCATCAGTTTGAACAAACCTTGTGGGCGCGTAACGAAAACTGGAACTTGCAGGAAGCGGCGCTTTACGGAAGCTCCTATTATGATTTGCCCGCGATTTTGCGGTGGTTCACGGCCAATATCGGCATGCATCATATCCATCATCTGTGCAGCCGGATCCCTTATTACCGCCTGCCCCAGGTGCTGCGCGACCGTCCGGACCTGGCGCAAGTTGGCCGCGTCACGCTGCTGCAAAGCCTTGGCAATGTCCGTTTGACGTTATGGGACGAGACCAGAAATCACCTCATCTCATTCCGCCAGGCCCGCCGTCTGACAAGGTCTGAGCCGGGGCCTGAAACGGGGCGTTAGAGTAAATTTTTTTCAGTGTTTCCCGGGAATATTGTTGCAACTAAGTCTCATTGACATATATACCGACACCCTCTAACGGTTGAATACTTGAGAATGAGTATCAATTGTAAAGAGGGCTTTCATGGCCGGCACACGGGTATCAACCAGATGGGGCATAATTTCGGCCGCGCTCGCGGTGGCCGGCTTTCTGCCCGACAGCGCTGCGGCGGATGACCGGCCGTTCGCCTTCGCCTATACCACCGACATAGAAGCCCAGGGCGAAAAGGAAATCGAGCAGGAGATCACCTGGACCTCGGGCCACGCCCATGAGGCGTTTCAGGGAATCGAATCCCGCAGCGAGTTCGAATATGGGTTCACGGATAATTTTCAGGGATCCTTCTATCTCAACCATGATTGGTCGCGGACGCACCTCCACGCGCCCCTGGAACCGGTCGAGGCTTCGAGCCTGCCGGGCGTCTCCGCAGAATTCATCTATCGCCTGATGAACGTGTATTTCGATCCGATCGGTTTTGCGCTCTACGCCGAGCCAACCATCGGCAATGGTGCGCGTTCCTTTGAAGTAAAAGCACTCTTTCAGAAGAATTTCCTGAACGACGATTTGCGCCTTGCCCTGAACGTCAATGCCGAGAATCGGTGGGAGAAAAACAGCTTCGGGCAGTTTGACCAAAGCAGCGCGCTGGAATTCTTCGGCGGCCTTTCCTACAACGTCACGCCGGAATGGAGCGTCGGCGCGGAATTCGACAATGAGCGCGGCTTCGACGGTCTGATTCTTGGTGGTTCTTCGGCCTTTGCCGAGGATGCATATTTCGGCGGTCCGGCAATTTCATATGTCGGTCACCCGTTCCGTGTCGTCCTGGGCGCGCAAACGCAACTGCCATGGGCGGGCAATCCGGCAAAAACGCCTGGTGCGCTGGAAAGCGGTTACCTGTCCGGTGCGGAACGCTTTCGCGTCCGATTGAGGGTCGCCACCGACTTTTAGAGCGTACCGGCAAGGACACCACGCCATGAAATCGCTGCTGCCCGCGATTCTGTTCGCCCTCGTTTCAACGAGCGCAAATTGCGCCGATACCATCGTTTCGCTTTCGCTGAAGGACCACAAGTTCACGCCTGCCGAAATTCATGTGAAGGCCAATTCACCGACGACCGTCATATTGACCAACAATGACGACCAGACCGAAGAGTTCGACTCGACCTCCCTCAAGGTCGAAAAGGTGGTGGCCGGGCATTCGACGGGACAAATGCGGTGGCGGCCGCTGGCACCGGGGCGCTATCCGTTCATGGGAGAATTTCATTCGGACACCGCGCAGGGCGTCGTCATAGCGGAGTAGCGTCCGGTCGAACGCCGGTTGGACAGGCTGCCTGTGCCAACCGCGATGATGCAATTCCTATTTCGCCGCCGCTAGCGTGTCGTGCGCCACCTGGATCAGCGCCTTGGACTGGGCCGGTGAGATGCCGATGTCTTCCGCCACCTTGTCCTTGCCTGACAGCACCATGGGGTCCAGCCCGGTCACCCGGCCGAAATCCATCAGGGCTTCGAGATAATAGCCGAATACACTGGCGTGATAGTGATCATAGGCCCACAGATCCATCTTGCTGGCGCCAACATCGTCATAGGGGTTGTCGTCCGCGATGCCGGTATCTATGGCGCGGTTCCAGGCCAGCCCCACCGGCACAATGCCCGCGAAGCGCGGCTCTTCTTTCACTGCCTGTTCGTAACCGGCCTCAACATCCTTGCCCATCTGCTGGATCGGCTTGCCATGCCCGGGCGAACCGTCCGGATAGGTCATGTCGGCGCGGCTCCAGGTGGCGAACAGCCAGAGCTTGCTTTGCGGATTTTCTTTCAAAAACATCTGCGCGATGCGCTTGGACGATGACAACAGCAGCGTCCGGTCGTTGGGATGCGCCTGATCCAGGGTGGAGAAGCCATGCATCACCACAATGTCCCAGGGCTTCTGAATCCTCGCCAGCGTCTCGGGCACGGTGAACCAGTATTCCAGGCCCTTGCCGCCCACCAGCTCCGAACTCACATCATAGTCGGTGAGGCCCGCTTCCAGGGTGAATTGCTTGAAGATCGCCGGCACGCCGCCATAGGTATCGCCCCGCGCGTCCGGCCCGTTCAGATCATGCACCGTCTCCGGCCGGTAATGCTGCACGGCGGTGTGCGCGCCATAGGTGAAGCTGCTGCCCAGGAACAGAATGCTGCGCGCCGATGCCGGCGCGGCGCACAGAGCCAGCATCGCAGCGGCGCAGGAAATTTTTTTCAAAGCAGACATGATGCCTCCCGGGCGAAAATTAGTGCTGGAAGTTAGCACGAAGGACGGAACGCGCCAAAACAAACGGCCCGCCCCTCGGCTTGGAGGGACGAGCCGTTGGCATTCGCTCGCGCAGAACTGCTCCGGCGCGATCCTACATCTTCTTCATGCTCATGGCTGGAGCCGGAGCAGCGGCCTGCGCCGGGCGCGGCATGGCTCTGCGGCCGTTCACGACCGGCGGCAGGCCCTTGGCCTCGTAATACAGCTCGGCGACGAAACGCTTGGTGCTGGCTTCGTCCTCGCCCTGGTTCTGGCCCGCATAGGGCTTGAGGAGGTCGGCGGCCTGCACATCGTCCAGCGTCTTGCCGGCAGCGACCAGCTTCTTGGTCTTGCCCATCAGATCCACCAGCATGTTGCGGTAGGGAATCAGGTCCTTCTTGTGCACCAGCGTGCCATGACCGGGGATCAGCAGAGTGTTGTCGTCGGAGAGCTTGCCCATCAGGTCGATGGCGTCCAGCATGCCGTTGATCGAACCGCCATTGCCCTGGTCGGCAAAGGGGTAGCCGAAGTTGCGGTAGAAATCCTCGATGTAGATCACATTGGCCTTCTCGAACTTGATGATCGAGTCGCCGCCCATATGCGAGGGCATCATCGCGATCACATCCACCGTCTCGCCATTCATGTGCACGGTGACGGCGGGCTTGCCCCTGGTCGCCGGATCATAATTGTAGGTCACCACCGGCAGGCTGGCAGGATCCACCGGCTGCAGCGCGGGCGCGCCGGCCGGGCGCGGCCCCGCATTCGGATTCGGCAGCAATTCATCGCGCAGATTTTCCTGCGCCATGATCACCGCGCCTTGCTTGGCGAAATAGGCGTTGCCGCCGGTATGGTCGGGATGGGCGTGGCTGTTGATCAAGAGCTTGATCGGTCCGTTCGAAAGCGTGCGGACAGTCTTGAGCAGCTTCTCATGCACTTCTTCGTTGTTGGCATCCACCATCAGGACGCCGTCCGGGCCATAAAGCACCGCGACGCGGCCGCCCGACGCATCCGGATGGCTGGTATCGACGCCGGGATTGCCATGGATGATGGCGAGATTGGAGCCGATTTTTTGCTCCACGCTCATCACCACCTTGTCCCATTGCGCGAAGGCGCGCGGCGCAGGAGCAGCGGGCGCCGGTCCCTTCATGCCTTGCGCCCAGACGCATGCGGAAAGGACCGACGCGGCGGCGATCCCTCCCAATAACATTGCCTTGTATTTCATTGTCGTGACCCTCTCGCTTGATCTGTTGACGTTTCCCATGAGACCACGCGAAGAGAAGCTCTCCTTCGTGGGCATTCACTCCACAACTCGATGATTTTGTTGATGTTTCCCCAGTGACGCGAAGTCAGCCAGAACCCTGCGCCGCCCTGCCCGCCGGTTGCTTTTCTTTGCGCGCATGCTAGTTCATTCATGGGCTAAATCAAGCATCTAGCCAAAGCGCCGGCGCAGTTTGCTGACCTCCGCCAAACCAGAAATTGCTGCACCGCATGAACGCCGTCGAAACCCGCAAACAGGCAGCCCGGAACTGGTTTGAAGACCTGGCGGGCCGCATCATCGCCGCATTTGAATTGCTCGAGCGTGAAGCGCCCGCATCGCTCTACCCGGGCGCGTCTGGGCATTTCATCCGCACCCCCTGGTCGCGCGGTGCCGGAGGCGGCACACAAAGCAAGGACGAAGGCGGCGGTGTGATGGGCATGATGCGCGGGCGCCTGTTCGAGAAAGTCGGCGTGCATGTCTCCACGGTAGAGGGTGAATTCTCGCCCGACTTCGCCAGGCAGGTGAAAGGGGCGGCCGAGGATCCGCGCTTCTGGGCCAGCGGCATCAGCCTGATCGCCCATATGAAAAATCCGCATGTCCCCGCCGTGCATATGAACACCCGCATGATCGTGACCACACAAAGCTGGTTCGGCGGCGGCGCCGACCTCAATCCCATGCTGGGCGCGGCAAGGCTGGCGGACCATCCCGACGCGATGGATTTCCACGCCCGGCTGAAAACGGCCTGCGACGCATTCGATTCCGGCTGGTACGGCAAATACAAGAAATGGGCCGACGACTATTTCTGGCTGCCGCACCGGGGCGAACATCGCGGTGTCGGCGGCATTTTCTACGATCACCATGACAGCGGTGACTGGGACAAGGATTTTTCCTTCACCGAAGCGGTGGGCGAAGCCTTTCTGGACATTTATCCCAGGATCGTGAAACGGCGCTGGAATGAAAGCTGGACGCAAGCCGAACGCCACGAACAGGCGAAATGGCGCGGCCGTTATGTGGAGTTCAATCTCCTTTATGACCGCGGCACCACTTTCGGACTCAAGACCGGCGGCAACGTGGAAAGCATCCTCTCTTCCATGCCGCCGATTGCGGAGTGGCTGTGATGAAGCTGGGCACACGCGGCTCGCCGCTGGCCCTCACCCAGTGCCGCTTGGTGGCGGATCTGCTGGCGCGCGCTTCCGGCCAAAACGTGGAGGATTTCCCGCTGGAAAGTTTCATCACTAGCGGCGACCGGCTCAAGGACCAGAAACTGCAGGATGCCGGCGGCAAGGGACTCTTCACCAAGGAACTGGATGAAGCGCTGCTCGATCGGCGGATCGACGCGGGTGTGCATTCGATGAAGGACCTGCCCACCCGTCTGCCGGACGGCATCATGCTGGCCGCCGTGCCGGAACGCGAGGATCCGCGCGATGCCTTTATATCCCACAAGGCGAAAAGTCTGGGGGCTTTGCCGCAGGGCGCGGTGGTGGGCACGGCCAGCTTGCGCCGCCAGGCCCAGGCGCTGCATCTGAGGCCCGATCTGAAAGTCATCACCTTGCGCGGCAGTGTCCAGACGCGGCTCAAGAAACTCGAGGAAGGCGTGATCGACGCCACTTTCCTGGCGCTGGCGGGCTTGAAACGCCTTTCCCTCACCGCCCATGTCACATCCATGATTGATGATCGCGATATGCCGCCCGCGCCGGGACAAGGCGCGCTGGCCATCACCTGCCGCGCCGATGACACGAAGACGCGCGCGTTGCTGGCGAAAATTTCCAGTCCCATGAGCGAAATCGCGGTCGCGGCGGAACGCGGCTTTCTGGAAGCGCTGGACGGTTCCTGCCGCACTCCCATCGGCGCGCTGGCGACCATCACCGGCGGCAGGCTCGCGTTCCTGGGCGAAATATTATCGCCCGACGGCGCTCGTCGCTGGCGGCGCGAAGAATCGATGGCGCTGGGCAACCAGGCCGGCGCCGCCGCCCTGGGGCGTACGCTAGGCGCCGCCATTCGTGCCGAAGCGGGCGAAGCCTTCATTCAAAGCCTGGAAAAACGCGGATGGTGAAAAAACTTCTCTCGGTGTTGAAAGGCGAGCCGGCACCGATCCCGCCCATCTGGCTGATGCGCCAGGCCGGACGCTATCTGCCCGAATATCGCGCCCTACGCGCCAACGCCAAGGACTTCATCCAATTCTGTCTTTCGCCGGAGCTGGCGGTGGAAGTGACATTGCAACCGGTGCGGCGCTTCGAGCTCGACGCCGCCATCCTGTTCGCAGACATTCTTCTGGTGCCGCATGCGCTGGGCCAGAAGGTCTGGTTTGTGGAGGGCGAAGGCCCGCGCCTGGAGCCGGTGCGGGACCAGGCCGCTCTCGCAAAACTTGCTTATGATCCCAAAATCCTGGCGCCGGTGATGCAGACCGTCAAAGGCGTGCAAGCGGCGCTCAAGGATTCCACTGCCGCGCTGATCGGATTTGCCGGTGCGCCCTGGACAGTCGCCACCTACATGATCGAAGGCGCGGGCGGAACCGATCATGAAAACATTCGCCGGCTGGCCTGGACCGATGGGCCATTCTTCTCGCGGCTGATGGACCTTCTGGTGGAAGCCACCAGCTTCTATCTGATTGCGCAAGGTCATGCCGGCGCGGAAGTCCTGCAACTGTTCGAAAGCTGGGCCGGCACGGTGCCCGCAAACCTGTTTGAGCGCGCTGTGCTGGAGCCGACCGCCCGCATCGTCAAGGCGGTGAAGGCGCAGCATCCCGATATTCCCATCATCGGCTTTCCCCGGGGCGCGGGCGCCTGGATCACGCGCTATGCTGAAGCCACCGGCGTGGACGGCATCGGTGTGGACCAGATGACCGACATGGCAGCCCTGTCATTGCCGGCAAGGCTTTCCCTCCAGGGCAATCTCGATCCCGTGTTGTTGCTGCAAGGCGGCAACGCGATGCGGGACGAAGCAAAAAAACTGGTGGCGGCGATGGCGGGCCGGCCCTTCATCTTCAATCTCGGCCATGGTGTGATGCAACCGACGCCGCCGGAACATGTCGCCGATCTGGTCAAGGCGATCAGGGGTTGACAGCAAAGCCGCGCGGCGCATCCCCGCGCTGAAACATCTCCCACATGCTGGTGTAGGCCGCTTCGATATGCCGCCGGGATCGCTCGGTATCAAACAACGGCATGGTGAGCCGGTTTTGCGCCAGCTTCTGCCTCAGCCCCGCCAGCAGCGCTGGATCACCCGCCAGGCGCAGTGCCAGGGCCTGATAATCGGCCAGACTTTCCGTGACCAGCTCCGGCAGTCCCACGGCGTGCAGCAGGCTCGCCGCCACCCGGCCCGGCAACGCGCCGCCCCGGCAGGTGAGCAGCGGCACCCCCGCCCATAGCGCATCGCTGGCGGTGGTATGGCCGCCACAGGGCAGAAGGTCGAGAAACAGATCGGCTTCCTGCATCCGCGCCAGATGCTGCTCCAATGGGACCATCGGCGCGAAAATCAGCCGTTCCGCCACCACGCCGGCCGCTATCGCCGCGCGCCGCAGATGCCCGGCGAATTCCGGATTATTCTCCAGCAGCCACAACACGCTCTGCGGCGCGGCTCTGAGAATATTCATCCAGATGGAGAAAATTTCCGGCGTCAGCTTGTAGCTGCTGTTGAAACTGCAAAACACGAAATTCTTTTCCGGCAGTCTCAATGCGGCACGGCCGGGCGGCTTGCCCGGCAAAGCGCGCTTGGAATCGTTTACCTGATAGCTGTCCGGCAGGATGACGACTTTCTCGCTGTAGAATTTCTCTTCGGCTTGCGGAATCAAAATCCGGTCGGCCAGAAAATAATCGATATAAGGCGCGCCCATAGTGGCCGGTGAGCCCAGGTAACTCGCCTGGATGGGCGCCGGCCGGTGCGCGAACACGCCCATGCGGTGCAGTCCCACATAGCCGTTCAGGTTGACGAGAATGTCTATTTCCATGGCGGCGATTTTTTCCGCCGCCGCCCGGTTGGAGAGCCGCGAAATGTCAATCATGTTGCCGAAGGCGGCGGTCAGGCGCGCCCGCATCGCACTGCCATCGTCCCAGCCATTGTCGAAGGCGAAAAGCTCGAATTTCTCGCGGTTATGGCTCTCGAACAGGCCCGTCATCAACCAGGCGGTGGCATGTTCGCGAAATTCCCCCGCCACATAGCCCAGCCTGATCTTTTCCGCGGCGCGCCGCCCGGCATTCGCCAGCGGCGGGGCGGGCGGAAAATGATGGTTGGTAAAAATGACGGAACAGGCCTGAAGATCGGCCGGCGAATCCGAAACCGCCTGGTAGTGAAATGGCTGCGCCACGCGCCGTCCCGCCCGCACGCCCGCTATGACCCGCGAACGCAAGGTCTCGAAGTCGCGCCAGTCGCCGCCATGCATCCGAAGATACAGGAGTTCGCCCAGCGCATAATCGTAAGCGGGATTCAGCGCCACCGCTTTTTCCAGGTCGCGGACCGCCACGCCGTAATTGCCGTTCACCGACCATTGCATATTGCCGCGATTGTAAAGCGCTTCGGCATAATCCGGCTTGATTGCAAGCGCGCGGTCATAGCTCGCCAGCGCCTCAGCATGGCGATTGAGGCTGCGCAGGGCATTGGCACGATTGTTGAGCGCGCCGGAGAAATTGGGATCGAGGCGAAGGGCCTTGTCATAGCTGTCCAGCGCCTCCTCAAACCGGCTCATATCCTGCAGGGCGCGGCCGCGATTATACAGCAGCACCGCGCTGTCCGGCTGGATCGCCAGGGCCTGGTCATAACTCGCCAGCGCCTCTTCAATCCGGTTCAGCATCTGCAAGGCCGCGCCGCGGTTGCTGAGAATAGCAAAGCCCGGCTTCAGGGCGGCGGCGCGGTCGAAAAATTCCAGCGCCTTGGCAGGACTGCCCTGCTGGAAATAAATCACCCCCAGCAGCTGGCAGGCGTCAAAATCATCCGGCGAGGTGTCCAGAGCCTGCAGGCACAGCCGCTCGGCCTCGCCGGCCTTTCCCGCCTGATGAAGCGCAACGGCCTGTTCGCTCAAGGATGGGGGCGTCATCGAACTGCGGGTTGGCGGCGGCGGGGCGACTATGGCATTGCCCGCCCACCGGCGCAAAAGCGCAAACAGCCAAGGCTATTGGGGCGCCGCCGCACGAACCTTGTCCAGCACCCAGTCCGCCACGTCCTTGTTCACCGTTGGCCCTTCCAGGTCGCGCAGCAGCATGTGATAGCCCTGTTCATAGCGACGCACAGTGGCGCGCCCGCCTAGGTCGGCAATCACCGCTTGGGTGGCATCCTGGGGAATGATCTGGTCTTTGATCCCGCTCAACAGCAGGATCGGCGGGGCGTCGGTTATTTTTTGCGGCGCGGCCCTGGCCTCGTCCATCAGGTTGACCAGGCCGTAAAGCGCGTCAACGCGGGTTTCCTTCTGGAACAGGGGATCGCGGCCCAGGGCACGCAGCATGGCGGTATTGTCCGACGGCACGATGGTCACCACACGGCCGGCGGTGTTGTTCGACAGGATCAGGCCCGGCACCAGATGCGCCGTCAGGAACAGCGCCACGCGGTAGCTCAGCGGCATGTCGCGCCGCGCCCAGACGGCGGGAGCAACCAGGATGGCGCCGGCCAGGTGGGGAACCTCCGGCGTCGCCAATGCCGACAGCAGCACCGCCCCGCCCATGCTCTCGCCCAGCGCAAAGACGGGAATGCCGGGATACCGCGCCCTTGCCGCCGCCACGAAATCGAAAAGATCGGCCCGCATGGCGTCGCCGCCCGCCCACAGGCCGGGATTGGGGGCAGAGCCAAAACCACGCTGGTCGAAGGCAAGGGTGGTGATGCCGGATGCGGCCCATTGCATTGCCGGACCATCGAAGGAATTGGAATAATCGCTCATGCCGTGAAGTGCCACGATGATGGCGCGCGGCGAACCTTCTGCATCCCAGCGGCGCAGCGGCAATTGCAATCCGTCACGCGTGCGGAAAATATCGCCCTCCAGCCGTGGCGTCATGGATTGATCGCCCATCGGTGCCTTCGTGACGGCACAGGCAGACAGCGCCAGACCGATGATAAGCACAGTGACGCGCCGGATGTTGCGGAAAGCCAATATCAATGAGTTCCCGGTTTCAGGTCAGCAAGCCGATCATGCAGGCGGAAAGCCCGCTCGCCAAGGTACCGGAGATCAGCGCCTTGAAGCAGAGCGGCACGATCTCGGCGCGCCGTTCCGGCATCAGGGTACTCATGCCGGCGATCAGGATGCCGACACTGCCCAGATTGGCGAAGCCGCACAGCGCATAGACCATGATCAGGCCGGAACGCGCGTCCAGTGCGCCTTTGGGCAGAGCGGCGAAATTGAGATAGGCGACCAATTCATTGAGCACCAGCTTGGTGCCCATCAACCCGCCTGCCACCCCGGCCTCCTGCCAGGGCACGCCATAAAGCCAGACCAGGGGCGAAAACAGCCAGCCCAATATCCGCTCCAGGGTAACGGGAGCGCCGCCCGCGTGCGGGATCAGCGCCAATATCTGGTCGGCCAGGGAAACCAGCGCCAGCATCACGATCAAGAGCGCCATGATCTGCAGATAAATTTTGAGCCCATCCTCAGTGCCGCGCGCCACCGCATCCATGCTGGAGCGAAAGCCCAGATCGCCGGGAATAGTCTCGGTGGCCGCATCGCCCGGCACCATCAGCCGCGCGATCAGCACCGCGGCGGGCAGCGCCATCATGGAGGCGACCAGGACATGGCCCAGCGCCGCCGGAATTACATTCGCAAGCACGGTGGCATAAAGCACAAACATGGTGCCCGCGACCGACGCCAGCCCGACGGTGAACAGAATGAACAATTCGGTGCGGGTCATGCGCGGCAGGCAGGGGCGGATCAGGAGCGGCGCTTCGATCATGCCCAGGAACACGGTGGTGCCGGCGCCCAGCGCGGTGGCGCCGCCCAGGCCCAATGTCCTGCGCAGGATGAAAGCCAGCCCGCCCACCACCAGGGGCAGGATCCGCCAATACCACAGCAGCGCCGACAAGGCCGAGATCACGATCACCAGCGGCAGCACGTCGAACGCGAAGCTGGTCAGGGCGGCAGGATTGCTGACGGCAAAAGGCGCGGGCCCGCCACCGACATAGCCGAAGACAAAGCTCGTTCCCGCCCTTGTGGCGTCCGCCAATGCCGTTACCACGCTGTTCAGGCGCAGCAGCGCCTGGCGCGCGACCGGCAGCTTGAGCAGCAGCAGGGCGATGGCCGCCTGCAGCGCCAGAGCGCTGGCCACCAGGCGCAGACGAAAAGCGCGGCGATTTTCCGACAAGGCCCAGGCGATGAACAGGATCACCGCAATGCCGAGAACCGGCTGCAGACGGCTGAGAACGGAATCGGACATTAATCCCCGCTATGCCAGACTCTATCCGATTCGCGCGCGGCGCGGCGGGCGGCGCGCAGAAGGGGGACGCGTGGCGGCAAAAACACAAAAGCCGGTTGAAATTCGCGCCCTGGCCGGGGCGCGGGCCTTCCCGCCTCTCCTGATCGTGCTGTTTCATTTCAGCGAGGGCCATCACTACAGCGGCAATCCCTGGCTCGACCTGCTGGCGGCGCGCGGCTATCTGTGGGTCGAGTTCTTCTTTGCCCTGTCCGGTTTCATTCTCACCCATGTCTATGGCGCGCGGGTTGCCCAGCTGTTCAGCTGCCCGGGCTTTGCCGCCTTCATGAAGGCGCGGCTGACGCGCCTCTATCCGCTGCATCTCTTCATGCTGTTGGCCTTGCTGGCGCTGATGACCACCGCGCGCGCCTTCGCCCATTATGGCGGTTACGTTTCCTATTATGACTCGCCGTATCACGCGGACATGCATCTGAAGGGTTTTGTTCTCAGCCTCTTTCTGGTCCATGCCTGGAACACCATGAACACCCTGACCTGGAACGGGGCATCCTGGTTCGTCAGCGTCGAGTTCGCGCTCTGCCTGCTGTTTCCCATTTTCGCATGGCTGGGACACGGAAAAGTCTGGCGCGGGTTGGTCCTGATCGCCGCCGGAGTCGCGGGCCTGGTCCTGCTCGATTGGACCTCATTGCACGGGTTGGACATCACCTATCACAACGGCGTGCTGCGCGGCTTGTCGGATTTTTCCGCTGGCGTCGGCATGGCGGTTCTCTACCGGGAGCTGAAACCGCGCGACACGCTGCCGGCCCTGGCGCATTCCCTGATCCAGGCCGGGCTGCTGGTCGCGCTGTTCTACGCTTTTTACAACAGTGGCTGGTCGCACAATTTCAACGACATCTGGTGTGTCCTGCCGATGCTGGCGCTGGTGCTGGCGCTGTCCTTCGACCGCGGCCTTCCGGCGGAGGCGCTGAAAAGCCGCATTCCCCAGATGATGGGCGTCTGGTCCTATGCCGTCTATATGGGCCAGACCTTCTGGCTGCAGGCGATCCGCGTTTTTGAGCAGCGGCTTTACCCGGCTGCCAACAGCATTGTGCTGGGCATGCGCTTTTCCAGCCTGAAT
>Ga0210402_10001206_pt1 | contig 26797 bp, 36 predicted proteins | sample IncBWC7MmetaG_FD_161055 | JGI IMG/M metagenome (GOLD analysis project Ga0210402, IMG submission 161055) | Forest soil microbial communities from Barre Woods Harvard Forest LTER site, Petersham, Massachusetts, United States - Inc-BW-C-7-M | ecosystem: Environmental > Terrestrial > Soil >... | reverse complement strand
TCTTGTCGAAATGCTTGTCGATCAGGTCTCCAAGTTGTTCGTCCATCTCCTGAGCGGCTTTTACCGGAATAGGTTTGTCGCGCAGGCTCTGCCATCGGTCTATCAGAGCGGTAGCATCGTCCGTGCCGCCGGTTGCCTGCCCATGCTCGGTTTGCGGCTGCTTTCCCGCGATCTTGTTGTAGAAAGCGTTAGCCGCTGCCGGGGTTATCTCTGCATTGTTCTGCTCGGCCGTTTTGTAGAATCCCGATGCAATATCCTTGGCAGCCGCGGAAGTCGCTGGTGGAGCAGGTATCGGCGGCGTGACGCCTGCCGCATAAGGGTTTGGCTCGGTCGGTCCCGGCGGGATCGTGGCTCCAGGGCGGTCAGCGGTCGCCGCACCAACCGGCATCGCCGTGAACTCAGGCGAAAGCGGCGCCTCGCGTGCGGTGATACTGGACGGCACGGGAGCGCCAGTCCCGAGACGCACTGGCGATGCTGCCAACCCGGAGAAGGCAAGTGCTTCCGGGGTAGGCCGCACGGACAGCGGATTGCCACTCGGATCAATCGTGGCGAAGTCGCCCCGCGCTATATCAATCGCTCCAAGCAATGGCTGCCTGACAATGTTTGGCAATGCTAAATGCGTTTCGCCCGTTGTGCGGTCATGTGCGAAGGGGGAAAGCATATTAGCTACGACAGCAGAGGCGGGCGCCAGCGCGGTTCCCGGAACTGCTTCTGATGGAGCGCCATAGACGTACTGCGGATTGTCAAGCAGGTTCCGGACGCCCTGAAGTGTGGGTGCGCCAGTATTCGGCGCCAAGGCCGCCGGATCGGGCGGCAACTGGCTGTAGGGATCAGGCTCCGACGCACGCGCGACCGTTTCGGCGCCAGCTTTGACCTTATCAGCCGCCGCCACCTTATCCGCTTCCTGATACCGCTGGATAATATCAGCACCCGACATAGGCGCTGGCGCTGGCGCATCGGACGAAGACGTTCCAGCCGGGTCGTTGCCGTATAGTTTGATGATGTCCGCGCCGGAAAGGTCGGCCATTATGGCTGCTCCGGCGGAGCGTCGGCCGCCTGTTGCGTCTGTTGCGATTGTGCTGGCGTCAACGCCATTGTGGGATACAGCGCCTGCCCCTTGGCAACATAAGCCTGTGTCTTCCGCCCCCATGCGGCCGGATCGGCGCTGCCACTGTAGTAATAGGCGAGGGCACCATTGCCTGATTGCGTCGCGTTCAGACCGTCTGCCAGATAGCGCATAGCCAGCGGAACAACGAAGCGCATGTCCTGGAGATCGATCGGTCCCGTGATGTTCATGCTTTTGGCGATACCCGCCGCCGTGCTTGGCCGCATCTGCATCGGACCGATCGGGCTGTCAGGATCTTCCGGCAGGCTCTTGCCGGTGTTCTTTCCGCCGCTGCTTTCCATATGAAAAACGGTCTTGCCGAGCTGGGGATTGACATTGAGCGCCCGCCCCCACGCATCGAATAGATCATCATAGGTATTGTTTGGCACGGCAATTACGCCATGGCCAATAGGTTCTGCTGCGGCGGCACGGCCATAGACTGCTTGCCGGGCGTGGTGGACGGTGCCGGAGTTGAAGCCGCCGGTTTCTTGGGGATAGGAATAGCGTTGTTCCGATATGCCATCTCTAGAGACTTTTGCAGCGCCTCGCTGCCGCCTTCGATCTTCGCCTGTCGATCAATGACCGCCTGCCGCTCATCCGATGACAGACGATTCCACGCGAATGCTTCCGGTACGGTGCTGGTCGGGAAATTTCCAACGTGCTCGTGGTAGCCCTTGCCGCCTGCCGGAGCCTCCTTGTTCATGGATATCTGCTGATTCTCCCAGCCGATATTCTGCTTGATGACGTGCATCGCCGCGTCCTGGTCAATGTGGACATTGGCGTTCGCGTCAGTGCTCATCAGGCGGGACAAGTCGGTGCCGCCCGCTCCCGCGGCCTGTGCTGCGAACGCTGTCATAGCTTTGCGGGCAACGTCGTACTCCGTAACGTTCGCGTCGCCGAAGGGCGGGGTAATGCCCTGCGCCTTCAGGAACGAATAGAAGTTGTGGACGGCTTCGGTGGATCGCCCGGTCTGTGTCAGTTGCAGCGCCTGCATAGCCGTATCGAGGTTCTGAACATTGCGTTGGTGGACCTGAATACCGGCCTGCCCTTCCTGGTAAGCTTTCACGTCGTTTTGCTGCGCTTCGACGACGCCCGGCGCCGGGCCGGGTATGCTGGTTGCTCCGGTCGACGGCTGCGGCGATGGAGGCGCGGGGGATGGCGTTGCCGTGGGGCCTTGGGGCGTGGCTTGTGGCCGTATCGCGGGCAGCGGAGGCTGGCCGTTCACAGGCGGCCCGTAGGGAACGCCACCAGTCCCTGCCGGCGTTGCGGACGCTGGGGGTGCGGCGGGCGCGGGGGTGCCTCCTCCTGCTGCTGGCGCGGTTCCTGGGCGTGCCTGATATCCGCCTGGAAGGGTCGGCGAGCCCGGCGCTGGCGGCACTGGAGGCGTCGGCCCCGAAGGCGTCGCTGCCCCGACCGCGTTCCCCTTCGCCAACTCCTGCTGATAGGTGGCGTTCGTACCCTGTTGCGTGACGCCGTTCTTGTCCTTCCACGTAACCTGCGTCTGGGAGAACTCGGGCGATGGGCCAAGTGGTGCCCCGGTGCCGGGCGGTTGCACCGCAGTCACCACGCCAGTCCGCGGACTTTGACTCGTCCCGCTCGTGGCGCCCGTTGGGTCGGTCTGCGTGCCCTTCGCGCCGTAAATGTTCGGCTGCTGCATTTCCGGTGGCAGCATACCCTGCCGCATCACCTCCAACTGCCTGCGCGCCGTTGTCGGATCATTGGACAGATTCGCCAGCCCCTTTGTCACCGCCGCCGCCGGCACCCCCGAGCTGATGAGCCGCTGCGCCACGTCGCCAAGTGCCGCATGGAATTGGTCATCCGGTGTGAGTGACGGATCGATCAGCGGCGCCACAGACTTCGCGATCAAACCGTTAATCGCGATACCCTGCGCGGTGCCCGCCGTGCCGAGACGTTGCCCGCTTTCGAGCGTCGCACCGGCCGCCAGCGCCGCGCCGGGACCGGCATTCGCAAGCGCCGTGTTGGCCACGTTCGGCTGGTACTGGCCGTTCGCATCGATGCCGGCCAGTTGCGCCTGCCCCGCGAGCTGGTTGGCCTGGTTCTGCCGGTTCGCCCAAATGCCGGCCGCCGCCCGCGCCGCGTCGCCGTAAGCGCCCAGCACGTTGATCTGCGCCGGATGCGCGATCGAGCTGAGGACATCGCCGCCGCGCACGGCGTCTAGGATATTGCCGGACATCGTGTGTTCCTACTGACCCTGAATGATGCCGCCGCTGAACGGCGCAATCTGCCCTACATTGCTGACCGTTTGGGCCGATGGCGCGCCGAAGCCGCCCGTTCCGCCACCGCCGATCATCTGCTGGAGTATCGAGTTGCCGAGAAAGTTCTGCCCGGCTCCGGTTATTGCGCTACCCGCGCCAACCGTGCCCGCCGCACTCGCCAGTCCGCCCTGGATTAGCGCATTGCCGCCCGTGCTCGCGAGGTTCGCACCGATCGTCCCGGTCTGCGCCCCCGCGTTCTCGCCAAGTGATGCCACGCCCTGAAGCCGCCCGAACTGCGCCGCGAGGTTGCCTTGCTGCGTGGTGTTGAGCCCGAGGATATCGGAATACCGCGTCTGCTGATTGGCGAACTGGTTTTGATACGTCGAGTCCGCAAGCCCGGTCGCGAACGTCGCCGCGCCCTTCATTGCCGCTCCCGATACCCCGAGTCCGCGCGCCGCTGCCGACGATTGCGTGGCCTTCAGACCTTGCGAGAGGTTGAACTGATAACCCGGCGTCTTTTCCAGGTCCTGCTGCGTCATCGTGCCGGGTAGGTTGTTCTCGGCCATGCTGAGGTAATTCGCTCCGCCCGGCCCGAATGGTCCCGATTGCGCGAGCGATGTAAGGTCCGGCAGCACGCCCGTACCGGCTTTGACGAAAGGCGACAGGTCTCCGCGCGTCGTATCGAAGCGTTGCTGAGCGAGCTGCGCGGCCTGCGTGTCGGCCGACGCGGCTTTTGAGCCGCCGATCAATGATCCGGCCGCGCCGATGACGCCAGCGCCAGCGCCGATGGCGGCGAGTACCATGCTACGATCCAATCCAGATTGAGTAATGCGTCTCCACCGGCCGGAAGCCGGCGATCTCGTACAGCCGACCGAGCCCGCCGCTGCGGCCGATCTTCTCGCCGGCAATCCATCGTTTGACGCCGCGCCGGATCAGTTCGCGTTTCATGCAGCGGATCAGGCGCATTCCGCCATGCCGGCCGCGCACGCTCGGGTGCACGTAGACGATATCCATGTGCGCGGTGAGGCAACCGGCGTAGTGGAGGCCGGCCGCCACGAAACACAGGAAGTACCCGACAACCGCGCCCCGGTCCCGCAGCGTGGCAAGAACCAGCTCGCCGGCCGCATCGCGCGCCGCGTAGACGTGGAACTGAGGTGCAAGCGCGGCCTCGGGGTGTTCCTGGTCTAGCGCGACTTCGCGCCAGTGATCGGGATATAGCGGTAGCAGTTCCGGCAGCGCGACGGCGTATGGCTCAATCTGCGCGCTCAGAGTCCGGGCATCAGGCACAGATCGACAATCAGGTGCATGCGGTCATCAGCCGAGTTGTTCTCGATCATGTGGACGAGCGACGGCGTGAACGTCCAAACGCTGCCGCTGAGCATTTGCACGGTCTCGTCTCCGTTGTGATACAGAGAGCCAGGCAGACCTTGCAGGACGACGTGGAAGCGGGCGCGGTAGCGTGCCATCGCATAGTCGCCTTCGTTGTCCGCATGCGCATCGATCCGCGCTCCGGGCGCGAGCCGGGTAATCATCAGTCGATCCAGGTTGTACGCCCCGAGGCGCCGCATCAGATCGAGCACAATGCCCTGCCACGGGAGAATGGTCGCCGCGGGATGCCAGACCGGCGCTTCGTCCTCGATCACCGTCGCGACCGTACGATCGTCGCGCGGTGCGGAGAAGCGGATCAGGATGTCGTCCACCTCGGTATGCGGCGAGCCGGGATAGGTCGTGCGGAAGCGATCGGCGTTCCAGAGCTGCGGATTGCGCTGGACCGCGAACAGCAGCGGCAGCACGTCAACGCCGGCCGCGATCTGGACGAAGTTGCGCATTACGCACGCAGGATGTTGGCGAGAACCGGGCGGAACACTGCCGAGTCCATCAGCGCGTTGCCGGCGTCGTTGGGGTGGTTCACATTCAGCAGTGCCGGTTGGATGCGGTTAGGACTAGCGCCAGTCCCTAGTACTGGCTCCCAGTCGAGCACGTTCACGCCATATGCCTGCGCCTGGAGCATCCGCGTTCGCGTGCTAAGCCGCGCGGCGTCCTGCGGCACGGTGGTGATGAGCTGCCACGGACACGGACCCATGAGCACGGGAACCGCTCCCTGCCGCATGACGTAATCGCAGAACGCCATGGCGCGAGACCAGCCGGCGTCGGCTGCTGCTTGCGTAAGGCCGTCATTCGGCGACCAGACGGCGATCGTGACGACATCAGGCTTGCATGCTTTGAAGGCGACATAGCCGTTTGGGAAAAAGTCGGATGTGACCTGACCGACCCATCCCTCATTCCAGAATGTGATCGGCCGGGCCGGAGTGGAAAGCGCGGCGCTCGCGGTCCAGCCCCACGAATTATTCGTCGCCGATGATCCTCCGCCTGATGTCAGGCTGTCGCCAACGCCGAGGACGGAGAAGCCTGGAACGCGGGAAATATACTGAATGCCATCCGGGGCTCTGACGCCTGATTGTCCCGGAGCGGCGAGCAGGGCGGGAACCGTAACGCTATCAACGCTCGTTTTCTGGTACGCCATGATCGTGCGGCCATTTGCTACCGGCGCCCATGTTCCATTCGCAGCCAGGGCATAGCGATAAGTTCCCGTTGCGTCGGTGAGCGTACGCGACATCAGCAGCGGGTTTGTCCCTCCGTCAGTGCGATCAAGTGACAGCATAGGTGTCCAATCCGAGAACCGCCGTATCGGTTGGCTGGCTGTGCCGGGATTGGCTGGCACCGGGAGCGTCGTGGTTCCGCTGCCCCACGTCGTCTGATCCTGCGGCGAGACATCGAGGCCGGCGTTGTTGAAGTAGACCGTTGAGAACATCGTAAAGTCGTTTGCGCCGGCCGCGTTGACCGGCGAATGCCCATCGCCGATTGCCGAGCTTGGAGATACGGCCGCTCGCATCACGGTGTACGGGGTCGCGGTATCGTTGGAATAGATGAGCCGGACCATATCGAACCCGGCTTCAAGCCCCCACTGTACCGATACGGTGGTCTGCAACGCGCCGACCGTGCCGAACGCCCCGCAGCTTGGCATCCATGTCCGCATCAGGCTCAGACTGCGCGGGATCGAACGCACGATCGACGCCGATACAGGCGGCAGATCCTGGATGACAAAGCCGGGATCGGGATTGATGGGCAACGGCATGGATGTGTCCTAGTGCTGGTGCGAAACGGCAGTCAGACGCCCGCCACTGCGGCCCAAACGCCAGCGCCGCGGGATACATAGAGGGTTGCCCCCACTGCGCCGCCGACGCGGCTGTACAGGCTTCCCACGGGCTTCGTCGCTGCGGGTGCGCCAGCGCCAGTTGTCCAGTCAGGGTTGGCGGTAGCGCCGCCTGCGTAGGTGCCCGATACCCATTGCGTGCCGTCCCACACGGATAGGACGCCGGTATCAGTCGCGAGATAGGCGGCAACCGTGCCGGCCGGCGGCGTCGGCGCAACCGGCCGCGCCGCTGCCAGACCGCGCGCCAGAACATCCGTGAGCAGCGTCATGCGTCAAACGGTGACATAGACCGGCTCCCCGTTGGCTGTGCATACGATGTCAACGGGCACCGCGCCCGTGACCAGCAGCACCAGCGGGCGGACCAGTGCCAGCGCGGTGTCTACTGCGATACGTCCCGTGCGCTCGGTGGCGATGGCGGCATTGCGCGCCGTTACTTCGACGGTATCGGCATGCGTCCGCGCCGCCGCCTCGGCCGCGAGCGAGGTTGCCAGCGCCGTGTCGTGGGTTGCCCGCGTCGTCGCTTCAGTTCCGATTGCCGCGGCATTGGACGATGCCAGCGTGCCGAGCGCGGCATCTCCGGCGGCACGCGCGGCGGTCTCGGCTGCCAGCGCGGCAGGCGATGCCCCACCGCCGGGCGTTGACACAACGCCAACCGCCGAGCCGGTGCGCGACCACATCGCGAGCAGGAACATGCGCCATGCCGTCGTCAACTCGCCGGTGGCCGGATCAACCATCGGCGCAGACGGAAATCCGGTATTGGCCGTTGCCATCAGAAGCCGGTTGCCTGCCATTCAAATGTGGCGAATGGAACGGGGTTCGGCGTGTCGCCGAGCGTCATTAGTGAGAATGATGTCGTAGCGTTGGACGGCCACGAGAGCGGACTATCCCACGACTGGAAATTGAAGCCGTTGTACATCCCCGTCCCGATCGCGGTTATCGTCAGCCGTCTTGCCGGAAACACCGGCGAGAACGCGACGCTGGCATATCCGAGCGAGTCAGCCGTGCCGGTTCCGGTGCGCACCGATACCGGGCCCGCGCCACCGATGCCAAGCGCGGCAATGGCCGCAAGCAGCGTCGTTTCGGCGTTCGCAAGGTTGGTGTTGGTGACGCCCTCCGCCGCCAGCGCCCGCGCCGCCTCAACCGCGATGGCGGCATTGCGCGCCGTGATTTCCGCCGCAATCGCTGCCGCGTTCACGGCATCACCCGCAGCGCGCGCCGTCGCCTCCGCGGCAATATCGGCGGCCAACGTCGGATCGATCCCGAGCAATACCTGCGCCGCAGCGATCGTCGGCGCGAGGCAGACCGGCGCCATCGCTACGGATACCAGCGTCGAGCTGGGCTGATCCCAGACCAGCACGCCGTTTGCATCGCGCAGGATCAGGCGATAGGCGCCGTCGCCGTAGAGGATGCAGCGGCCGGCAGAGTCCAGCCGGATCGGCTGCGTGTTGGTGCCGATGCCGCCCGGATCGATCCAGGTCGTTTTCGGCGTCGTGGTGCCGGTGATGTAGGTCTCCAGCGTGCCGCCGGCATACGGATGGCCGTTGGCGTCGGCGAATTGCAGCTCGGCTGAGGGGAGGAGGACGCTCATCAGCTTTGCGCCGGCTGCGCTTCAATCCACGCGCCTTGCAGCGCGGTGTGCGGCACGTTGACACTCCAGGTCAGACGGAACACGCGATCACGCGCCATGCCGAGCCGCTGCCATTGCATGCTGGTCCGGTACTCTCCCGCCGCAAACAGCGCCTGGCCGACCGGATTGCCGAATGTGTGGCCGCGGTCGTCGGACCAATCCAGAAAAACCGTAAACGGCGCGGCCGTTGTGCCGCCGCCCGCTCCGGCCTCCATGTCCGCGAGGAATTGCCAGTACGTCACCCGCTTGCCGTCCTCGATCAGATGGGGAAACGCGCGGCTGCGCTTGATCGGCGCGCCGTTGTCAGTGCCGTTCTCCAGATCGAGCGTGTACAGATTACCGTTCTGCCAATCGCCGATTATCACCGCGTCGAACGCCGTAAAGGCGCAGCCGGCGCGGTGCCGGTGCTCGGCTCCGTTGCTGTCGAGCCAGACGAGCTCATGCCAGCGCGGATCACCTGGGCGGCTGGTGCTGATATCAAAGCACCACGTCTTGTCGGCGCTCGGAAAAGTCAGGATGTAGAACTGATGCCCGGCAATCTGGCATGTCATTCCCATGGCATCCCGGAGCGTGGGATAGCGGGTAAGCTCGGCCTCCATCGCGAACGTCGAAATGCGCTCGACCTGATAGCCGGAGCCTTTGACGACGATACCCTTGCCACGCCGATCCTGGCTCAGCCAGTACACCGCGTTATCGATCTCGGCGATGCTGTATTTCGCTATGGTGCCCCGATCAACGAAAACGCCGGGCATGGAGGAAAACGGGAAAGAGCCCGCGCCGATATCGGTCGCGCCGGTGTTATACCAGACCTCGGTTGCCTTCTCGCCGATCAGCCACACCTCGCGCTTGGCGACGACCGCGCGCACCAGGTTGTCGGCGGCGGCTTCCTTGTTGGCGAAGTCCAGCGGATCAAGCGCGACGGTCAGCGAATTGGAAATGAAGAACTGCGGCGTGCCGGGCAGGTTGAAGATGAAAAACGTATCAAGGTAATCCACGAAGTCAGACCCGGCGAAGGGTGGCGCGGCCAGCGTGTTGATCGAGTTCGTGCCTAGCGTAATGACCCCGGCGCGCGAGGTTCCGTCCGTCACCACCAGATAGATACCATCGTCCGCCATGCCGACCGGCGTATTGATGCCACCGCTCAGCGGGAATACTGGCGTAAAGGTCCAGCCGGCGCCGATCGCATAGATCCACGGGCCGCCAGCCACATAGGCTACGCCATTGCTTGCGGTCAGGCCGCCGCGGATCGGCCCGGTTGGCGCAGTCGCCTGGAGCGTCAGCCCAGGTGTCGGGTACAGCGCAGCCTGCGCCGGCTCGCCTTGCGCGGCGGGCATAGGCTCGGAATACAGATTGACCTGCCGCTGCGCCGCCGCGATCACGCTGCGCGCGCTGTAGGCCCCGCCGGTGAGTGCAACGCGGGTCACTGAAGGCTAACAACCACTGCCGACGTTATCGGCAATCGTGACAGGCGTCGCGCTGGTCCCCGCATAGGCGATGATCTTGCATGTGCCCGCATTGGTGCCTGCCGTCGCCTCCAGCTTCAGCACGCCCGCGCCAGGTGCCGCGCTGTCCGCTGCCATCTTGGTGAGGCCCATCGCGGTGCTGGGAATGCCTGGGTTGTCGAAGCCGGTGCCAAACGACGGCAGGAAGCTCTCGCCGCTCGATGTCAGGAACCCGCGGATCGCGTTGTTTGTGAGCATCTGAACGGCGCCGGCGTCGTTGTTCGCATCCGAACCCATTAGTTTGGCGACCGGGAGCCATGTGCTGCCGCCGGACTGACTGCGCACCACGAAGCCGTCAAACTGTGTGTTGCTTTCGATCGCAATCTGGCGCGGCCAGTTGGTGCGCCCCGTGGCGCTCATAATGCTGTCCGGCGCGTTGCTCACGGCTGCCGCCAGCCAGTCCTGGCCTTCGACGCGCGAGGTGCCGTCGATGATGAGTTGGCCGGTGTTGCCGGCCACAAAGTTGGCAACCTTGAGCGGCGTGTTGCCGTTGGGGAGCGCCGTATCCGGATTGGTTATCCGACAGCCCGTGCAGTAGACGCTCCCGGTGTTTGTGACCTGGAAGCGGAAGTTGCTATAGCTGTTGGTAGCGGTCTGGCCGGGCTGGCGGATAAAGGCCCCAATGATGTCCACGGGCTGGCCGCCTGAATTGCCCACTACTATGTTATCCGTGCCGGTCGTGTCGATGACGCCGCCGATCCACTGCATGTCGGAGTTGAACAGCGAGATATCGGCCAGCAATGCAGAGAACGTATTTACCCCGTGTATCTGCATATTCGAGCAGCCGGAGAACTGGAAGTTATTGAGCGTCGCGCCCCAGACCTGCCCCTCCCACCACTGCCAGTCGGAGCCGGAATTGCACGACAGGCCGTTGCCGCCGGGCTGCTCGCAGGTCGAGCCTTCGCCCTTGAAGTTACCTTTCCACGACAGCCCGCCGCCGGTTTGGTCATAGTGGACGCAATCGCCCGGCACGTTGGCGATCTTGTCGCGGATCAGCTCGACAACGACAGTGGCCGGAGTCGGATTGGTTAGGCCCTTGACGTAGAAACCGTGCGCGGTGCCCTGGCCTGGACCATCGGCATTTGATGCAGAGGTTAACTGGCACTCGATGAAATCGACATAGGCAAAATTCCCAGGTGGCGCGACTGGAACATCCGTCGAGGTGATAGCTATCGTGACATATGCGTTGGCCGTGCCGGGGATCAGATCGAGTGTGGTCGCGTTACGGCCGGCACACTGCACCGTCACTGGAGCGTGCACCGTAATCCCGGTGAACTTGCAGTCTCCGGGTGGTATCAACACCCTTCTCGCGCCGTGATTCATGTCCCCCGCGATCGCCGCCGCCTGGAGCGCCGCAGTGTCGTTCGTCGCGCCGTCGCACTTCATACCACCGGCGTATTGCGAACTTCGCGCGTCGATTCCCGCAGCGGTATCGCCCCCGATGGTCAGGAATGAAGGTGTTCCGAGGTTGACCGCCGCGAGCGTGCAGAACAGCACAGCCCATAGCAGCGGCCAGCGCCATGAGCGCATCACCATGCCATGCCCCCGCTCATGAATCCGGGAGACGATCCGGCCGCCACGCCACTGCCGCGCCCGCGCCCCGGCAGGTTGGCGGGCATGTGCAGCTCGGATACTTGGATGTTGGCCATACGCAGCGTGTTGAGAGCGGCGCGTGCCAGGCCGATCTGATTCGGCGTCGGCTGCGGCCCCTTCGGATCGAGCGCCATGATCCGCAACGGCAGGTTGGTGGTCATAGCCTCGACGTACTCGGCGGGCACGCCGAGCGCCTGGGTTAGCGTGGTGTAGACCGGGAGCGCGCTCTTGGTCGCGATGTGAATCTCGAAGCCGGTCGGCACGATGGGATAAGGATGCAGCACGCCGACCGGAAACGCGCTGTCGTACCAGACATGCGCCGGGAAGGTGCTGAGGCCCTTCAATGTGATCCGGTTGTAATCCTCACGGGATTCGATAATGCCAAGAGGAATATCGAGAAATCCGACGCCAAGCCCTTGCGCCGTGCCGCTAACGACCATCATCACGCCGCCGTTATTCCATGTCTGCCCTGGGTTGAGTCCGGCGGGGCTCGTCGGCATCGTGCCGCCCGGTACGATCATAACGACGCCGCCGTTGTTCCACAGCGCGCCGCCGCCGAGTCCGGTCGGATCGGTAGGCAGGTAGGACAGCATAAACGACATGGTATTGGTGCCGGTTTGCAACCGCGCGAACGCGGAATCGATCCGATCCGGCCGCGGGATCGCAAAGTCGCCGGTTGGCCCCACGGTGTAGCTTGCGGCGTTGGTCGATTGGACGGCGGTATCGGCGAGCGACCAGACCAGCCATCGCCTGCGCTGCCACTGCGCCACCATGCCGGACAGCAGCGACAACACCGCGTCGGCGTCGGCGGAGCCGTCCGCCACGCTCTGCGCGTCATTGATGCGCCCGGCCGCCCGGAGCGCCAGGAATGCGACCTGGGCGCACGTTGTCGGGATGCCGCCGTGAATGGGCGCGCGCTGCTGCTGATTGTTGGCCTGGATCAGCGCGACGGCACGATCCGCACGATCGGCCTGCGACTTGTTCTCCGGCAGGCCGAACGCATCGCGCAGCCGGGTCGCGAGCGAGAGGACGATGGCGTTCGCCACACCGGCAGCAAGCGCGGGCGCGAATGCCGCCGTCATGTCGGTAAGCACCGGCAGCGTGCCGGGGATCACCTTGACGGTGCGTTCCAGGCGCCATTCGTCCAGCATTTCCCGGAGCATCGAGGTAGCGTCAGTCACGTCCTGGCTGGTCTGCGTGACGTTCTGCTGATCGGTCACACGGCCGGCGGCACGCAGCGCCAGATAGACCAGGCCGTAGCCGGTTCCGTCGTTGGCAGCGAGACCGACCGGCGGGTTGGTTTGGCGGACGTTGGCGTTGAGGAGCTGCGCCGCGGTCACCGCCATCTGGGTGATAAGATCGTCTGGCGGCATGCCATAGGCCGAGCGCAGCCGCCCGCTGAGGCACGTGAGAAGCGCGTTTTCGTTGGGCGTCCATGACGGCACGTCGGTAGCCAGGTCCGGGAACGTGGCAAGCACGGTCGGCACGGCACGGATGGTCCGCTCCAGGTTCCACTGGAGGATCATGTCGTTCAGCAGTACGAGCGCGTCCTGCGAGTCCTCGGCGGTCGCGGTTTGCCCCACGCCGTTGACGCCCGAGTTGCGCAGGGCAAGCCCGATTATGTTGTTTGCGATCGTCACTCGCTCAGTTCCACCGGACCCAAGCGCCTTGCACGACGCGGTACTCGTTGGAGCGGCTGACCGCGCCCGCCGAAGTCTCGACCGCGCCGGCATTGCTGTCCTGGACCACCAGCGACGTGACGATCTGCGAAAAGGATATCAAAACGCAGCCGCCGTCGCCCATGGCGTTGATCGGCGGCAACAGAACGGTGAGCGCGGCGATCGTGCCGGCTGGTTTGACCTGCAACGCGGGGTTTGTTTCCGTCATGACGACGGTGGCAGTGGTAAGCGGCACGACAACGCGCACCGCTCCGCAGCCGGTTCCGCGCGCTATTTCTTCGCCGCTGTACAAGCGGTATCCGCGATCGAGGGCCATGGTGTGTTCCTATGAAATGCGAGGCCGGCCGATTGCTCAGCCGGTCGCTATGGTGTCAATCAGTTGGCCGCGAGGCGCACCGCGAGTTGCGGACGGATCACGGAAATTCCCCAAAGTACATCGAGGCGAGTCGGTAAAAAGTCATTGTTGATGTCGTACTGCCGCACCAACCGGATGCTGATGCCATCCTGTTGCGCGCGTGACGCCATATCCACGCCGCGCGGCATTTCCAGATCGGCGGACGCGAACGTGGCAAAGTCCGGGTGATACGCCAGACTAATGCCCGAGGCGGTGCTCGCTGTGCCCGCGAACGTGATGGCATTGCCGTTGGCCGGCAGGACCGAGACGTTCTGCAACGCGCCGGAAGCGACGGGCGTTGGCGAGATCGTCCAGGTTGCCGCGCCGCCCGCGTTGGTGCTCAGGTTGACGAATTGCTGCAATACGCCGGTGCTCGCCTTGGTCTCGGGATGCACGCGGAACACGCCGGCAACCGTGAACACGTCGCCGATCGAGCTCGCGCCGGTGCCGACTTGCACCACGAGTTGGTTGGTCGCCAGCGAATTGACGGTGTAAGCGCCGGTTCCCGCGCCGCGCGTATACTGCGAAAGGTGCGTGTTCTCGGCCCATTCAAAGCCGGCCGTGTAGCCCATTACGCCGTCGGTGTACTGCGAGGCGATCTTCTGGCTGGACTGGAACAAGCCTTTGAGGCTGTCCACCATGTCCACGTTGTCTTGCGTGTTGATGCGGAGCTGCCACTGCTTCGACTGCGGTGCGAGATTGTCCAGCAGCAGCTTGCGCGAGGTCAAAACATTCTTGAACGTCTGCGCCGCGCCCTGGCCGTTGATCTGGTTATAGACCTGGTTGAACGAAAGGATCGACCGGCTCTCGATATCGGCCGCGATGATCGCTGCGGCCGGCTCGATGTACCGCTCGGTAAAGCGATCCATGCTCATCGTGAGATCGGTCGTGTTGAACGCCATATCCACGCCGGAGACGTTCGACACGGTGAGGGTGACGTTCTGTTCCACCGTGTTCTGCGGGCTGAGCGTCATGGTGTTCTGGCGGATGGTGTACTGGTTCGGAATGCGGATGCGCAGCGATTGGCCGATCTTGGCGCCGGACTGCGCGAAACTGTCGTCGTACTCCTTGTTGATACTGCCGACGAAGTTGAGCTTCTGGTGCAGTATCGCAAGGGTTTTCGCGGTAAGCATGTTTGGAGTGATAAGCGTATTGGTGGCGTTCGTGGCCATGGGTGCGGCCCTTTCGTGACAGAGATACGGGGGCGCCCCTCACGCGCATGGCGTTCTCGGGGCTGGTCTCTGTCGCGGAATTCGGGTAGCCGCAGCGGCAGGATGGGCACGACACAGCGCCATATACCGGGCGCGGCGGTTTGGAGGCACTTATGGTAGAGTCCGATGATAATAGCACCCCCGGACCTGCGTTGTTTCTTGTTGGGGTTTGTATCTCCGTAGGTTTGGCTATTTTCTATGGAGAGCCGTGGTGGGAGGGCGTGGGTTTGTGGTGGGTCGCCTTCGAGCTAACGTGGCGCGACTAGTTAAGTCCGCGCTTCTCTCGGAGCTGCTTCGCGTAGTATGCGGTCAGTTGCTCGGCCGTCGCGGTGAATTCATTGAACTCCGCCCGCGCGCTCGCGCCGTTTAACTGCCGGATCGGCGCCGGTGCGTTCGAGACACGCCGCGCGGCCGGCGCCGGCTTGTCCCGCATTTCCGCCGCGAATTTGCCCAGCGCAATCGCCCGCGAGCGTTCCGAGCGAAGCCCCGCAATCGCCTCCAGCGCCTCGGGATCGTCAGCAAGCGCAGCCGCGACCTTGGCGCCGTCCGGTGTCTCGACCAGCAACTCGGCCAGTCCGCTATCGGCGCCCATCGCCATGAGCGACTGGCAGCGTTCCGTCCAGTCCGGGTATGACGCCCGCCCCTGCTCGTGGAACCGCTCCACGCGCGCCCTGACCGCGCCCTGTTGTTCGCCTTCCGCGCGCGCACGCTTTATGTCGTCCTGTGTGAGCGCGCGGTTGGGGTCCGGTTCATGGGTTGCGCCGGAGCGCAGCCGCTCGTTCTCGCCGGCAAGCCGGGCGCGTTCCTGCTCGCCGGCGGATAGACGCGCGGACATCGCGGCAATGCGCCGCTCGATCCGGCTTTGCTTGACTTCGGCCTCGGTAGGCTCAGCTTTGGTCTCGGTCTCGGTAGCCGCAGCGCCTTCAGTTCCGGGCGCGTTCGGATCGACGGTAGCCGCAGCCGGTTCCGCTTGCGCGCCGCCCGGCGGGGCGGTTTCGGTCTCGCTCATGGTATGCTCATGTGGTGGTTGGAGGTCGTGATGATTGACGGTCTATTCGGCGCGTTGTTCGGTGCGCCCGTTTGCGTCAGCCCGGCGGCACAACAGAATGCGACCGATCAGCAGCTACGCCAGTCGCAGGTGGTGTACGCCAATGCGAATGCGTCATTCCTGACGTGGAATACGATGGCCGTTCCGCCCGGCATTTACTGGCGGCAAACGGGCGGCCGGACGTGGCGCGTGACGATACAACGTTAACGCTGGCTCCTCTGCGCCCCGCCGCCGACGCGATCGGCCGCCGACCTGCGCTCCGCCTTCTCCGGCGTGGCTTCCACCGCGTCGGCCCAGGCGTCGGGGTTGTCGCGCATGTCGTCGTGCAGCGCCTGCGCGTGCGCGCGGTCGCCGGTCGTGTGGCTCAGGTGCACCAGGCGCACCACGGTGGCGCACATCGCGGCCACGGAAGCCCGGATGCCTACCGCGTCGGCGACCGCAGCGCGGTTGCCCTCCACCGTGGTCAGGTCGTGCGTGGTGTCGACGGGTGCGGCGTCGGCGGGCTCGTCGGGTGCGTCTTTCGTGGTGCTCATTTGGGGTCGTCTCCTTCGATGACGCGGAATGCGCCACTGTCGAAATCCGGGTCGGATCGGTGCATCGTCCCGCGCTGTATCGCGCCGGCGGCGTCATCGCGTGCCAGACGTTGCTCGATTGCGGTCAGGCGTGCATTCCAGTCGTTGAATGCCGTCATAAGCGAGAAGACAAGCCGGTGCGTCGGTTCCATCGTCTCGCTTTGGATTGTGGCGGCGGCATCCGCGCGCGCCAGGCCTTGCTCGATCGAGGTCAGACGTGCACTCAAGTCGTTGTATGCCGTCATAAGTGCGAAGAATTCTGAAGCGGTTGCAGGCATCGGACGTTGCTTCTCGTCCATCATCACCACCGATACAGACCGAGGCGCGGGCCGGCGAGGCCGCCGAACAGCAACAGCACGACCAGTACGATCAGCACGATACCGAGCAGGTTGCCGCCGCCGAAGCTCACCGCGCCGGTGCGATAGCCGTAACCGCCGCCGAACAGTATTAGCACCACGAGGAGGATGATAATCAGGTCCATCGGCGACTCCTACTGCTGCGGCGCGGCCGGGTCGTTCGGTGCCTCGCAGTCGGTCCCGGAAACGAAGGCGTAGAACGCCCGAGCCGCTGTTAAGATCTCCTCTGCACCGGCGTCCCGAAATGTGAGGGTCGCCATACGCAGGCACTCCAAACGGTTGCCCTCGGTGTTATCCTCACTCATGGCCCAGCCTCCGCTCCGTTGCCCGCACCATTTGCTCCCGCTGGCTCCGGCGGTGCAATGGCCTGGGCGTGTTCCGCGTCGGCCGCCGAATGTTCCTGCATCACCGGAAGCGCCGGCATGCCGAGCATACCCGACAACAGCGACCGGATGATAACCTGCGCCGCAACCGGATCGGCCGCCGCAACCGCCTTCAGCCGCTCGGTTTCCGCCTGGTAGTCCGCGATCTCGTTACCCGCGCCCTTGTCCTTCGCCGCGAGCTGCGCCGTTTGGAGTTGCTGTTTCAGCGCCGCGATCTCCCCATCCGCTTTGCCCAGGAGCTCATGGGCCTGCGCCTGCGATTGCTGCATCGCCTGCTGGAGCTGCTGCACCGCCGGATCGGGCGCGCCGGCCTTGTACTGCGGCGGCAATCCGCGCCGGAGCCGTTCTGCCAACTCGTCCGCGCCGGGAAAGTCAGAATTCTGCGCCCAGAAGTCGCCGACCACCTGAAACGCGGCGGGGTTCTGCTGCATGATTTGCGAGAACGCGTTGGCCGCTTCCTGCCGCTGCGTGCCGAACGGCGGCCCCACATCCGCCTCAACGTCGTACGATCCAACCGTCGGGTTGAAGATGACCTGCGCGTTCGGCTGGTCCGGGTCGGCGTCGATCGCATCCGCCTGCTGCGGTGTTACCGGCTGAGGACCGTTCGGCGTCATCACGACATGCTGGTGCGCATCCGGCGCGTTTGGCACGATATGCACGTCCGAATCGCTGCCGTCCTCCGCCATGATCTTGGTCACACGTGCCACATCGTAAATCTTGGGTATCAGATCGAGCAGAATTCTTCCAACTTGCCGGATCGCCTTGGCCTGGTTATCCACGAAATGGTACGTCGCGTTATCGCCCTGCCGCTGGCGCTGCTGGATTGCCACGCCGCTGCGTTCATTGGACGGCTGGCCCATCTCGGCCTGATACTGGCCGGAGACCATCATCATGTCCTCGCGGGCAATGTTCATGCCCTGGAGGAATGCTTGCGCCATGACGGGCGGATCAACACGAGTGGGCCGCTCGATTGGCTGGCCGTTATCGTCGATATCATTGTAATATAGCACAGACCACGATGCCGTGTTTGCGCTATCCCATTGGTTCGTGTGCCCCTCGGTGGCACGCGTCGAAGCGGTCCATGGCGATTTAGTCTGCAACGCCACCTGTTCGACCGCCTGCGAGGACCAGTAGTTGTACATCTGCTGCGCACCGATCAGCGCGCGGGTATGGCCCTTCAGGTCCATCACGTTGTCGATCACCGTCTCCTCGCCGATCACCGGGACAAGGGGAATATATTTCCCGAGCCACGCCTGACGCTTATCGATCCGGTTGCCGACAATATGAAAGCATTCGACTTCCGGCGCCGATATTTCCCGCGACTTCACGATGTCCGGCTTGCGCGCCTCCAGCTCGCCGTCCGCCATGTCGCTTTCGCGTATGGTCGAGCCGTCCGTCATCAGGTGCAGCGTGTCGTTGTCATTCGACCGGCGCCAGTATTTCGCCTCACGGACGTGATCCTTGTCGCTCCAGTCGTCGGTATTGTCGAACGTGTTTATTGGGCTGTCAGACTTGCCGTTCTCGGCTTCGTACAGGTCGCGCGGCGTGTCGTTGAACTCGAATGCGAAGCGCCCGTCCGCCTTGTCATAGTCGCGGGCATCCGGGTCAAAATAGATGGTGCGCGGCTTGTTCTTCCGGCGGACGTATATCTCCTGATCGAACGACTCTTCGTCGGCAAAGTCGGTCTCGACGCCGATCACGCCGTAGCCGGCATCCACTTGATGAAAAAACGCCGTGCTGTATGCGTCAATCGCCTTCGACTGGTATTCGATACGCCGGATGATACCGGAGAAGATTTGCGCCGCCTCGTATGTTGCCCGGCCGCCGGTTGGCGTGACTTTTATCTGGGCCTTGTGCTGGCGTGCGTCGTTAATGATTTGCAGGTTATGCTGGCGGACCTTGTTGTGCGTGAGACACGGCCGGTCGCCGCGCGCCTTCTGCACCGTCTGGTCCCATTGCCAGTTGTTGTACTGATCGCCGGCCGAGAATTTTGAGTCGGCCTTGGCGTTGGCGGTGGCCGTGGCGTACCAAGTATGGCAACGCTCCCATCGCGCTTTCGCCTCGCGAAGTATCTCCGCGTCGCCGGCTCTTACGCGCGTTCGGGCCACTAGGCGCGCCTGCTCACTCGCGCGAACCGCACGCGCCTCGGCAGTGGTTTCGCCTTCCATCGGGGGTCGAAGTAGCCCGGTGCGTCCATCATTATCGGATGGATGGAGATCGTCACGGTAATAGTCTGCGCCATCACGTCCCCGTCCGTGCGGTGCCTGCCGCAAGCCAGTTAGGGTTGGCACCTTGCTGATTACCGAACTGCTGCATCAAGTGGTCGCGCCACGCCGGGATTTGCCACAATGTTGCTAGATGCTCGGGAGCGAGACCCGCCTGCAACCAGCCGCTCACAACTTGCCCTGGCATCTGATTTAGGTTTCCAAGGTCAGCGTTCGGCATCGCATCGCCGCCATTGGCATACGGCGACGCAACCATTGAGGGATCGGCGTTGGCCTGTCCGGGACGCAGCCGCGATAACATGCCGATAAAACCGGCCTGAGGCGGTGGCCCTAGGTAATTGAACGGCGTTGCCATCACGCCCCCATCCATACGTTCGCGCCGCGCTCGCTGTGCTCGCGTGGCGGCGTGGCGGCTTTCGGCTTCTCGGCCTGCGGATCGGTAGCACCTTGTGCACCCGTGCCAGCGGCGTCCGCGCCGTGGCTTGCCTCGTCATGCACGGGCTCGGCACGCCATACGCCCATCTTCTCGTTCCATTGGCGGCGATATGCGCGCAGCATCTTGATACCCACGTCGCAGCCCTCCGCGTCAAAGTATGATTTCGGTAGGATCGCTCGCATTGCCGCGACGCGATCGGCCGGGTTTGACGCGGCAACAACCTGGATCGGCCGCACGCCAAGGCCGAGCAGGTATTGGCGGCGGGAGCGCCCTTGTTGCGACAACTCGCGCACTTCTACGTCGTGCGGCAGTATGTGGCGCTTGTAGACGTAGGGCTCGGCCAGGATGTTCTTGGCGTAGATGTCCAGGCCGACGCCGTTATCCTGGTAGTACTTCAGCCATCGCCACTCGCCACGGGGAGAAATTTGGAATGACCAGACCGCGCCATAGTCTGCAATGCCGAGGTCCCACGATGTGAACACAGGCAGTGCCGGGTCGTAGAGCACGCGGGTAATGCGGCCCTCGCGCTGCGCCGCGTCCATCCATTTGCCGTAATACGAGCCGGAGTTTGGCGAGTCGAAGCTGCACTCCAACTCCTGGGCGAATTCTTCCTCCGTCATTTCCTCGCGCAATCGCTTGATCGCCTTCGCACTGAGCGCATTGGTCCGCGTGTAATCGAGCAGATAGCGGCTATAACCGGATGACTTGCCGGCGCGGTCGAATGCGGCTTGCAGCAGTCCGCGCCCCTTTGGCGTGCCTGAGCGAACCAGCGTGCCCTCGCGATCCGCCAGCATCGGTTCGATCACCAGCGGGACCATGCTCGGCGGCGTGTCATCATATTCGTCCACTGTCACGATGTCCGCATATCCGCCGCGCCACGAGTCCGGATTGTCCGCGCCGCCGCACTGAAATATCCCGCCGTTCGGAAAGCGGATTGCCATGTCGGCCTTCGCAATCGAGGCGCCGGGAATTGCCATCGATGCCAGCATGGTTGCATCCCATAGCCCGGTTCGTTTCCACATGACTGCGGTCGGGAGGATATGCACGGCACGCGGCAACGGCTTCGGCTCAGTCAGTGCGCGCTTAAAGCCTTTCCAAAGCAGACCGAGCGACTTGCCGGCTCGACGGTGCACAACAGCGACGATGCGCAGTGCCTGGTCATCGATCAGCGCCCGCTGCCAGAAACGCGGCGCGAACGGCAGGACGATCTCACGGGTCGGTTGCTGGCGCGTCTTCTGGTGCATCAGGCTCCGTTGCCGGCGGCGTCGCGTCCGCCCAGCGGAACGACACGGCGAACGGCGTATCTGGGTCGGCGTTGCCGATCAGCGTCGGCGGCTCTTTCCACCCCATGCGCGCCTGGGTCCACCATTGCGCCGCGCGGACTTCCGGTTTGATCTCGGATTGCGCGTGGTACTGCACGCCGCCGATGACCTGCGCCGGACGTGCGCGCTGGCCGACCGCCATCTTGTGCAGCGAGGCGATCACCGCCGCGTTGGCTTCGCCGGCACCGGTGGCAATCTCGCGCCTGAAGTGCTTGCGCAGCGTGCCTTTGCTGATCTTGCGGCTGAGGCATTCGCAGATGGCCCATGCCTCGATGCCGCCGGAGACCATCACGCGCACGAGCTGGCGATCCTGGTCGGTCGGCACGAACGGCGGCTGGCCCATCTTCGGTGGCGCGGCAACGGGCGGCGGCGGTGCGGGCGGCTTGCGTGCGGCGCGGCGGCGGGGTTTCGGCTTGCGGGCCGGCATGCGGTATCCTGGGTTGAGCGATGGAGGGGCGGATGGCGTCGGAAATGGTGGATCGTATCTGCGACCTGCTGATGGAGCATGGTTGTGGAAATAGTGAGCAATGCGAGAAGACGGCCCGTGCCGCCATCGCCGCGATGCGCGATCCGACCGAGGCGATGGTTACGAAGGTTGCAAAAGGAATGCGTAACGTCCGTTACCTGCAAGACGAAACCAGGGAAACCATAGCTATCGACGCCTGGAAAGCTATGATCGATGCGGCGCTACGCGACCAGTGAACTCGTGAACGTGTGCGGAGCCGCCGTCGCGCTCCGGTGCCGCGCGACCAGGCGCTTGATGACGCCGGGCGTCAGGTACTCGGCAAGCGATTCGAGGAACGACTCCACGTCCAGCGCATCGCCGGGCTGGCCGACTTTCAGCGAGATCGTCACGGCCGCGCCGCGATACACCACGCCCTCGTAACCGGCCGGCTTGGGGTGCTTCTCATGGTCGAACAGCACGCCGAGCCGCACGCACTCGCGCGTGGCGCGGTCCTTGTCGGACGTGGCAGTACGCTTTTGGACTGCGGCGAGGTGGTACGTCAGGGCGCACGTGTCCGCGGCGCTGATGGCGCGGGTTGCGCGGTGCGTGGTTCCGGTCGAGTCTAGAGGCATCGCGGATGATCCTGGGGAGGTTGACATGCGGCTTATCGAGAACGGCCCCAACGTGCTCTGCCGCATGTGCGGCGACGTGTGCAATCACTTCACCGGCCTATGCGATTTTCACCGCGAGACGGGTGCGATCGAGACCGGCGCGCCGTTTGTCAGCCGGGCCACTCTCACGGGTGACGATCGGGCTTATCTGGCGTGGCAGCGGGAGCGGACGGTAGAATCCCGGTAGCGGGGGCCGCGTTCACGCCGTGTTCCCGGTACTTGTTGTGAGCGACGGGGTAAGCCGTTGTCAACAACGGGTGCGCTGCCTCGTTAGCGCGCTCGGCAGCGATGGCGTGCGCCTCGTAGTTCGTCCATTTGACATAGAGATGCAGGCACCGGGGACATTCAACGGGGCCTGAAGGCGCAGACCATTCGTGGCCACAGCCTAAACATCGGAACTCGGCACGTTTCATGCGGGCGCGCGCTCGGCGGCGATGGCGGCGAAGGGTCGGCCGGTGGGTTCGTGGATGGCAGTGCCGCCGGAGAACGATTGCCAGCGCCGGATTGCCACGTCGGTGTACTGCGGCGCCACCTCAATCGCTACGCACGCGCGGCCGGTCTGCTCGCACGCAATGATGGTCGTGCCACTGCCGGCGTAGGGATCTAGGATCGTCTTCGCGTCCGGTGTGAATTCCAGGCACCAGGAAACCAACTGCACGGGCTTTTGTGTTGGATGCCCGGTCGTATGCACGCCATGCCCGAAGCTAAACGACTTGGCAGGGCGATCGAAATTCGTCCATGCCAACTCGCAGTCTGCTCCGGTTTCGATCGAGTTCGTCTTTTCCCAGACCAACCAGCATCGCGATGAAGGCACTCGAAAGTAGTTGCCGCCCCATACAATCGCCTTCGGAAAGGCGAACAGCGCGGCCATCGTCTCATCTGACGGTGCTACGTCCCATGCGCGAAAGTCGGCGTACTTCTTTGCTGCACCCCATGTCCCGCCGTGCATAAGGTCGCCAATGCCATACGGCGGATCGGTCACGCATGCGTCCACGCCCGCCAGCGTCGGCAGCACGTCCCGGCAGTCGGCCGCGTACAGGCGATGCCGCCCCATGATCCACACATCGCCCAACCGCGACACCGCGACCGCCTGCACAGCCGGCGCATCGTCCGGGTCGGTGTTGCCCGCGTCGGGGCCAAGGAGGCGGCCGATCTCGGGCAACGCGAACCCTGTCATCTCCATGTCAATGCCGCCGAGCTCGCCAAGCTCCAGGAAGCCGAGCCGCAGCAGATCCTGGTCCCACGTCGAACGACGCGCCGACTCGTTGTCCGCCATGATGTACGCCAGCTTCTGCGCATCGCTCAGGCCGGCAATCGTCAGGGTCGGCACCTCGATCAGCCCCATCTGCTTCGCGGCCATGACGCGGCCATGCCCAGCCAGAATGCCGCGGTTCTCGTCCATCAGAACCGGGTCGGTCCATTTGAACTCGCGCACGAGCTTTTCGAGCAGGTTCACCTGATCCGGCGCGTGCTGCATCGGGTTGCGCGGATCGGGCACCAGGTCGGCAACGCGCGTCAGTTTGTAGGGGCGCAGCTTGACGAGTGAGTCACCGTACGGCGTCTGCGCACCGGACGGCGCGGCTTTCGGCTTATTGGGAACGCCACGAACACGCCCGCCAGTCTTGACCCGTCGCGTTGCGGTTGCGGCTGCGGACATGCGCGCTAGACTCCGGTGCGGCGGAAGGGAGAGGCGGGATGCACGTTCAGCCAATGCTGTTCGACGCGGCCGATGTACCGGAAATGGCGGTCCCCGTCGCCGAGCATTCGCAGGAGTGGCGCGACGCCCAACTGCTGCAACTGGTCGAAGGTGTCCGATTCGATCCGCAACGCCTCGCGGCGTATGTCGCCGGTGCGCCAGACGGGTGCGAGTTCCTGGATTATGTGATCGAACGGCTAGGCGGACGGTCGCAATAACGGCCCGGAAACCGGCCTCGCGCGCGTGCGGGCGGGCGCGACTGGCCAAGTATTCGCCGGAGCGCGCCCCGACGCCCGATCAGGCGACGCGCAATGTGCGATCGTAGCGTGCGGGATTTGACACGCGCGGCGTACTTAGTACTTACGCATTCAAATAGCGCGCACTTGAATCGCCAGGGCGTGCATGGCTGTATCTTGTAGTCGTGGTCAAGGACGCATGGCCGAGCGTCGTTTGCACGACGTGCACGGGAGCACCGCGATCGAGTGCATGCGAACAGTGCGAGTGCCGCAAGTAATGCGCTGAAACAGCGGGCGACAATTTGGCACGCCGCGCCGCCGCCTTGACGATCCGGTGCACCATCGACGGGTCGAAGTGGCCGCCCGTTCTTGGGCGAAACACGGCGTCATCCGGCCCAAACCGGCCACGAAGCGCCGAAATTCGGTCCCAAAGCTGCGCCGGAAGTAGAATTATGCGCGTCTTCCCGCCCTTGCCGAACACGGTCATCTGGCCGCCGTCGTCGCGTGGGATCAGGTCGCGCCAGCAGAGTCCACACGCCTCGCTGATACGAAGGCCGGCTCCGTAGATCGTGCGCAGCAGCGCGGCGTATCGCGGGTTGCGCTCCATCGAGAGTAGACGCTGGGTTTCCCATTCGGTCAGGATTCGCTCTGCCAGCGTGTCCTTGATCGCGGGTAGCTGCACCGGCGCCCCAACGTCGAACGCCAGATAGCCGAGCCGGTGAGCCATCGCGATCAGGGATTTAACGGCGGAGAGACGTCGACCAACGGTAGCCGGTGCCATGTGCACCAGGCTCGCGCCGAAGTCCTGAACGTCGCCAAGCGTGACGACTCGCAAAGGTTTGACCACGAAGCGCATGAACGCCTGAATGTCAGACGCATAGGCGGTGCGGGTGTTGGCCGAGCGATAGTTGCGGAGCCACAGCGTCACCATGTCGGCGTCTGATGTCGCCTGGGGGGCGATCTGGACGGACGGAATAGAGGCGGAAAGTAGAGCCTGCGAATGCAATATAATCGGCCTTATCTGGACGGTATGGACGCTGATTCGGGCACCCCGCCATAAGGCGCGGTAAGCAAATCCGGCGGCGGACGGGTCGCCTGGAGGAGCCGATCCGAGGGCCGTCCAAGCGAGACCGCCGCCCTGCCGACGCACGCAGGGCGAGTGACACGCGCCGGCAGAACTGGATGGATGGGCGTAAACGACCGTTTGGAGATGATCCCAATGCCAGATGACGCCGCCGATCGCCTACGAACATCCCTACTGACCCTGCTCGACCAAGTTGATTACACCACCGGAGCCTGCCGGCCGAATGAGATGGTCGGCGCAGTCTTGCCGAAAGAGGTCATCGAGATGTGCCACAAGACGCTGGCAGAGACGCAGCGGTAATCCGATTGAAGGAGTGGCCGATATGTCAAATGACAAGCAAGAAGCCGACACGCCAACGATTGCGAGCCTGATTGCCTACGCCAAGGCGCATCCAGTCCAGACCGATGCAGCAGTCGAGAAGCGGCGAGATGAGGCTTGGCGACGCGCGGAAAGGTTCGCCGATATGATCGGTGGAACTGACGGGTGAGGTAACAGGATACTTCGTTGGCACGCCTGCAAACGCTCGTTTGAGCGGGCATCGTGCGTCTGTATTCTTGCCGCTAAGCAGCTTCGGCCACAACCTCGCGGCCAAACATGCGCATCAGCAGCTCGCCGCGTGCCTTGCCTGAGAGCCCGGAGAGGCTTTGCCAGTGCTTGCGTGGCGCGCCCGGGTCGGGGAACGCGGCCGAGCCCGGATCGTCCACGATGCGCCGCGGTGAGGTCCGGCCGATCAGCTCCTCGATCACGCCGGCATCAAGGGGCGTCGGCCTGGCGGTCGTCTCACCGATCAGCCCGGCAATGCCGCGCACGCGATAAATCCGGCGCCATTGATCGCTGGCGAGGTTCAGGGACAGGAACAGATAGCTCGGGAACATCGGCCCGATGTGGCCGTGGCCGATCTCGCGCTGGAACCGGCGATCGAGGTGGAGCGGCAGGTAAACCGTGAAACCGAGCTCCACCAAGTGCAGCTCGGCGCGGAACTCGCCACCCGGGTGCGTCCAGGCGCAGAACCAGCGTGGTCCACTACGCGAGCCGCACGACATGGGGGCGATAGCGGAGGCAGCCCCGTGATCGTGCGGCGGTCGGTATGGGCCCGCGCTCATTGCGGAGTCAAGTAGAACCGCCCGGAAACGATCGGGGCGGACGCGAGTCCGGTCGCGGTGATCTGAGCCATCGCGGCCTCGGCACGACGTTGCGGCTGGGCCACGGTGTCGGGTGTCCGGAGGCGGTCGCGCACCGTAGCACGGCGCGGGCGGCGGACCTAGCGCGGTGTGGTGGACGCGAACAGCGGGAGCGGCTCGTGCGTCTTACACCAATCGAGGTCGGACGCCTGGGGCACGGCGCAGAGCCGGCACAACGCGCGGTCGCAGGTCTTCCCCTTGCCGACCGGGTAATCGCACAGCAGGGTCGATGGCCGGCCGCACAGGGCGCATGGCTTCGACTTGTGCCGGCCACCGCACACAATGGCCGTGCCGCCGCCCGGTAGCCTGATCCACTGGCAGCACGCCACTACCAGAAGCTCCCCACGTCCCGCTCGCGCTCGCGCTCCAGCGCCCGGACGTAGCGCAGCAGCAGCCGCATCGATGCCCGGTCCAGAAGGATCACGGCCGGCGCCTCGGACGCCATCACCGCAGCCTCGATCTCGCCCAGGCCATCCGGCGGCACGGCGACCACGCGGCGCTCAGTGTCAGGCATGGCGGCATTCCTCGCAGTCGCCGCCGCATTCAGGATAGGCACACACCGCACCTCGGCCCTTGTGATCGATCGCGCTCGCGACGACGA
>Ga0210402_10001204_pt1 | contig 26814 bp, 22 predicted proteins | sample IncBWC7MmetaG_FD_161055 | JGI IMG/M metagenome (GOLD analysis project Ga0210402, IMG submission 161055) | Forest soil microbial communities from Barre Woods Harvard Forest LTER site, Petersham, Massachusetts, United States - Inc-BW-C-7-M | ecosystem: Environmental > Terrestrial > Soil >... | reverse complement strand
GACGGGGACCTTCGGGTCGTAGTTGTAGATCGTCTGGGCCTTGGGGAAACCCTCGGTGTTCAGGTACTTGGCCGACCCGTCATTGGCTATGCGGCGGCTCAGCCAGCCCACCAGTTCACCCTTCCAGTAGTGCGGGATGATGATGCGCTCGGAGTGGAAAGTGGGGGTGATCTCGATGTCCCCGTACCCAATGTCGAACCGGCGCAAGTTCTCGATGGGGATACCACGCACCTCGGTCATGTACGGGTGGATGAACCGCCAGGGGTCGAGGACCCTCGGGCTGTAGCGGGGAATGGGCTCGGCCTCGGCCCGCTCCGGGCTATAAATGCTATCAAGATACGCTAAAAAAGCCGGTATGTCCTCGATGTCTACGGTGGCCTTGGCCGTCAGCCACTGGCGGGTATCGGCGGCAGTGGTGCCCCGGCAGGACGACACGAACCACAACAGGCCCCCACTGCAGCCACACCCCAGGCAGTTGTAGACCAGCTTCAGGTAGTTGAGGGAGGCTGATGGATGGGCATCTTGGTGGCTATGCAGACCGAAGGGTAGGACGCAGGTGTGGATGATCTCGCCCTGGGCGTTGGGCTGGCGGATGTGGCGCGCCCCGAACTCCTCCAGTAACGACAGGGCCAAGGTGCGCTTGTCCTCGACCGGGAGGGCCAAGACCTCGGCCATGCTCACTTCTTGTTCACCGGCCGTTCCTGCAGCATCTTGATGTAGGCATGCTCAGTACGCCACTCGATCTCCCACCACTTGACCGGCACCCGGCGGGCAAACAATATCTGGAACAAAGCCCGGTGTAACTGGACCCGGTCCCCGGACTGGAACAGGGTAAAGGCGATGTCGGCACTGCGCTCTGTCTCCGAGGACTCGGCAAAGTCATCGATGCGGTAGTAGCTGCGCTTCTCGGCCTCCTCCTGGCCCTTGCGCCCGATCTGGGCAAAGACCCAGATGGGTAAGGGCTGGCGGGCGTCCTGGGCGTACAGGGCCAGATCCTGCATGATGTCGCGTACGATCTCGTTGCGGGGCTTGTTGCGGGGGTCGGGGTGGCGGATGTGGCTTAGCTGGTCGATGATGACCACGTCGGCATCCAGGGCCTGGGCCCGGCGCACCATGGACTGGACGTTGCGCTGCTCCCCGGAGGGCTGCAGGACGTGCAGGGGGGTGTCCGAGGTAGCCATGATCTCGGCGTACTTCTTCACCCGGTCGTAATCTTCCTGGCTCACCTGGCCCTGGGCCCAGGCCGCCGAGTCCACCATGGCCGCCGTACAGGCAATGCGGTCGAGGGTCATGGCCACCGCGTTCTCCAAGGTGTAGAGCACCACCACCTTGCCGCGGGCGTGCTCCTTCCAGGCCATACGGGTACTAAACAGGGACTTGCCCATCTTGGCAAAGGCCCCGATGAGGCCCACCTCACCCGCCTGCAGCCCGCCGAAGTACTGGTCCACCTCGGGGATGCCCAGCAGCGCCCCGGACGTGTACCCGGCTGACCTCGCCTCATAGGCCTCCAGACGGCCGTCTAAGGCGTCGCGGACATCAACCTGGGCTCGGGTGCTCGCCAGGCTGGCTGAGAGCCGTACGAGGCTTACAGCCGCCTCCTGGGCCACACCGAGCCGCTCGGCCATGGGTGACTGGCCCATCTTGGTGGCGTAGGTCTTCTGCCAGAGCAAGAACTCCTTGGTGATGTAGGTGGCCTTCAGCTTCTCCACCACGTCGGAAATGGGCATATCGGGCGGATCGAGGCCGATCTCATGATCGACCAGGAGGTGCAGAAGGGTGACCCCGGCCGATACCTCGTAGGTGGCCAGGGCGTCGATGGTCACCACCTTCTCCCGGTGGCTGCCCAGGTAGTAGTCCAGAGCGTAGGTGTAGATAGGCCGTAGCTCGGCGGTGGGCAGGACATCGAGAGGAAGCGCCGCCTCTGCGATATAAGCCATGGAGTCCGAATCGGTGAGGTGCTTGTAGAAGTCAGACTCTACCGTCATAGTTGTTTGACGCTAGCGGTATACGATGGGGCGGGTCAAACCCGCATCAACTTCAGACTCGAACCGAGCCTGGGCCTTAGGCCGCCAGTCCGAGCCCGTGAAGCGCACCTGAAGGGCGTTCTCGGACATGAGGGACAAGACCCCCATCCCGTACAGGGTGGCCATGTCGTCCATAGGAGCGTTGGTGGTAAGCACGGTGGGCAGGCAAGCCGAGTACCTAAAGCGCAGCACCTCGTCTATGACGTGGCGGGCCATGTTGGACACGTCGCGCTTCAGCCCTTGTTTCATCTCTTTGCCCACGTCGTCTATGACCAGGAGATGAGCACCCTTGATCTTGGCGTGGAACCAGTCCTTTACCTCCTCGGACTTCCAACCTGAGGAAAAGGTCGAGAGCATCTCGGAAAAGTAGGTGAAGTGGACCAGCAGCCCATGCGCCAGGGCGTTTTTGGCCAACAGGACGGCGGCCATGGTCTTGCCGTTGCCGTTGGGGCCGTACAGGACCATCCCCACCCCGGCCCGCAGGTACTCATGCTGGCGCGCCCCGTAACGCTCCAAGGCCTCTTTGGGCTCAGGGGAGACAAAGTCATTGATGGACAGGCGCTGTTCGTGCAACCGCAGCCCACAGGCGGTCATGAACCGCAGCGACATCCACTGGTCTTCACAGGGGCAGTCGAAGGTACCGATGGGCTCGGTCACACTGAAGGGCACCTCGGAGCCTTCGGCTGCCGCCGTATACCAACGAAAACTACCGGTCCCCCCACATGTCGGGCAGTCCTCCGGGGTGGAGTACCGCCCGCCCAGGTCCTTGTCCACCCGTACAGCGTCCTCTGCATCGAGCGGTGTGATGCACCCTGGTAATGGGGGGAGCCGGTAGTTGGGCACTAGAAGAGGGCTTGCTCCTGTGGAAGTTGGGCCAAGATGACCCGAGCAAACCACTCGTCTGAGGCCCGAGCAAAGCGGGCTAACCGGATGGGAGCGCCGCCCCAGTACCCCTTGTGGACCTCGTAAGCGGCCCGAGCTATGCGAGGGGCGTCATGGCCGAAGCGCTCGGTAAAGCTCTTCATGATGGAGACTTCTTTGGGTAGGTCCCTCGGGAACAGGCCGAAATAGTGCTCGACCATGTCCACTACGTAGTCGCGCAGTTCCTCCCAACCCCACTCGTGGTCCGGCTTGAGCTTGTAACCGGCAGGCCTGATAGGGCTGATCTCTATCCGCTCGGTAATAGTGACCGACTGGTTTACTCCGACTAACGACAATTGTTGCTCCACAGTGCAATTCCTCCTCAGGTCGAATGCTGCGTACCCAGCTACTACCTAACTTGCCCTGGGAGAGGCCGGGTATGGACCAGAACCTTGGTGCTGCCAAAACACCTTCTGACCAGCATAATAGCAGTTCAGGGGGGAAATGCAAGTGTTAGGAATTGTGTAAAACTAAATACACAGGTGGATAACCCTGTGGATAACCTTTAGCCCACTTTTAGCCAATAAAACAGCCCCTCGCCACCTGGTGTTCTGACCACCAGGGACAAGGGGCTGTCGGTCTATGAGGTTACTTGGGCTCGGCTACCGGCGGGGTCGGAAGGCCCTGGTCGGGTGCGGTCGGGTCGGGCGGTTCTACCTCAGGTCCTTCAGGAGGCATCTCGATCTCGATGGAAGGGACCCATGCCCACCTGACATCACCTTCCCGGTATGCGATGGTGACCCAGGTTCCAGGCGTACCACGCGTGGGCAAGTCGGGCTCGGAGGTGGTGGGAGCGGTCTGGACGTAGGCGGGGTAAGGGGCTGCTCGGCCCACTGCTACCCTCTCCCACTGGCCCTCGGCGTTCAGGTCCGGCAGGTCCGGGTGACCCCCCAGGTCCTCCACCTCGACTACGGGGTAGATCGTCCACCGGCCGGATGGTGGCAAAGGGTGGCTAGGCCGCCCTGGGTAACCAGGCAGGCCCTGGTCCGGGTAACCCTCCTCGATGCCGTAGTCGGGATCTGTCGGCCTCGGCGGGCGCGGGAGCCCTTGTCCAGGACGACCTGGGTAACCGGGGAACGGCAAGCCCTGGTCCGGGCGAGGTGGGCGGCCATAACCAGGCAAGCCCTGGTCCGGGTAGCCACCTTCATCAATACCCCAGTTGGGGTCTACCGGCCTCGGAGGCCGGGGAAGGCCCTGGTCGGGGCGTCCAGGGAACCCAGGCGGCAAGCCCTGGTCCGGGGACAAGCCTTCATCAATGCCATAGTCCGGGTCCACCGGGCCGCCTGGGTATGATGGACGCCTGGGCGGGACCCAGGCCTGGACTGCAATGTAAACAATGCGGTACGGCAACTTTTTACCTTTCCTCGGTTGGCACTTTGGGTTACGCGGTGAGCCTACGGGGTTACCGGTGCTTAGATGCTGCCGCGGGCGAGATTAGTGCCCTCCGGGTGATAATTCAACCGTCTTTAGGTAAAAGTTTGCTAGTTGAACACGATGTGAATAATTACCCTGTAGAAAGTGACAATTGCTCCGGGAACAAAGCTCGGTCAGGGCGGCGGTCCGGTTTGGAAATCACCGATTTCACCGTGGTTTGGCCATAAGTAGCACGCTGGAACCGGGCCTGGAGAGCCACCATCTGATGACGGGCCAAGAAGGCCATCAGGGCGTCCCAGGCCACATCGCCTTCGGCCGTCAACTTGAACAGGGGCACAAACCCCACATCCAGGCCGTCAATGTCCTGGGACAGGTCCACCAGGGACAGGTTGCGCTCTATGACCGAGCGCCAGTCGGCCAGGCCCTGGTCCTGCTCGTACATAGCCTCAAGGTCCCGGCGGGCCTTGTTGATGGCCTTTATGGCCCGTTTCAGGCCATAGCGGGGCACACCAGGGATACCATCGACACTGTCCCCGGCAATAGCCAGAGCCAGCGCGAACGCCTCGGGCGGGATGCCGTAGGTGCCATTGAACCGGCTCGGCCCCCACATGGGGTCTTCGGCCCCCGGCACATAGACCTTGACCTTGCCCGACAGTAGCTGCAAGAAGTCCTTGTCCCCCGAGACGATCACCACCTCGGAACTAGTCGAGTGGCGGGCCAGATGGCTGACCACATCATCGGCCTCGACCTCGGGGAACCAAAGCTGGTGGACCCCTATGAGGGCCAGGAACTCCTTGGCCAGGGTGAAGGAAGGGCCGTCGTTGGTGTTGGGGATGCGGTGAGCCTTGTACTCGGGGAAGAGCTTCCTTCGGTAAGCCGAGGTCCCCGAGTCCCACACCACCACCAGGCGGCCAGGGGCCAGGTCCCCGATGTACTTGGACAGCAGGTTGGCAAAGATGGTTACCCCACCGGTCCAGGCCCCGGCGTGGTCGGCCATAGGCTTGGGCGCGGCCTGGGCCGCTCGGCAACTTCTCAGGAATATGTTGTTGCCATCAATGACAACGGTCCTCATGGGACCATACTAGCTGGTGGGACTTGGTCCTGGTGACTGGCTGATCGAGTACCAGGAGTCTCTGCTGTTGACGGCCTGCTCGTAAGCCTCCAGGGCCGAGGCCAGGAACTGGGCCAGGATGAAGTCGGGGGTGTTGGAGTTGTTCTCCCGGCTATGGCGGTTGAGCACACTCTGGACCTCGTCCCACAGGTTGGGGGCATCGCCATTGCGGTACATCACCCGATCTCCCCCATAAGGCATGCTCGGCAGTTGCTGGGCGTACCCAGCTTGGCCCTCATGGGTGCCGTAGTCCATCACCTCAGCCATGTGGGCAGCCTGCTCCATGACTGGTGAGTACTGGGGCACGGGCTGGACCGGTCGAGGGTGCTGGGCTATGTGCTGGGCCAGGGCGTCAGCCGAGGAGGCCCCCACTACACCCGAGGGTGCCGGGGCTGGTGTACCTGGAGGAGGTCCCTGAGGCTCCCAGGCGGCCGTCTGAGGCGCTGTAGGGGCCTGTGGGCTACCTTGGCCCGCATGGTTGGCTATATGCCCATAGAACTCCTCGTAAGGCACCTGGACGGGACAGAAGAAACACTGGGTCATCTGGCGCGGGTGAGGCTTCTGGGTCCCGTCCTGGAACTGCTCGTAATTCTGGTACGGCAGGCCCGGCCCCGGTTGGGCTACTCGGGCGGCCTGAGCCCGCTCCCAGGCTTGGCGGGCCTGGACCGAGCCCAGGATCGACGGGGTGGCATGAGGGCCGTCATGGCCCCGGTCGGCTATCTCGCACGGGAAATTGAGCGCGCCCTTCCCGATAATCACATCGCATGGCATTAGATTGCTCCATCCATTAGGTACCTCCAACAATGTGCTTCTAACTGGAGGAGCCGAAGAGCTATACGCAGTCGCTCCCCAGATATAAAGCCGCTCTGGGCAAAAGAGTGGGCGATCCGCTCAATATCGAACAGAGTGTACTCCCTACGTACTCCTACCTCCCGGCCCAGAAAATTCGTCAAAGGCATCTCATCCCAGAAGGCTTTTCTTTCATTGCTCCGCAGCCACGCCGATGACCGGGCAAAGAAAAACTTGCTGACCTCGTTGACGGTAAAGGTAGGTCGCACGGTCGAGCCCGGCTTGATGGGTTCGAACTGCCGAGGGAACAGCCACCGGTCTGGGTCGATGGCTGCGTCCCCAATGACAATGGTTGGCGACCACAGGTTCGACATGTCCGGCTAGGTTACCTGCTCCTGGACCGGGGGCGCGAAAAGGGCCGGTCCGAAAGGGGATTGCCTTCAAAGGACCGGCCCTGTTCGACTGGCTACCTTAGCCCTCCTGTGAAGGGGCCGCCAGTTCATTATCAGGTCGGGCATGTTGGAAGGTCACCCGCCCATCCTTCATCTCTGCGAACTTTTCCAGGCCATCGCAGCAGTAGTCACGCCAAAGCAGACCAGAGGTGAACTCCTGGCTGACAGATTCGAGCCGCTCAGCCACCCGTGACGGCCCCTCAGGGCCGAGGCTAAGAGCCGTCTCGACATGCTCGACTACCCGGTACACCATGACCCAGCGGCCAGGGTTGGTCGTGTTCTGGACAAAGGTGACCACCCTGAACTCTGTACCGAGGGGTCTGAGGTTCATTCGTTGTCCACCCCCCACGCTGTCGCCTCCAGCCGCCGGGCCGCCGCTTCAACCGGGTCCTCCACCGGGCCATTATTAGCCTCCCTGAGGGCCTCCATGGCCTTTCTGAGCCTCTGGCGGGCGTGGACGGGGTTAGTCACCGTCTCCAGGCCCTCAGCCGCCTGTACAAGCTCCCAAAGCCTCTCCAGGTCCACCCGGTTGAGTTGGTAGCCGGAAAGGAGGCCGCTACTGACGAGGTGGTCGAGGCGGGTCCGGGTGGTCTGTCCGTATTTAGCCACTTCTCTCCCTCTCTCGGCCCGCAGCTACAAGCGCCCCACTCGAAGTGCAGGCACCACGGTTCATGGGGTGAGTCAACACTGATGGGGAACATCCGGTAAAACCCGGCCGTGGTCAGCCGGGCCCCCTCGAAGGGCTCCCTGGACCTGGGCGTCCGCTCCCAGAAGTACGGGCACCCAGGCTCAGAGATGCTCAAGCTAGGCTTTTTCCTTGCGCGGCCACAGGGCACCGCGGGGATTGGGCACGTCCATGGCCCCTTCCAGGTGCTCCAGCACCTCGGGGTGGGCCTTGATGTAGTCGAAGGCCTTGGCCTCATCGAACTTGCGGGTCACCTCGGGTACGTAGGTCATAGCCAACCAGTCCTTGTGGGTGAGCCCGGAGCCCTCGGTGTGGCAAAGCTCGTAGAGCTTCTCCTCGGAGAGCTTGGGGTCACCGCCCTTGGACACTTCCCAGGACCAGACGTGATTGGTCCCTTCGGCCGGGACCTTGTGGGTACCCATAAGCAAGTAATGACCCTCGGGGTTGAGCGGGGTCATCTCGTCTACCAGGTTGTCAGTCTCGAAGGTGACATCGAAATGGTTCAAGACGATGGTCTTGATCCCTTCCTTGCGGTTCTCCACCGCCTTGCCCACCTGGTCGATGATCCGGCGCTCGGTCATGATGTCGGCCAGTTCGGCCGGGGAGAGGGTCACCCGCTCCTGCGGGCATACCCCGCCATAGACCTGGGACAGGAGAGCCAGAGCCTCCTTGTCGGCGTCGGTCAGCTTGATCGGGGTGGCAACCTTGGTCGGTTTGACTGCCTTCTTCGGCCGGACCAGGCCCGAGAGGACTTCTCCGAGTGTTTTGCCTTTTGCTAAAACGGTCGAAACCGGTGATAGTGCAGAGTCACTCATGGTGAAGGTGTTAGCTCCTTTGGTAGTTGGTTACTTGTCACACCTTAGCACAGGGGTGTGACCGTTACCCAACACAAGGGGGCCTGAGGGGGAAGATGTAAACCTTGCCTCGCCTCACCCCTGCTGGCCACGCCTAGCCAAGCCTTGCCCTACCTCGCCGCACCAGCCTCGCCTTGCCATGCCGGACCTTTGCTTGCCGCGCCCATCCACGCACCACCCCGCCTCACCTTGCCTCACCGCGCCAGGCCAAACCAACCTAGCCATGCCACGCCTTAGCTTACCGAGCCCATCCTCTCCTGGCCTAGCCACTCCTCGCCTTGGGTTACCGAGCCTAGCCTCGCCAGGCCACACCAGGCGATACCGTGCCTCGCCGTACCGTGCCTCACCGGGCCATGCCTTGCCTGGCCTCACCCAGCCACTCCTGGCCATGCCGGGCCTCACCCAACCCTGACTTACCTTGCCATGCCAGGCCACACCTGGCCATACCGAGCCGTGCCTTACCAAACCTCACCAGCCATGCCGTGCCTCACCGTGCCTTGCCCCACCGTGCCCCGCATCGCCTTACCTTGCCTTGGCTGCCTTGCCTCGCCTCACCGGGCCATACCGCTGCTTGCCACGCCAGGCCCCGCCGTTCCTCGCCTTGGCAGCCTCGCCTCACCTCACCGCACCTAGCCTTTCCTAACCCCGGCCAGCCTAGCCTCGCCTTGCCACGCCTCGACAGCCTTGCCTTACCGAGCCTGGCCATACCTCACCATGCCCAACCTAACCAGTCCTCACCGAGCCATACCAAGCCAAGCCTCGCCTCACCGCGCCCGGCCGTACCTTACCAAGCCGCGCCTCTCCTAGCCATCCCAAGCCTAACCATGGCGCACCTAGCCTCACCGGGCCTAGCCAGACCTCACCTGCCTTACCTTGCCATGCCTCTCCAGACCTGGCCCCGCCCCACCTGGCCGTGCCTATCCTGACCACTCCTCACCTTGCCAGCCTTGCCTTACCTTGCCAGACCCGGCCTAACCTCACCACGCCACGCCTTGCCGCTCCAAACCTGCCTCACCTTGCCATGCCCCACCAAACCGAGCCTCGGCTTACCATGCCACGCCTTGCCTCACCTGGCCTAACCCCACCGTAGCGCGCCTCACCTTGACTGCCTCACCATGCCTCACCCCGCCTTGCCTCACCATGCCTCACCCGGCCATACCAAACATTGCCGCGCCGTGCGTCACCTCGCCGGGCCGTACCATGCCGCACCACACCTAACCATGCCCCACCACACCTGGCCTAGCCACGCCTCTGCTCGCCCAACCAGACCTCACCTTGCCTCACCGCGCCAAACCACGCCTCACCTGGCCTTGCCGGGCCACACCAGCCTCACCTCGCCTTGCCCCACCTGGCCTCGCAATACCACGCCTTACCATGCCACTGCTCACCTGGCCAAACCACGCCTAGCCTCGGCTGCCTTGCCAAGCCACTCCATACCTCGACTCGCCAAACCCAGCCATTCCCAGCCTCGCCTTGCCTCAGCTACCTTGCCTCGCCTCACCTTGGAGCACCGAGCCAAACCTCACCTGGCCGCGCCTCACCACACTCAGCCACGCCACGCCTTGCCTCAGCAGCCTTGCCGTACCTTGCCGGGCCGTGCCTAACCTAGCCTCGCCATGCCTCACCAGCCTCGCCTTACCATGCCCTACACCTAGGAAACCTTGGTCCAGTTGTCCACCTGGAAGCGGCCAAAGGGGCCTTTCTTCTGGGGCCGGAAGTCCCCGATGCCGACATAGAGCCCGGCGTCGTCCAGGACCCTACGGGCCAGGTTGACATCGAACATGGAAGACACGATGAGCATGTTGAACGAGATGGTCCACTTGTCGAACATGGGCCGGTGGCGCAGCAGGCGGCCCTTGGTGGCAGGGATGACCACGGCCCGGCTGTCGGTGTGCCACTCCCCGATCAAGGGCATGGCGTCGGGCTCGATGGACAGGGCGGCAGCGGCATCGGTGGAAGCTGTACGCCTACCGATCTTGTGGCGACCGGCGGCGGTAATGCAGGACTGGCGCAGGTTCTCGGCCGGGAAGTAGGTCTGGCCATCAGGGAGCTTGTACAGGCGGCTCTCGGCGTCCTCCTCAGGGGTCTGGGGGTCGCGAGCACGGGAGTGGACCCCGCTGGTGGCCTCGGCCTGGGCCGCCTCGTGGAACCGGTTGACCAGGAGAGAACTGATGTTGGAGATGGTCACTTCGAAACTGTCGATCTGCATGATGTAGTTACCTTTCTTGGGTAGTTGTACTAAGGGTAGTCAGTTTGCTTTGTCGAGTTGGGCCTTCTCGGCCTCGGCCAGGGATTGCTTGCGCTGGTCAATGGCGGCCTGCTTGAAGATATCGAGCATGCCGAGCACCATCTCGGGTGGGATGAACACATCGACCGGTCGGCCTATGGCTGACTCGGGGGTCAAGGTCCGGCAGTTGATCCAGATCCCCCACTCAGAGCCCTGGTGCCTGATACTGCCGTCCCAGCCCGTCTCGGGTTTGATGTTGTGGCCCTTAGGGAGAGGCGGGGGTGGCTTGGCCGGTTCATGGCCCACCACGATGGTGGCCGGGTCGAGCCCGGACATGCGGCTCCAGCCTTTTTCGAAGTGCTCGATGTGGTCGGCGCATACCAACTGCTGGACGGTCTGGCCCTGACCGGCCATGGCGGCCAAAGCCTCCAGGCCGCTCTCCTTCTGGTCCCATCGTGGGTAAGGCCGGGGCTTAGGGGGCTCCTTGCCCCCGTCCCAGCGCGCCCACACCCGGAAGGCTATGGGCTTGGCACACATGGCGCATTCTCGTCGTTTCCCGTTCATTATTTCCTTTCTGGGGTAGAGGGTTAGAAAGGCTCTTCGTCATAGCCGTCCTCGGGGGCCGAGGGGGTCGAGAAGAAGGCCTGGACGCTACCGATGTCGCGCACCCTGGGCGCAGGCGGGAGCTTGGCCGCCATATTGGCCCCCCAGCCCTTCAACAGGCGGGAGTCCAGGCAGGCGAACACGCCCCGGTCGGTGATGTCCCGTATGAGGCGTCCATACGCCTGTTCTAGGGCCATCTGGGTTTCGGGCAGCATATACCGCTTCCAACCGCCCCGCTCGCCGTAGCGGGCATCGTAGAGGTCGCTGGTGGCCTCCACCACAGGGTCACCGGGGGAGGGGAAGGGGAGCTTGTCCAGGATAACCATGGACAAGGCCTCGCCCTGGATGTCCACCCCGGTGAAGAAGGTCTTGGTCGCAAATAGCACCGAATGGACATCGGCCTTGAAGGCAGCCACTATGCGGTCATGGGGCATGTCGCCCTGCTTGTACACCGTCCAGGGCAGGGTGTCCGCGATCAGGCTGTAGACCTTGTTCATGCGCTCGATGGAGGTGAACAGGACGAGCGCCCGACCACTGGAGGCGGCCAGGAGAGCCTGGACCTGGGCCGGTACCGCCGCTTCCCACTCCCTGGCCGTCTCTCGGGCGGGGACGGGGATGGCCGGGATGTAGGTGAGGGCCTGGCGCTGGTAGTTGAAGTTGGTGCCCACGTCCAGACCCCGGTACCCGAAGTTGTCTTCGAAGCCCAGGCGTCCGGCCACGTAGTCAAAGCGGCCGCCCACGGCCACAGTGGCGCTCGCCCCCACCACGGTGCGGCTCTTGAACAGGCAGTCCTGCAGGAAGGGGCCGACCTCGATGGGCTGGCTGCGCACCACCAGGTGCTTTTTGCCGGTGCGGCGGTTGGCGGCGTGCTCAACCCAGCGCACGGTAGTGGAAAACTCGTCACGGATGAAGCCGTCGAACTTGTTGGCTAGATTTTGCGCTTGCTTGCGCAACAGGCGGAAGCGCTTGACATCTTCCTCCGCGATGGGCAGGGGCAGGTCGGACACGGCCTTGGCAAAGGCCCACAGGGCGGTGGACAGGCCCACCCACTCGTTCTCGGAGTGCAGGATGATGTCGGAGGTGATGCGGAGCTTGTCTTCCTTCTCGGGCATCTGGGAGGTCATGGCCAGCCAGAACAGGCTGTTGGCCTCGGTCAGGTCCCTGGAGGCGTCCTCCAGGCGGTCGGTACCGCCGTAGACCCGAACGGCAAAGCTGCGTAACTGGGCCTGCAGGGTGCGTACGGTCAGTTCGCTGAAGTAGCTCTCGAAGGCCTCGATGGCGTACTTGACCAGTTCGTGGACCTCGTCTACCACCACGGTGCGGAAGTCACCCAGTAAGGGGTTGCCGCCTACGGAGATGTCGGTGGCCAGCAGGGCGTGGTTGACCACCACCACCTGGGCCAGGGAGGCCTCTTCCCGAGCGGCCAGGACGAAGCACCCACCCCTGGTCTTGCAACCAAGCTCGTCGCACTCTTCGGTATTGCCGTTCACCTTGTGCCACAGGCCATCTGGGATGTCGAAGCTGAAGTCGCTCCGTAAACCGGAGAAACCGGGGGCGTCGGCCTCAGCCAGGATGTCGGCCACCATGGGCTCTTCGGTCGAGGTCAGAACGGCGCGCTGAGTGCAGAGGTAGTTGGAGCGGCCCTGGAGAAGGGCGTAGGTGAACTTGCGCCCCAGGTGCTCGGCCAGGAAAGGGAGGTCTTTGTAGATGTACTGGGACTGGAGGGCCTTGGTGGCGGTGCTCACTATGACCCGCCGTCCCGACAGGATGGCCGGGATGAGGAGGGCAAAGCTCTTGCCCGTACCGGTACCGGCCTGGAGCAGGAGGTGCTCACCGAGGGCCAGAGCACCCTCGACGGCCAGGGCAGCACGCTGTTGGGTCAGACGAGGGGCATATCTCGGCAGGGTTAGGGCCATCATGGCCTCAGCCTGTTCAAAGGTGGTGATGGTCGGTTCTGTGCTCATGTCCCCAGTATACACCCCTCTGGTGAATAGCGCAATTCATGATGACAAAGAAGTGGGGGAAGGGTCGATCAGCGTCCCGACCGTACCCTTCCCCGTCCTGGTCTGCACCTGCTCGTCAGCAGGCCACCCCAGGGGACCTACTTGGCCTTGGTGACCCCGGCGGCCTTGGTGGCCGCCTTGGTAGTCCCAGGGGCCTTTTTGGCCGTGGATATATTGACCACCTTTTTGCGCTCTTTTAGCGCGGCGATCTTGGCGTCCACTCTCTGCAGGTAAGGGACGATCCTTTCGGGGCCGAGGATTCGGTTGTTGCCACTCTTGGGGTCGGTGACCTCAATGCCGGTGACCTTGCCCCTCTTGGTGCCGTCCTCGGCCACGGTGACCAGGCCGTGGAACCTCTTGACCAGGGCGTCAAAGCCGTCCCGGCCACCCTTCTTGGTGGGAAGTACGCGCACCGGGTGGCCAACCTTGATGAGGTGGCCCTTGTAGTTGATCTGGTCCAGTTGGACCTTGTGCTCAGTCATAGTTCTCCAATCGTAGTTGATGGGTGTGACGGTTATGGGGCATATCCACAATGTGGAAAAGGTTGTGGATTGCCATGTTGGGTGAAAAACCGTTATGAGTCAAGGGGAATCTCTTGACACTGGGAGTGGCCGGGCCTATGCTCTCGGGCCACGGGCAGAAGGGGAAGCTCCCGGTAAAAGAAGAACGGAGGCACCAAATGGCACCTCCGCTCTTGCGAGTTTGCGATCCTCGTCAAGAGCGACTGTACCACGCTTAGGCCGTGATGACAACAGGGACTTTGATGCCGTGTGGAGGCACCCGTTACCGTAATCTGAAACCTGCCCCTGGGAGCCGCTCTCCGACTGCATGCAGAAGGGAGCCCAAGGGTGTGCTATCCGTAAGGACGCACCAGACGGGCTTGGACACTGAGCCTTATCAGTGGGGTGGCACGGCCAAACCATAAAGCCGTGTTTGGGGGCACAAGGTCCTACTTGCAAAGACTCGCGGTATGACGCTACTTGACTATCTTCGCCTTGGCCCTCAGGTCCCATTGAAGGCATACCCCCCACAAGGCACCTCAGACGATAGTCAAAAGACCACCCGCGCCTATTCATCAGAGGTAGGTGGCTTATGGGGGAGATGGATGGGGTTGTCGAAGCTTTGGGCCTGGTCGAACCCCGAGGTATCGGCGTAGGGGTCATCGCGCTGCATGGGGCCGTCACCCTCACCCACAAAGAACTCGTCCAGTTGGTCCTGGGTGGCCAGGTCGGCCTTGGAGAAGCCGAAGGGTAGCTCCCAGGGCACACAGAACAGGTGGTACTCGTTGGAGGTATCGACCAGGCGGTCCCGAGCCGGGTAGACCTCGACCGCCTCCCAGTCCTCCCCCGCCATCTGGTCCTTGATCCGCATGCCTACGCGCCAGTCCCGCACAGGGGCGCGGTCACGGCGGTGGTAGGAGAGGTGGATGACCTCGTGGTCGGTACCCTCCCCGTAATGGGCCACGGCCACGGTGTAGGTGGAGTTGCCCCATATCTGGGGCCGGGCCGCATCTTGGTGGAGAGGCTCCCAGGCGTCCGTCTCAGCCCTTTCCGCGGCGATCAGGGAATCTATGAGCCTGGCCCAGTCCAAGCGGAGCAGGACGACCTCAGAGGCCCCTGGGGGGACGTACTTGACCAACAGGGCGGGGTGGGGGCCGTCATCTATGCCTGCGGTCCAGGCGATACCGGCCGTGGCCGCCCCCTCTGCGATCTTGGCCGCGTCATTGGGGAAGCGCGACACTCTCTTGAACGAGAGGTATGTATTGATGGGGGTCATCGCACCGAGGAGGGGAAGATCCAGGTGATGCCGTCAGATAACCTCAGACGCTCGGCCTCGCCCTGAGACTTGCCGTCCACGTAACGCCAGGGGTCGAAGCGCTCAGCCTCGGCCCGGATGCGGAGCCCAGCCTGGTACTCGGCCCCCAGGATGTAGTGCAGGGCCGCCACCAAGGCATCGGCGGCGTAGTGGATACGGTAGGTATCGCGCCCCTCCTGGGAAGCGGCGGCCTTCAAGAAGGCGACGGGCTCGTCGTTCTCACCGTTCAGCCACCGGTCTACCGCGGCCAGGTTGTGCTTGACCTCGACCAGGTAGTCGTGGGTGGCCCGGCGGCTACAGCCCTCGGCATAGTTGTCGTAAGCCTCCTGGCAAAAGGCGGCCCGCTGGGCGATGTCCAGCATGGCGTCGGCCATGGTGGGGGTGGGTGTGGTTGGAGCAAGGGTCATAGGCACCATAGTACCAGGTCCTGGCGAATAGCGCAATCAGTGTTGACAGCGAGGTTACAAAAGTCCTGGTGGGCCTAAAGGGAGGAAAGCCCTGACCAGGAGGTTTGTCTCACCATCTCTCACCACAAAATTCTTCGGACATGCGCCGAGCGGCGGTGTCGAGGGCCCGTGCATCGAAGTAGGGGCCGTCCAGTTTGCGGCAGTAGGCGCAGGCCACCCACAGGGACACCCGGTAACCGTCCCGCAGGCGGCGGCGGCGGGTGGTCACCGGGACGTGGTAGGACAAATACAGAGGCATACCAGTCCTTACCAGGGCGTTCTTACTTACTCTGCGATAGGATGTACTTCCTGGCGGCGGCAGATAGACCACTCCCGTCCTCATTGCCAAGCTGTTCGGCCCAGGCCTGGCGGTTGGCCACGATCTTGGCGATCCCCATCTCTACCGTAGAGCGCATGACCATGGAGGTAAAATGGATGACCTTATGAGTGGAATCGATCCGGTCGATACGGGACCGGCGCTGGCGGGCGACTTCGTCTGTGAGTGGCAACTCGTAGTCGATGGCCCACTTCCCGGCCGGGAGGTTGATGCCCCGCGCCCCGGCGTCCGAGGACAGGTAGACCTGAGCATCCCCGGTATTGAAGGTGTCCCTGGAGCGCTCTCGTTCCCGTGGGGTCAGGTCACCGTGGTTGAGTACGACACTAAAACCCTCCTCGACCAGGCGCTGGTGGACCAGTGGCAATATGGCGTGGGCAAAGTAAGTGAAGGAGACGACCTGGTCGCGGCCGATCGAGCGTAACTTGCCGACAAAGGCGTCGAGCTTGGTACAGGGCAATGCGGCCAGGCCGTCCCGGCCCACGATGCGTACGATATCAGCGGCCATGGCCCCACCCGAGCGGATGAGGGAGAGGGGGTGGCCCACCACCAGGCGCATGAGCCCCCACAGGGCATCCTGGGCGGCCTGGTCGGCCCCCGCGTACTGAGCAAAGATGGCCTGGTAGAAGTCCATCTCGATCGGAGATGGGTCCACGAAGGTGTACCCTGGGGTCCCCACGGGCTGAGCAATGAAGGTGGGGAAGTAGCGGGCAACTTCGGGCTCGGCCCGTGAACGGTAGACCACCAGGCCCTTCAGCTTCTCGGTCAGGGGCGTGACCCAGGGCTCCTCTGAAGTGTCGAGGTTCTTGAACGTCTTGGGCTGGTGGTAGTCATCGAAGGTGGCGACGTGGTCGCGTTCGAAGTCCTCTACCCGCCCGGCCCGGTCGGGGTCGAGCAACCGGCACACGTTGAAATACCCGACAGGGTCCCTGACCATCGGCGTGGCCGACAGCGGCCAGCACCAATAGTCCTGGGAGTACTTGAGCAGTTCCCGCCGGGCTAGCTCATGGGCCTTGTACATCCACGAGGTCCGGCTGGCCCCCATCTTGGCCGTACCCTCGTCCTGGATGATGAGCACCCGTTTGCCCAGGAGAGCCTCCAGGAGGGGGCCGTTTTGGACCTTGGCCACACGGGCCTTTGGCCGAGAGGCCCCTGTACGCCCGTAGGAGGGCCGTTCGCCCTCCTGGCCCACCTTGACCGCCAGATCGCCTCTCAGCGTCTCGTAGACGCCCACAAGTACCTGAGGGAGGGCCTTTCGGAGCTTGGCCCTCTTGGCCGTCGTCCCGGCATAGCGCACCGGGGTCAAGGTGGTGAACCGGGCTACGTCGGTTTCCCACTCTTCGAGCTTGGACACCTCGACCTCGATGATGACGTGGTCAACCTTGCCGTCCTCGATGAGCATGGCCATGGCGGCCAAGGAACAGGCCGTCTTACCGCCCCCGGTGGTCACCCCGAGGATGAGGGCGCGACTAAGGGCGGTAAGAGCAGCCGTGTCTAGCTGAAAATCCTTTAGCTCAAAGGGGAACCGGAGGAGCGGCCCCTCCTGGAGCATCAACTGGGGTTGGTCGGTGCCAGGAGGGGTCATCGGGCGGCGGCCACAGTTTGGTGCCTTTGCATAACGGACAAGTATGCACCCCGTAGATCAGGCTTTCGATCTCGCCCTGCCCACAACAGAAAGGGCACTCCCCGGCGAGCAGGTGGTCGGACGGTTTCACACTACCGGGTCGAGGCGGGTGCCAAGCGAGAAGGCGATCCCACAGTCGGGCGGGTAATAGACCTCGGGGAAGGCCCACACCAGGTCCCCGTCCATGGACAGGCCCACCGAGCCGTACCAGGGGTCGGGCAAGCCCACCGGGCTGGCGAAGCGGACCGAGCAACCCTGGTCGAACTGGGGCTGGACCGGGACAACCTGGTCAGCAACGTGCAACGCCCAGGTATGGGGGCTCTGGGCGTTGACCAATATGGCCATAACCATCTGCGCTCGGGCTAGTTCGCGCACGTCCATAGGCGTAATCGTACAGGAAAAGTTTCCCAAATCAAGGCATTTGAAACTTCGGGCTCAATAGTGGCGGGCCCCCGAGGTCTGATAGCTGACCCAGACATTGCCGTTACCCAACGAAGCGGCGGTCGCATAGGAGATGTTAGTAGCCCCGTTACCAGCCCAAGAAGAGCCCCCGCCCCCACCGGACCACTCGTTGGTGTTCCAGGCCCCGGCGGCATGGTAGATGGAGTACGCCCCGGCCCCACCACCGGCATACCCGCCTCCACCGCCCCCACCCCCGGCATAGGGGTAAGCCTGGCCACCATTGATGCCACCCCCACCGACAGCCCCGACCGAACCGCCCGGCGCGGTGCCCGAGGTGTTCCCGCTGGGTTGGGTACTGGCCCAGGTCCCACCGGCCCCGCCTGCGCTCTGAGTAGCTCCTACACCACCGTTTGAATAGGCGCTACCGAAAGCCACCTCGGCAGCAGTTTGACCATTGGGGTTACCACCGTTGCCCCCTGACCAGGCCTGGTTGTAGGTGGGCGCACCGATGTTCATGGAGATGTAGGAAACAACGACGTTGCCCGCACTTACCGACCCCGCCGTCCCATAAGCAATACCAGCGGACCCATTACCGGCCCAAGAAGACCCACCACCACCACCGAAATAAGCAGCCGCAGGGGCGTAGGGAGTACCGGCCCCGCCCCCGGCGAACCCACCCCCACCGCCGCCACAGGGGCCATAAGAGGTTTGTTGACCACTGGCAACGTAGTTCGCATTACCCCCATTTATGGACTGCGGTGGCCCTCCTACCGTCCCTGGAGTGTTCCCAGAAACTGCACTGCCACCGGCAGTTTGGGTGGCCCCGCCGCCACCCCAGGCACCCCAAGAAGGGCTGGACGCGGCATTGCCACCATTGGGGTTGCCTCCCGCCCCACCTCCGAAGTAGAAGTTGGCCGCGCCACCACCGGCTGAGCCTCCCCCGGCCCCGGCTTCCATCATCAGGGTCCCGTTCAACAATACGGCCGAAGAAGAACCGCCTGAAGCGCCGCCGTAATTGGCGTACCCACCTTCGTGGTACCCAAAGGGAGCCATGTTATTGACCCCCGGTGCGCTCCCACCGCCAGCGCCTTGCCCGCCCACGTACACCGTGAGGGTATCACCAGCATTGGTGTTGAACACGGCCTGCACAACACCGCCCACACCGCCCAGGCTGGGAGCGGTCCCAGGACCGGACGAAGTTGGTTGGGTACCCCCGCCACCACCAGTAGCCGTGACTGTCACCTGACCGGTCGATATGGCCGGTAACGTCCAGGTCTGTATACCTCCCACATAGTTGAAGGACTGGTTGACAACGGCCTCACTGACAGCAAATATCCAGCCCTGACCTCCACCCGCGCCCGCCTCTGCTATGAGAACACCACTGGCATTGGTGACAGCCGAGGAAGACCCCCCAAAACCGAGGGTGCCCCAGTTACCGATCTGACCGTAAGTCAGAGGGTTCTGGTACATCATGTACATGGCCCCACCAGTGTGGTAGCCGTACGCGTAACCGCCTTCGGCATTGTAGGAGTAATACGAGCCCTGGCCCCCGACAATGATGTTGAGGGTCTGGCCAGGAGTGACGGGGAGGGTGAAGGTGATCTGCCCCCCTAGGCCACCAGCCGACCCACCTCCACCCCCACCGTTGAGGGTAATGGTGACCGTCCCACCCTGGATGTTCTGAGGGGCCGTCCAGGTCTGCGCCCCTCCTGTGTAGTAAAACGTGTCCTGGTAAGGGATAAGGGTGGTGATGACCCCGGCAGCGGTATCGGTGGCCGGGCCTACAGTGTCGGTCGTGGTGGTGTGGTAAGTACCCCTGGCGGTGGCCACATCCGAGGCCGTAGTGGTGTTGGCCACCAAGTGGTACATCTGCATGTAGTAGGTGACCGTGGCCGTGTCGTGCGCCGGGCCAACCGTCTCGACCACGTCCTGAGCGTAAATCCGGGACCCTGGGGTGATGATGGGGACCCCGTCCGGGAACAGCGCGGCCTGTTGGTACTTGGCGAACCACCACAGTGGTACCGGGCCACCCGTGGTCGAAAAGAACGGGTCGGTCCAGATGGTCTGGTCGGTATCGGAGAAGCTCATGTTGGGACCGGCCGCCACCGCCGCCACCCGCGGCCGGTCGGTCATCTGGTACCACGGCCTGATCTTTAGGACATTGACGAACATGTCGGGCCGGTAGATGGTGACTTGCCAGTACAGGTGGGTGGAGGGGGTGGGGATAGACACCACTCCGTTGATATTGTTGTGGACGAAGTTGACCGACCCGGCATTGACCCAGTTGACCCCATCGGAGGAAAACGCCCACATCAGGGACGGGTCGAACCCACTGGCTGCCTGGATGACCCATGACGCCGTCTGGCCCGAGGGGACCGTAGCCCCATGGTGCTGGGCCACGGCCAGGCACATGAAAGTCTCCGGGCTGACCGTCGAACCTATCTGGTAGCTGAAGTACTCCTCGATGGTCTGGCCTACGGCCGTAGCCGACAACGGCCATTCGACCAGGACCGTGGGGGCTGTCCCACCCCCGTTCCACTCGCACAACTGGAGGTAGATGGGGTACTCAGCAAAGAACTCGGGGGCACCAGGCGGGACCGACAGGATGGACAGGCGCACGGCCAGAGTGAGCCAACCGACCGGGGAGGTAAGGAACGGGCCTGAGACGAGGCCATTGGCCTGCGGCCCGGTATAACTGGTGGCCCCTCTGGTGATGACGGGGGTAAGGGTCTGGGCGTTGAAGGTGACCGTGGAGTCGCCCATACCCAGGTTGTTCCAGTCCTGGGAGTCGTCCCAGTTGTACCCACCGGTTGTCTGAGGCAGGTAGCGGCCATTGCGGAAGGTGTCGAAGGGCACGATCTCGGCCGGGGGTGACTGCTGGGTGGCAAACTGGACCTTGTTCACCATGGAGGCCGACACATAGGCCTTGGAGGTGACCACCATAGGAGTTTCCAAAAGCTCGCTCTGAGGGTTGTTGTCCGGGGGGTTGGCGGTCCCCGGCCCGGAGTAGATACCCCCTATAGTCTGGCCATTGGCCGAGGCGATCTGGGTGGCGTCGTAAAAAAGCTCGTAGTACAAGGCAGAGTCGATCGGGCAGGCCGGGTTGGTGCGATAGGCCATGATGGACGAAAAGCCCGTGAAGAAGCCCACCGAGTTGACCGAGGCAATGGTGGTGGTGGTGTAGTCCTCCAGGCCGCCCAGCGTGGCCGGGGGTGCCCCGAAGGGTTGCCAGTCGATATAACCGTAATTGGCGAAATTGTTCTGGAGGGCCTGGGCCAAGGTGGGGTCGTTGGCTACCAGGGCCGTGGCCGGTGAGTAGGCCCCCGAGTTGGGCGGGTTGACCGTAGGAGTGCTCAGCAGGCCGTTACCGGCGGCCAGGATGGCGTTAGTGGTCGTCCCCGCCGGGGTAGCTCCTTGGTACCCAGTCGAGCCCGTGGTCGGGTTGATGGCGTTAGAGCCGTACAGCAAGATATCGGCAGTGACCGGGAAGGGATTACTGAGAGGCTCGGCCACCAGCCCGCTCATCTCGAACTTCCAGTATTTGGCCGCTACCGGGTACACCGTCATCCACCCCGTCATAAGGATGTACGAGCGGTTCACCAATATCCAGTTGAGGCTGGACATGTCGCCGGGGGTGTCGGGCTCCTCCAGGGCGAAGTACAGCGTGCAGCCCACCCCCAGGTGGGTCGGGGTGATGAAGAACCGGTCGATTACCTGAGGGTTACCCTCGGTGTCGCGAGTGTCCAAGTACAGGTTGACTACGGCATTGTTCACCGGTTGGGGGAAACAGCGCCATTGGTCGAGGGCCCCATTGGTAGCGGTCGGGACCTCGCTGTAAACCGAGTATGTGATGGTGTTCCCGGCCACATCGGTCGAAGTCCCGATCGTCTCCAGTGAGACAGTGCCATTGTCGGGCAACTGGTCAGCCGAATCGACCACGTAGTCAAAGGAGAACTCGGTCACCCCGAGCGAGTAGTCGGCCGGGTTGTTGGTCATGGCCGAGATCGGGCCCTGGGGACCGGTTACACCAGGCCGGACCAAGATAATGCGGGCGCGGGAAATGCTGGTGGGGGCAAAGCGGAAAGCGACCGACACCCAGTGCCCGGCCCCGAAGTGCTGGGGATGGGTCTTGGCCGCCAGGGCATCGGAGGGGTTCGGCAGTACGGCCGGGACCGAAGTGGTCACCGCTTGCTGGTAATAGCCCACCCAGGTCGAAGAGGGGTCGTCGTAGACCTGGAAGGTGGCCGTACACGGGAAATTGGCCACCTGGAAAGAGATGGCGTTGACATTGACCGGGGAGGAGAACCGGACCTCGATGATCTCCTGGGTCATGTCCGTATAGGCGCGCTCGGGAGTGGACCAGAACTGAGGGATGTTCTGGGCCGTAATGGTGGAGGCAGCCTGGATGGACTGGACCGAAGCCCCCGACAAGAGCAGTTCCGATACCGTCGAATTGTCGGAATTGATCGGGTTGGCCGAGGCGTTACCCGGTACCACCATGGTCCCCAGCACCGCCTCGGACGCCGGGGCCATGGCGTATATCGGGAGGTAATTGGTGATCGTCCCGTCCGTCCAAGTGATCTGTTCGAAGTCGGTCGGGGTGTCCAGGGTCCCATCCGGGTTCTGGGCATAGGACAGGACCCCCGATACCCAGCCGTTCACCGTCCACGCCGCCGCCTGGGAGGACCCAAAGGCGTACTGGGGCACTGCCGTTGAGCCGTAGATGGACGGGGCCGAGGAGATCGACTGGACCTCCCAGTAGAACGAGGTGGCCCACGCCCCGCCTATGGGGACCTGGAGGTAAGGGTCTACGGCAGGGGCCGGGGCCAGAGTGATAGTAGACAAGGCGGGCTTGATCTTGTTCAGGATCTTCATGAGCCCGTAACGCTGTTGCTGGGTCGGGTTTACATGCGGTGTAACCGTGATGTAGTAGGCCAGTTGGGGGTTAGCAGTGATCGAACTGGTCGAATGGCCCCGGTAGTACTCCTGGACCTCGACCGGAGCCAACAAGAAACTCTCCGCGATCAACTGGATGCCCAAAGCCGTAGGCCCATAAGTGGACACTGCCCGCAACACCTGGAACAGGCGGTCCCGGTAGGTAGCGTCAGCTTCGGCCATAGCTAACCAGGACAAGGGGCCGGTCGCCGGGGCCGCCGTGGAATAGGGGTTGAAAGGGAGGTTTTCGCCCAGTTGGCGAGAAATGCCGAGCACCGCCCCCAGGCTGTTGTCCAGGTCGGTGAAATAGGTCGAGGACACCGAGGACCGTAACCGGTTGACCAAACTGCGCTGGCGCAACTGGCCCCCACCAGACGGCCCCACCATGGTGCTCATAAGCTTCACGATGGAAGAGCCCATGACCAAGTTGTAGGTCTGGGCTGGGAAGTTGGCCATCTGGGCCAGCACACCCTGGTCGGGCAGCAAAGGGGCCGTGACCGGAGAAAGCCCTGTCGGCACCGGGGCACCGGAAGCGATCTGGCTGTTGATCGGGCCCGTACTGCTCATCAATCAGTCTCGTTAGCCCTGAAGGTGTTCTGGCTCCGCACCACCAGCCAGGCGCTGTTGAACACGGGGTAGCTCACCTCGTTGAAGGTCACATCGACCTTGTTCGGCCACACCTGGATGATGTTGGAGGTGGGCATCTCTACTTCGGTGACCCCGGCCCCGGTGGTATTGATGGTGGCTTCGATGGGGGCCGTTACCTGCTGGACGTTGTAGGGCCCCTGCGCTATGTTGCCGGTGGCCAGAGTGCCACCCCCGAGCATGGTGATGCAACCGGTCAGGCTGCTCCCCGCCACCGCCGAGTAAAAGACATTGGCCATCCAGGTAAGCGTGGTCGTACCTGAGTAAATCTGCACCACGCCCGAAGTCGGCCAGCCGATGGGCAGTGGGTTGGTCAAGGCCAGGGTCCCCGGCGCGGCCACCGTCCAGGTGGACAGGACCACCCCATTGGAACCGGCCGCCACCGTGGTAGCCAGGTCCCCCAAGTTGGTCGAGCTAGTGGCGTTGGTCGCCATCCGCACGGCCTGGACCCCGTTCACGTTCTGGACGGCAGCAATGATCTCGGAAATGTCCATGGTTTCGGTGAAGGTGATGCCCTGGCACACATTGGTCAGGGCCGCCTCCACCGCAGGCGAAACCGAACTGTACGTGTAGCCGGGGACCAGGACCACCACCATGGTGAAGTTCAGGTACATCTCGTTGGCCTGGTGGGCCCATACGTTCTGAGTCCCGGCCAGGCTCTGGCCCGCCAGGTCAGTCTCGATCTCGCTCGGCACGGCGTTGTAGTAGTACTCGACGGCCATGGTCCAGTTGCCCGTCGCCCCCCACAGGTCCGAGGCCAACCACTCGATACCGGCCAAAGACTGCGGGCTCCAGCCGGTAGCCCCGGTCTGGTACACCAGCCAATAGTCGGTACCTAGTTGGTAACCGAGCGGACCGTTATGGATGCCGTCGAACAGGTTGGAGGGCAACGCCGCCGGGGGGACAAAGGTAAGCGGGATAAAGAAGTTCCCAGCCGTTGGATGGGTGATCCCATCGGCCCTGATCCAGTTGATGATGGTATAAGCCTGCCCGGTGGTGGCCGTGAAGGTCCCCGCCGGGGCCGGGGCACCCGAACCCACCCCGAAGGGCAGAGTTTCGGTCGCCTCCTGGTAATCGGTGCCATCGGTCCAGATGTCCACGTCGTTCAAGATGTGGTTAGCCACCGAGTTACGGGTCCAGGGCGACAGGTAGTCATACTGAAGCTCATAGATGCCGTTGGGTGCCCCCGAGCCCCCGGCCAAGCCCTGGCCCACCCCGAAGCCGGACAGGGCCAAGAACCCCGTGCCCTCCTCAAAGGCCAGCCCGTTGGACGCCGGTCCCGAAGCTACCGACGTGGCGATCAGGTCAGTCCCATTATTGGTGATGTTGATCACAGAGTTGAGCGGCCCCGAGGGCGAAGCGGCCACGTTCATGGCCGCCTGGAGGGTAGCGATGGTGGTGTAGGTCCCTGGGGCCACGGTGTAGGTCACAGGAGCCCCTGGCGGGCCAAACTGGAAGGTGTTGTTGGAGGCGGTAATGGGGGTAGCCAGGTTGGGGGCGGCCACCGCCGTTACGGTGGCATAGGTCGGGGTCACCACCGAGATGGCGATGTAGTAGAGCCCAGTGCCCCCGTCCAGGGTTATGGTGGCTGTGTACTGACTGGTGGGGTTCAGCATGTTGCCGTCCACGATGTCAGGCCCAAAGAACATGTTGTCGGAGTAGATGTAGGGCCACTCGATGGGTTGGGTAGTACCCGTCCCCGGCGACCCTGTTATCTGGACCTGCACCATGGTCGTGGTCCTGGCCCCAATGGCGTTCACCCGCGACACGGCCGGGGTTTCCAAGGCCACCCCCACCAGGTTGGCCGTAGTACCAGTAAACCCTCGGAAGTTGGTGGCCTGGAACCGGGCGATGAGGGCTTGGTCGGACTCGGCGTCGGCCCCACCGGTCATGGCCAAAGGGTTCGACACCGAACTGACCCCGGCCACCGGGGTCGAGATGACCGAGATGTTCCCGGCCGCCACATTACCCGCATTGCCACCGGCCACCGCCACCACCGGGACGCTGATGTTGAGGTCGGCCGAAGGTAGCACGGCATTGAACATGACCGAGAATGTAATGGGGTTGGTGTCGGTGGTAGCGATGATGGTGCCACCAGGGATGGTGACATCGGGCAGCGGGGTAGCGGTCAGGGAGGGTGGCCGGGAAAAAATCACCAGCCCGGTGGCGTTCTTGGCCGAAAAGCGCGCCATCCCAAAACCAGCCACATAGTTGTCGAGCGCCGTACCGGTCAGGTTGGTGACATCGTTGGAGGCGGCCGAGACATTGTTGTCGGCGTAAGCCCCTGAAATCTGGTTGGCTACCGAGTCGATGATCTTGCGAGCGGTAGTGCCTACCGAAGTGTCCAGGTCAGGCTCGGCTACATTGAGCGCCGCCAGTATCTGCGAGGCTATGTCAGACTGGCTCGGGGATATGCTGGACAAAGGGAGGGCCTCCTTCCCTCCTTAGCGCCTTGTCAGCCCCCAACGGTGGTCGATACGCCTACGGTAGCCCCCGAAGCCGTTTGTACCGTGGCCGTGATGCTGAGCGAAGTGAGGTCCTGGGAGGTGTCCATGGAGGACAGGCCGGTCACGTAATCGTTGTTGGTGAAGGGTGAAGACTGCCCGTTGGACAGGGCCTGGGTCTGCTGGTACTGCTGCACCGTCATGTAGTTGCTCACCAGGCGGGTGACCTCGGTCTGGGCCAAGGCGGTCACGGTCTGGGGGTCCTGGCCGATGTAGCTGTTCAGGTAGGAGCCCCACCCCGGATGGTAGGGGTCGCTGCCGTAGGGCTCAGCGGTAGCCACTGTCAGGTCCTGGCCCACCTTGGCCGTACCTGAAACCATCTGGTAGCCCGACTGGCCGACCACTATGTCACCGTTTACCAGCGCGAAGCCTTGCATGTTCCTTGTAAGGGGCCTCAGCGCCTCTCTGAGCCGAGCAGGGCCACCAGGCGCTCCAGTAAGCCCCAGAGGGCCATTTCAGCCTGAGGGGGGCACACAGCGTTGCCTGCCAGCCTGCGCTGGGCCGAGGGGGTGGCCTCGACCAACAAGCCTTCGGGCAGCATCATCATCCACTCCAGGAAAGCGCCCCGCAGGTAGCCCTTGTCGTCCAGGGGCTTGGGAGCGTTGCGGGCTACGAAGTACCGGTGGCGTCGGAGGGCGGGCCCGTAGTCTTCGGTCGAGCCGTCTTCGAAGGTGGCCAAGACAGGTCTTCCCCCGGCATCTGCCCAGCCAACAGGACGCGCAGTGAGGTAGCTCGGGCCCGGTTCCCTCCATCCCGGTTCTTCCGAGCCAGAAACGAGGTCGCAGAAGTATTTGACTCCTGGGCTACCGGGGTTGGCAGCAAGCACAAAGATTCGCTCCCGGCGATGGCAGGCCCCAACGGCGTTAGCGCTGTAAACGCCCCAGGTCCCCACATACCCGAGCCGGGCCAAACTGGAGATAATCCGTCCGAGCCAGGGCTTGACCCCAGGGGGATTTTCAAAGACCACCCATCCAGGGCGCAATCTTCCCACCGCGTCCAGGACGTAGGGCCAAAGGAACCGTTCATCTGCTTCGCCTTTCCGAGGACCGGACCTCGACACGGGCTG
>Ga0210402_10001203_pt1 | contig 26835 bp, 23 predicted proteins | sample IncBWC7MmetaG_FD_161055 | JGI IMG/M metagenome (GOLD analysis project Ga0210402, IMG submission 161055) | Forest soil microbial communities from Barre Woods Harvard Forest LTER site, Petersham, Massachusetts, United States - Inc-BW-C-7-M | ecosystem: Environmental > Terrestrial > Soil >... | reverse complement strand
CACGGGGATCCTCGAGGGCTCGCTGCACGCGCTGGGCGACATCGGGGTATGAGGGCAGGCGGATGTCGCCGTTCGCCAGTTCCGCGGACAGTCCCTTGAGGAACTCCGCAGGAACCAGGGCGCGGATGGCCTCATTTTGAGTCCGTGACGGGTGGCTTGTCATGCGCGCGGGCCTTGTTCGAGGTTCTGTCGATAAGGCTATCGGCAGTTGAGCGCCGCCCTTTAGAAATGCGCTAGATTGCCCGAATCGATCTGGTGGCCGGGTCACTGAGTCCTTCCAATTGGAGAGGTTTCCGCCATGGAACTGAAGCGCGCCGGTTCGCAGCCTTCGCAGAAAGGACCCGCAAGCTATTTCACGGGAAATGTCCGCCTCGACTGGCTGAACGCGGCGCCGGAGCCGGTGCGTGTCTCGTGCGCGAGCGTTACCTTTGAGCCGGGCGCGCGCACGGCATGGCACACGCATCCCCTGGGCCAGACGCTGATCGTCATCGCGGGATGCGGGTGGACGCAGTGTGATGGCGAGCCGGTCGTCGAAATCCGCGCGGGCGATGTGATCTGGTGTCCGCCCAATCACCGGCACTGGCATGGCGCGACCCCGACCACGGCCATGACCCACATCGCTGTCCAGGAAGGTCTCGACGGCAAATTTGTTGAGTGGATGGAGCAGGTCAGCGACGAGCAATACCGGGCCGGCCCGGGGAGAGACTGAAGCGGCACTGACTCGGGCCTGAAATCGCGGCGCATAGGTCAACAATAATCACAATATAAACAATTATCTATGAGTCATATCTCCAAATTACATCTACTAGATTGGCGAAACAATGCCGTTATCGCGAGGCTTACTTTTGCCATGGGTTTGGCGCAATCTCTTAGCGATGGCGGGAGCAGGCGTGAATAAAACCAAAACCAGAATTCCCACTGGCCAGAGCATCGCGGACGGTTCGTTGCCGTCAAGACGATCCTTCCTGGCGACTTCGGCCGCGGTAGTTGCAACTTGGATGGCTGCCGACTGGCATGCAATCGCGGACGCCGGCGAGTACGCACAACTCGCCCGGCAAAGCGCGCGCGTCGGAGGGGCGGTGAATCTCGCGGTTTTCACCGATGCCCAGGTTGCTGAACTCGAAGCAATGGTGTCGCAGATCATTCCGAGCGACGAGACGCCGGGAGCGCGCGAGGCGGGGGTGGTGTACTTCATTGATCGTAGCGTGGCGACCTTTGCCAGCGCGAGCCGGGAGCGGTATCTACAAGGGTTCGAGGAACTGCAGAAAAAAACTCTGGAGATGTTTCCCGGTTCCAGCAAATTCTCGGCGTTGAATCCGGCCCAGCAGATCCAGCTGCTCACGGACATCGAGACCACGCCGTTTTTCAAGACGGTCCGGGACCATACCGTCATCGGCATGTTCGCCAGCCCGCAACACGGCGGGAACTACCGCAAGGCCGGGTGGAAACTCATTGGATTCGACGACACATTGAATTTTACGCCGCCATTCGGCTACTACGACCAGCGCCAAACATGAAACAGTTTGCGCCCAACACGGAAGTGGATTTTGTCGTCATTGGATCCGGAGCCGCAGGGGCGGTGATGGCCAAGGAATTGGCCGTTGCTGGATTTTCGGTAGTGGTGCTGGAACAGGGCGGGTGGGGCGCCTATGGGCATGAGCAGGACTACATCAAGGATGAGCTGCTGCACCTGTATTCCCAGGATCCGGTCAACCGCTTGATGAGCGATCCCAATCGGCAGCGCAATACGTTTCGTCGCAGCGACAAGGAAAAAGCGCTTCCCGGCACGCATAGTTACGGCTGCGTCGTGGGCGGCGGCACGGTGACCTACGGCGCCAGCAGCTGGCGTCACCTGCCGTATGAATTCGCGGAAGCCACGCACGAAGGCACGATTGCGGGCAGCGGTTTATCGGACTGGCCGATCAGCTACGATGAGTTGGAGCCCTACTACACCAAGGCCGAATGGCAGATTGGAATATCGGGCCGGCGGCTCGATTCGCCCTTGTTTTCGCCGATGTCGAAGGATTATCCGGTGCCGCCGCTGCCGCAGAAGAGTTCCGGCGCGCTGTTTCGGATTGCGGCGGCGAAACTTAACCTGACGGTGGTCCCCAATGTCGCCGCGATCATTACCCGCCCTTATCAGGGGCGTCCGGCCTGCATCAATTGCGGCATGTGCGGCGGCTACGGCTGCCAGGTGAAAGCGAAGTCGAGTTCTGCCGTGACGCTGTTGCCCGCTGCCGTGGCAACCGGACGCTGCGAGATCCGGGTGCTGAGCTACGTGCGCGAGATTTCTCTGGCCCGCGACGGCAAGGTCAAGGGCGCCATCTACTTCGATGCGCAGAACAGGGAAATTTTTCAGAAGGCCAAGGCGGTGGTGCTGTGCGCGAACGGCACCGAGACCCCGCGCCTGCTGCTGCTCTCGACGTCGAATTTGTTTCCCGAGGGCCTGGCAAACTCAAGCGGACTGGTTGGCAAGTATTTGATGAGCGGCAACGCCAGCACGGCGAGCGGCCTTTTTGATCGTCCGCTCGATGAATATAAAGGAGCTGTGACCGGCGCGGCCATCCTGGATTTTGTGCCAAGCGACCCGAAGCGCGGCTTCTACGGCGGTGGCCGCATGACCGCCCGAGGTCAGGAGTCGCCGATTCAATTCGCGCTCTCGGGTACGCACGGCGCGCCCAGCTGGGGCGCAGGCTACAAAACGGCGCTTAAGGATCAGGCCAATCGCAAGTTGACCGTGACCAGCTTCATCACGCAGCTGCCGCTCGAAACCAACCGGGTGGATCTCGACCCTGAGGTGAAGGACGCGTGGGGACTGCCCGCGATGCGCATCACCACCACGAGTCACCCGAATGACTTCAAGAGCATGGAGTTCTTCAGGCAAAAGTCGATTGAGATACTGACCGCGGCCGGCGCGAACACGGTCTGGGCAGATCCTGTGACTGACAGCAGCGGGGGTGCCCATAGCCGGGGCACCTGCCGCATGGGCAATGATCCGAAAGCATCGGTGGTGAACAAATTCCACCGGGCGCACGATGTACCAAATCTGTACATCGTCGATGGCAGCAGCTTCGTGACGGGCGGCCGCAATCACCCGACGATGACGATATCGGCGCTGGCATTTCGCGCCGCCGATCACCTCGTGCGTGCTGCGCGGAACGGCGGCGTGGTATGAGGGGGAGCCGAGCATGAACCTGGATTTTTCGCCTGAACAGCAGCGCATGCGCGACGCCGCGCGGCGTTTTCTAGCCGAGCGCTGTACGCCCGCAGCGGTGCGGAAAGTCTTCGAGGGCGAAGAAAGCTACGATAAGGGCTTGTGGCGGGAACTTGCCGAACTCGGCTACCTAGGAATCGCGATTCCCGAGGAGTTCGGCGGCAGCGGCGGCGGATATCTGGAACTCTGCGTCATTGCCGAGGAGCTGGGCCGGGTGTTGGCGCCGGTGCCGGTCGCTTCTTCGACATATCTGGCGGCCGAATTCCTCAAAGTCGGCGGATCGCCCGCGCAGCAGGCGGCCTATCTCCCCAAGCTCGCATCGGGTGCCCTGATTGGAACCTTCGCGATGGCCGAAGCAGCGGGAGAGCCGGTGGCGGGGACGCTGCGCGCCAGGGTTGACGGCGGCCGACTCACCGGAACAAAGACTGCGGTCGCCGACGGCGACACGGCGGACTTCGCCATTGTTGCCGCCGGCGGGGCCGGTGCGCCCGCAGCTTCGCTCTACATTGTCGATTTGCATGGCGCAGGCGTCGCTCGCCGGCCGCTGGCAACCATCGATCCATCGCGCAGTTTCGCGGAGCTGACATTTCGCGCCGCGCCCGCCGAACCCTTGGGCGTGGGCGGGGACGGCGAACGCGTGCTGGCGCGCGTACTGGACGGTGCCGCGGTGCTGATGGCATTCGAACAGCTGGGCGGGGCGGACTTCGCGCTCGAAGCGGCGTGCGCCTACGCCAAGGAGCGCTGGGCCTTTGGCCGGCCGATCGGCTCGAATCAGGCGATCAAGCACATGCTGGCCGACATGTACGTGTCCGCAACCCTGGCGCGCTCGAACTGCTACTACGGCGCATGGGCGCTCAGCACCGGTGCCGAGGCGCTGGGCGAAGCCGCGGCCAGCGCGCGCATCAGCGCTACACAGGCGTTTCAGCACTGCGCGCGCAACAACATTCAAGTGCACGGCGGCTCGGGATTTACCTGGGCGGTTGATTGCCATCTCTACTATCGCCGGTCCAATCTGCTGGCCCTCGCCTTGGGAGGGCTTGCGCCGTGGGAGGACCGCTTGGTCGACACACTAAGGCGGCGCAGCGCCGCGACGGAGCATTAGTCATGGATTTTGAGGATTCACCGGCCGAGGCCGAATTTCGCAACCTCGCCCGCCGCTGGATGGATGCGAACGCGCCGAAGCAATTCGAAACCGCGCTGCGGCAGGCGGGATTTGGCGAATTGAACCTCGGTGGCATCGATGTGCTGGACGCATCGAAGAGTTGGCAACGGCGCAAGGCGGCGGCCGGTTGGGCCTGTCCGCACTGGCCGCGCGAGTACGGCGGCAGCGGGTTGACGCCAATCCAACAGGTGATCTGGCAACAGGAGGAGGGCGTCTACGGGCGGCTCGCAACGCCATTCATCGTCGGCCACGGCATGTGCGGACCGACACTGATGAGTCATGCCAGCGAGGATGATCGTCGCCGCTACTTACCGCCGCTCGCCGCGGGTGAGGAGATCTGGTGTCAATTGTTCTCGGAGCCGGGCGCGGGCTCGGATCTCGCCGGCATCAGTACCCGCGCGAGCGCAGTTGCCGATGGCTGGGTCATCAGCGGCCAGAAAGTCTGGACCAGCTTTGCGCAGATCTCCGACTTCGGGCTGCTGCTCGCTCGTACGGACCCTTCCGTGCCGAAGCATCGCGGTCTGACCATGTTCTATATCGATATGCACGCGCCGGGCGTCGAGGTGCGGCCGATCAAGCAGGCCAATGGCCAGAGCGGCTTTAATGAGGTGTTCTTTACGGACGTGCGAATCACGGATCAACAGCGGCTCGGCGCAGTTGGCGCAGGATGGCATGTCGCGCTGACGACCTTGATGAACGAGCGCCTCGCAATAGGTTCAGGCATGACGACGGGCTTCGAGGCGATTTTCAACTGGTGCTGCTCGCTCGAGCGGTCCGGCGCGAGAGTGTTCGATGATCGCGCCGTGCGCTCGCGCCTCGCCACCTGGGCGGCGCGCAGCAGCGGCCTCAGGTACACCGCCAGCCGCGCCATCACCGCACTATCGCGCGGCACCACTCCGGGCCCCGAGAACTCGATCGGCAAACTCGTGGCTGGGTCGACGATGCAGGAAATTGCCGAATTCGCGCTGGGTCTGGCGGGGCCGCTCGGCGTCGTCAGCGACCCGGTCGGCGCGGTCGACGGCGGACGGTTTCAGGCCATGCTGCTGCGTGCCCCGGCCACCCGGCTCGAAGGCGGCACCGACGAGATCCTGCGCAACATCATCAGCGAGCGGGTTCTCGGCCTGCCGCCCGACATCCGGGTGGACAAGGACATCCCATTCAATCGCATCCCGACGCGAAGTGCCTAGGACGGCCGGGGCCTATCGCGGCCACAGCCAGCCGAATACCCCCGCCGTCAGCAGCGCAAAGACGAGTCCGTCGAAAAAATAAACTGCGGTGGTGCGCCAATTTTGCCGCATCCAAATGGATTGATGAGCGTGGCCTAGGCCGTAAGCCATGAATGCCGCCACGGCAACAAATTTGAACACCGAAATATACGGCTTGCCGGGCGCATACGCGTGACTCGCCACCACGGCGACGAACAGCGAGATCACCAGCAGGTACACGAACCACTGCGCCAGGGACTTGCCCATGCCAGGCTCGTTGGTCACGAGCGTCAGGAAGAACGTGGGACCGCGCTTGCGCTTCTCCAAGTATTCCGGCTGCTGCATCTGAGCCGGCGTATTGGCATACGGCGCAAGATAATTGCCGCTTGCTATGTTCAGTGAGCGGAATGTATCGAGAACGGCATCCTCACTCGGCAATTTTGCGTAGTCGCCGCGATGCAACGGCAGGAACATGTGAATAATCCAACTGGCGAGAAACACAATCACCGCCGATACGACGATCGGCAACCACAACGAGGCTAGGGGTACCATGGGTTGCTCCTGATTCTAATTATTTAGTATGTTTTGGCTCTTCCCACCGCGCAGCGCGGTCCTAAGCACGAGCGATGTTAGTCTTCTGACTGACGTGCGACAACAGCCCCGCTAGTTCTCAACCGTTGAGGAAACCGTCAATGGCGGCGGCGGGACCGCGGCGAGTACTCCCACCATTACCGCGCTGAAGAGCATGACATATCCGCAGCGCTGCGAGACCAGTGCGACCATTGGGTAGCCGGTTCCGCCCAACTGCAGCGCCAGGTCCTTGCCGAGCGTAACCGGCTGAATCAAATGGGGGCCGATGGACCACGTATCGCTACCGCAGGTGGGGCAGATGAATGGCGTCTTGCCGAATGACATCAGCCAGGTATTGACCTTCGCGTACTCCTCCTGGGTTAATTTTCCAGTTTCGTCAGGCATCGTCCCTCCACGAGTTCACTGCCGCCATTATAAGCAGATCACCGGCAGCACCACATGCGAGGGGTGGTCCCGGTCCACATACACACGGTTGGTTGCAATCTGCATGCGCGTCGACTTCCCTTCGGGCTCACCGGTGTTCGGATTGAAGTCAAAATGCGGATAGTTGCTCGAGGACACGTCGATGCGAATCCGATGCCCGGCCTTGAACAGATTCGAGGTTGGAAAGGCCTCGATACCAATGGCGTAGATTCGGCCGGGTTCCATCAGGCGCGGGCGCTGCCAGGAGTCCCGGTATCGGCAGCGCAGGATTCCGTCGCTCAGATTCATCGCGAAGCCCTGCGGATAATCCTCATTTGGCGGATACACGTCGAGCAGCTTGATGGTGAAGTCCGTGTCTAACGCGTCTGAGGAGATCCACAGCCGCGCCTCGATCGCGCCCGTCACCTCGACATCGGCCGCCAACGGCGGCGTCGCGAAGACCAGTACGTCAGCGCGCTGCTCTAAGGCTCGGTAGGGCTCGCGGCAGCCAAAGAACCGGGGGCCTTCACGCTGATCAAATGCGCCGCCGACCATGATGGGTTGTCCGGAGGTGATCGTGCCGCCGATCGTGGGAACCGGGGTCGCCGGATCGTAACGGTATACGCAGGGGTTGGAGCCCCGCGCCGGTGCACGATCCGAGAGCATTCCCTTGGATTGTAGATAGTAAAGAGTAGGTGTGGCCCGCGGAATCGGCCAGGTGCGCTCCGCACGCCATGCTCCGCCGTGATTCATCCTGCCGTGAGCGTCGCGACGACCCGTGCCGCCGCCCATGACGAAAATTTTCACGGCAGGCTCCAGATCGATACCGTTCGCCTCGCCCTTGAGAAAGCGCTCGAACCAACGCAGCTTCAATGCCAGATAGTCCTGCGCAACGTTCCCATCGAATGCCGCCGCTGCGCCGAAGTCGACGTCGCCGGCAAAGGTTTGCTCGCGGTTGCCATGGGTCCATGGCCCTAGAATCATTCTGCAGGGACTGCGCTTGCGCGCGCTGAGCGCGCGGAAATTATCGGTCACAGTGCGCGGGTAGGGATCGTACCAGGACGAAATCAGCACCGCGGCGGCATCTGGCCATCGATCGTAGTAACCCGCCGCGTAAATTCCAACCTGCTTCCAAAACTCATCGAACGTGCCGTGCTCCCATTGATCGAACACGTAGTCTTCGTACTCGGGCACCGCGCTCAAGGGCGAATGGCCTCGCGACCAGGGCAGCCGTGCAAACCACTCCTGCAAGTCGATTGCCTTGAGGGCCGCAAGCTTCGCCGGATCGCGCCGCACTTCCGGCGCCTCGAGTGCTTCGTTGAATGCCCAGGTGACCTGTTTCAGCTCGAAGGCGCCGCCCTGACGGATCCCGCCCTGATAGGCATTTGAGAAGCCTCCGGAATCCATGAACATCGCGGCAATGCCGGGCGCCCCCGCACTCGCGAGTGCCGCCTGGGTGTGGGCCGCATAGGACAGTCCCATCGTGCCGATGCGGCCGTTGCTCCAATCCTGTGCGAGTATCCACGCGCAACAGTCGAAGCCGTCCAAACCGTCGCTCAAATACTTCACGTACTTGCCCTCGGACTTGCCGCGGCCGCGGCAGTCTTGAAACACCACGGCGTAGCCGTGGCTGGCGAACAGGTTTGCCACCTCGATGCTGGCATGGCGGGTGCCATCCTGGGATTTGCCGTACGGCGTACGCTCGAGGATCGCCGGTATTCGCGTTGGCTTGGCGCCCGCGGCCTGCGCCGGCAGGTAGACATCAGTGGCCAGCAGCACCCCGTCGCGCATCCGCACCCGAACATCGCGGCGCACGCTCACGCGGTCAGGACCCATGTCCGCGGCGCTGATTGCAGAGGCCGGCAACGCCAGCAGCGCGGCGAGTTGCAGAAAGCGCGACGCGAATTCGCGGCGATCGATGCTAGAGTTGCCGATGATGTGCAAGAGGATATGGGTTGCGTGGGCTTTAAGTCGCGCAATAATACCCATCTGCGGCAACTTGTCCCAACGCCGGCGGTGAAACTTCCGAGGTGGTAGCGATGGATCAGGCAGTAACTGAGGTTTTGGCCGAATATGAGCGGCGGATGGCGGCTGAAAGTCAGCTGACGCAGTCTCTCGATCCCTCGCAATTTTCGGCGAGGCGCAACGAATTTCTACTGCCGGTCGGTCCGGACACGGCGCAATTGCTCCACACCTTGATCAGGAGCGCAAAGTCCCATTCGATCTTGGAATTAGGCACCTCGTATGGATACTCGACGCTGTGGTTGGCCGACGCGGCGCGCCACACCGGCGGCAAGGTGGTGAGCCTCGAACTCTCGGGAGACAAGGCGCTGTACGCGCGCGCTGCGCTGGCACGGGCGGGTGTAGCGGACCGCGTCGACATCCAGGTCGGCAACGCCCTCGAGACGCTGCCCCGCACGCAGGGGCCTTTCGACTTCGTGCTCATTGATCTTTGGAAGGATTTGTACGTTGCCTGTCTCGATCTCGTGTATCCGAAGCTCGCTCCGGGCGCTTTCGTGGTCGCGGACAACATGATTCAACCCGAGCAGGTGCGCGCCGACGCCGCGCGCTACCAGCGCCGCATCCGCGAGTTGGAGTTCGATACCGTGTCGTTGCCCATCGGCAGCGGCATCGAAGTGAGTTGCCGCAGATGAAATCGGCCCGCAGCTTTCGCGGCGGGCCGATACTCGCGGAGCCTGAAGTCTTTGCGGCTTGATCAGGCTGCGGGGCTGCCTTCCACCTGGATCAGCAGTTTTACTTCCTGCTTGAAACCGAATTTCTCGCCGTAGTTCACGCCGAAATCGGCGCGATTGATCGTGGCCGAAATATCCGCGCCGCAAACCTGCTTCTTGGTCATCGGATTGATGATGCACTTGAACTGATTGATGCTGAGCGTCACGGGTTTGGTCACGCCGTGCAGCGTGAGGGTGCCCTGTGCTTCGGTGGGCGCATCGCCGTTGAACTTGGAGAACTTGCCGCTGTATTTTGCCACCGGAAATTTCGCCACATCGAAGATCTCGACCGACCTGGCATGGTCATTCAATTTTTGCATGCCGAAATCGATGGTGTTCATGTCCACGGTGACTTCGATGGAACCGGCCTTGGCTTCCTTGTCGTACACCACGGTGCCGGAGGTGCTGTCGAATTTGCCGCGCCAAACCGACAAGCCGCCGAAGTGATCGGCTTCGAAGCTCGGATAGGTATGCGCCGGGTCGAGGGTATAGGTGACCGGCGCTGCAAACGCGCTCGCGCCGATGAACGCGGCCAGTGACGCCAAAACAATACGGTTCATTGAGGGCTCCTTGGAAGACGTGGGTATAATTTCGAGCGTGCCAAGCTCGGCATCTCGAGCGCGAATGATAGCCGAAAGCCAAGGCATGCTTGGGGATATCTCTCTTTATTCATGTTCAGGGGTTGAGATGGAACTGTTTGACGCCATTGAATCGCGATCCTCCGCCGCGCGGCTGACCGAGCCCGGGCCCACCGCGGAGCACCTGGAGCGGCTGCTGCGGGCCGCGGCGCATGCGCCGGACCATGGGCGCCTGAGGCCGTGGCGGTTCATTGAGGTCAATGGCGCCGCCCGCGAAGCCTTCGCCAGCGCGGCCGCCAACGCCAAGCGGCTGCGGGTGCCGACGCTGACCGACGAGCAGGTGCAGCTGGAGCGCCAGAAAATCATGAAATCGCCCTGCATCGTGGTCGTCGGATGCAGCGTGCAAAAGGACAATGCCAAAGTGCCGGAGATCGAACAGGTGATAGCCACCGGAGCGGCGGCAGAAAATTTATTTCTGGCGGCGCACGCCCTGGGCTATGGGGTGATGTGGAAAACCGGCGCGGCGGCATACGACAGCCGGGTAAAGTCGGCCGTGGGGCTTCGGGCCGACGATCACATAGTGGCCATCCTTCATCTTGGCACGCGCGTGACATGACTGCGCAACGACACCGCCTTGACCAGCGCCCACACCGGTAGTCCGGCCGTGAGCTTGAGTTCTTGCGTTGCGGCGCGCGTGACGCGCGCCATGATGAGGGTGCCGCCGATGTCGATGGCGATCAGATCCGCATCACCTTCGTCGGCCGTGACACCTGTCACGAACCCCGTCAGGATATTGCGCACGCTCAACTGCTGTGGCGCCTGGGTGGCGACGATGAGATCGCGCGCCAGCAACTGCACCCGCAGCTTTGCGCCGACCGCGGCGGTCGATTGGACTTTGAGTTCGCCGCCTCCCACGCCGACGCGTGTCAAGCCGCTTGCAGGATCCGTACCGAGGACCGTGCCATCGACGATGGCGCCCACTGCATCGGCGCCGATGATCGCGCGCACGCCTGGGTTCAAGCTCATCTCGCCGATGACTCCCTGGGCGGTGGTTCTTCCGGCCTCCATGAGCACGAGATAGGTCGCGAGCCTCAACACCTCCTCGAAATTATGGCTGACGTAGACCATGGGAATCGCCAGTTGATCGCGCATGATTTCCAGGTACGGCAGCACTTCTTCGCGCCGCGAGGCATCGAGCGATGCCAGGGGCTCATCCAACAGGAGCATTCGCGGCTGCGACAGCAACGCCCGGCCGATCGCCACGCGTTGCCGCTCGCCGCCCGACAACTGATGCGCGCGGCGGTGCATCAGCGGCTTGAGGTCGAGCAGTTCGACGACCAAATCGAAGCCCACGAACCTCGGGGACCCGGCGCGCTTTTCGGCGTACCGCAAATTTCCCGCAACGTCGAAGTGGGGAAACAGCCGGGCTTCTTGGAAAACATAGCCGATGCGGCGGCGTTCCGGCGGGACGTCGAGGCGCTGCGCGGTATCGAGCAGGACCGCGTCGTCGAGCGCAACCCTGCCTGAATCCGCATCGAGAAGCCCGGAGATCACGTTGATGAGCGTGCTCTTGCCGCATCCGGAGCGGCCAAACAGCGCGACTACTCCGGGAGTCGGCAGCTCGAATTTGGCATCGAGACTAAGCGCGCCCAGACGCTTTTTAACAGCTACTTGAAGCATCAGCGTCCCAGCCAGCGGCGCACCCGGCGCGCAAACCACTCGGACAACAACAGACCGCCAAACCCCAAGATGATCGAGATGACGGCCAGGCGAGCCGCGGCATAATCGCCGCCCGGTGTCTGCAAGGCCGCATACAGCGCGAGCGGCAACGTGCGCGTCTCACCCGGTATGTTCGACACAAAGGTAATCACGGCGCCGAATTCGCCCAGCGCCGCCGAGAACGCTGTGATCGCGCCCGCCAGCACACCCGGCAGCATGAGCGGCAGCGTGATACTCATGAAGCGGTCGAACGCACCGGCGCCCAGAGTGCGCGCGGCATCCTCCAGTCCGCGGTCGACGTTTTCCAGCGAGATGCGCATGGCACGCACCATCAGCGGAAAGGACATCACCGCCGTGGCCAGCGCCGCGCCGTTGCGGGTAAAAATGAGTTCGACGCCGAGTCCGCGCTGCAGCCAGGACCCGATCGGACCGCGGGTGCCGAACAGCAGCAATAGCAGGTAGCCGACGACCACCGGCGGCAGCACCAGCGGCAAGTGCACCAGCGCATCGAGAATCGTGCGGCCCACGAACTGGCGTCGGGTCAACACCCAGGCCAGCACGATCGCGAACGGCAGACTGAGCAACACGCTGCGGACGGCCACGCTCAAGCTCAAAAAAAGCGCTTCACTTTCGTTGGCGCTCAAGCAAAACGTCATTGGCCGGCCTTGTGCTTAGGCATCATCGGTGAGGCAGTATACTGTGCCGATGGTTTATCTTAAGGATCCGATCAATGCCTTATTTTCACGCCGCGGCATCCGCCGCAGCGTCTAGCGGCGAGTCGAAGCCCGATCGTATCGGGGTATTGATCGTCAATCTGGGAACGCCGGATGCGCCTTCCTATTTCGCCGTGCAGCGATATTTGCGCGAATTCTTGAGCGACCGTCGAGTCATCGACACGTCCCGGTTGATCTGGCTGCCGCTGCTGTACGGCGTGGTGCTGCCGTTTCGCCCGTTAAGAACGGCACGCAATTACCGCAAGATCTGGATGCCGGATGGATCGCCGTTGGCTGTTTATTCGAAGCGCTTGAGCGCAAAGGTCGATGCACTGCTGCGGCCGGGGCTTCAGGATCGACTGCACGTGCAGCTGGCAATGACGTATGGCAATCCCAGCATCGAGAGCGCGGTAAAAACCCTGGCCGAGCAGGGCGTCGCCAAGCTCATCGTGCTGCCGCTGTATCCGCATTACTGCTCCTCCACCACCGGATCCGTGTTCGACGCTGTGCACCGTGCGTTGCGGCGCTGGCGGCGCCTGCCGGAAGTCCACTTCATCAATGACTATCATGACGATGAGGAGTACATCGAGGTCTTGACGGCAAAAATTCGCGGACACCGGGATGCCCCCGGTGAATCCTCGCATCTGCTATTTTCCTATCATGGGATACCGTCCTCGTACGTGGCCTGTGGCGATCCCTATCAGCGCCAAGCGGAGGCGACGACGCGGCTGGTGGTTGCCCGCCTCGGGCTCGAAAACCATCAATGGTCGCATTGCTACCAATCACGCTTCGGCAAGGTGCCCTGGCTTCAGCCCTACACCATCGATGCCATCAAGCAACTGGCGGATCGCGGCGTGCGCAGGATTACCGTGGCCTCGCCGTCCTTTGCCGTCGATTGTCTGGAAACGCTGGAAGAGGTGGCGATGGAATACCGCGACCGATTCATCCACTGGGGCGGCATGCAACTGACACTGGTGCCATGCCTCAACGATGACGATGATCATGCCCGGGCGCTGGCGAACCTCGTCAAGGGACGGTTGCGTGGGGCTTGAAGCGCAGTATTGAAGCGCGATCTTGCGCGCGGTGCGCATGCGGTGCTAGATTCGCGTGTAATGCGTTCTTCCGGCAGCATATTTGTCACTTCCCCGGGCCTCTCACTGCCCTGGGGCTTAGCAGCGCTGCTGCTGCGCCGCTAGGCGCACAAACCTTACGCGCCATCGGTCGGCGCTGACAAGACCGGAAAATCTCATCAGCCGCTTCAGCGGCGATCAGTGACATTAGCGAGTGAGTGAACCATGTTGCGTAATCCATCGACCAAGTACCGAGCCTTTACTCCGATCGACATAGCCGACCGTAGGTGGCCCAATCGCGTCATTGCCGCGCCTCCGCAGTGGTGCAGCGTCGATCTGCGCGACGGCAATCAGGCCCTGATCGAGCCGATGGACGCGGCTCGCAAGCGCCGCATGTTCGATATGCTGGTGAAGATCGGCTTCAAGGAGATCGAGGTTGGATTCCCGGCCGCCTCGCAAACCGACTTCGATTTCGTGCGCGAGATCATCGAGCGCGAATTGATACCCGAGGATGTCACCATTCAGGTGCTGACCCAGGCCCGACCCGAACTCATTGCGCGCACCTTTGAGTCCTTGAAGGGTGCGCGCCGTGCCATCATGCACGTCTACAATTCGACCTCGGTGGCCCAGCGCCGCGTGGTGTTTCGTACCGACCGTGCCGGCATCATAGATATCGCCGTGCGCGGCGCCAGCGTGGTGCGGGAACATGCACTCCGCCAGCCGGATACCGACTGGACCTTCGAATACAGCCCCGAAAGCTTCACGGGCACCGAGCTGGATTTCGCAGTCGAGATCTGCGATGCCGTGAACGCGGTGTGGGAGCCGACGCCTGCGCACAGGTCCATCCTGAATCTTCCGGCAACCGTGGAAATGGCCACGCCGAATGTCTACGCCGACCAGATCGAATGGTTTTTGCGGCACATCAATGGCCGCGACAGCATCGTTCTGAGCGTGCATCCGCACAACGACCGCGGCACGGCGGTGGCGGCCGCGGAGCTCGCGGTCATGGCAGGCGCCGAGCGCATCGAGGGGACTTTGTTCGGCAATGGTGAGCGGACCGGGAACGTCGATATCGTGACCTTGGCCCTTAATTTGTATTCGCAAGGCGTCGATCCAAAGTTGGACTTCTCCAATATCAACGAGGCGGCACGATGCGCCGAGACCTGCAATCAATTGCCCATCCACCCCCGCCATCCCTATGTGGGCGACCTGGTGTTCACGGCATTTTCCGGATCTCACCAGGACGCCATCAAGAAGGGCCTTAGCGCGAGAACCGAGGCGGACATCTGGGACGTCCCGTACCTGCCCATCGATCCTACCGACCTTGGCCGCTCCTATGATTCAATCATTCGGGTCAACAGCCAGTCGGGAAAGGGCGGCGTTGCCTATCTGTTGGAGCGAGAATTCCAACTGATCATGCCGCGACGCCTGCAAATCGAATTCAGCCAGGTCGTCCAGACCGCCGCCGATATCACCGGTAAGGAGTTGACGGCGCAGGAGCTATGGGACCTGTTCAATCGCGAATACATCAACCCTCGCACGCCCTACGTATATCGCTCGCACCAGCTCGCCGCCTCGACCGATGGCGCCGACAGCGAGCGCTTGACCCTGCAGATCGAGAACGCGGGTCGCGTCGAAACCTGGCTGGGTCAGGGGTCGGGACCCATCGACGCCATGGTCAACGCGATTGCGCTGCCCTTCGATGTGCTGTCCTATGAGGAGCACTCGCGGGGACAGGGCAGCGCGGCCAATGCAGTTTCCTACATAGAGATCACCACCCGATCGCGGCGGACACTTTTCGGCGTTGGAATGCACCCGAACATCATCACGGCCTCCCTGCTGGCGATAGTCTCGGCGGTCAACAGAGCCATCGCGCAGGGCGCGTTGCCGAGGCGGGTCGAATCGGCGCGCACCGGCACTTGAGGTCAGGAGCTGGTACTGGACATGCGGAATATTTTATAACTTATTGATATAAAACGGTATAAGGTCCGCTCCGAACCTGCTGCAACCAAAGTTGGCGCGCGCCGGTCATATCCTTGGGGATTGCTCTCGCACTAGTTGAATGCCGGACAGAATCGGCTATAGTGCGCAACTTCATGTCTCCCAGCTGATCGATCCTATTGATTTCAGGGGCTTTTCTCGAACAATGAGCGAACGCACAGACGAACATTTCGATATCGACGATGAGTTTCTCGGGGAAGCCGAAGAGGCGCACGACTTCGATCCCCTGATTGAGCGCCCGGAACGGCGCCCCAAAGCCGTGGCCGCCGCCAAACGCGGCAAAGCGGCATGGAGCCGGGTGGAAGACGTACTGGCTGAGCGGCAGCTGGAAAAGGAACTGCGCGAAATTTTCGAAGACGACTAGCCGTCGTTCTTTTCTCGCCACGCGTTTGGCGCGGGATTAATGCCAATGTCTTCTCCTCTCGTGCTGCCGGGCAGCAGTCAAGCTTGGGTGGTGCTCAAATTCGGCGGCACCAGCGTGTCCACGCTCCAAAACTGGAGCAACATTGCCGCGGTACTTAGAAGCCGCATCGCCGCATCCTTCCGGCCGGTGGTGGTGCATTCGGCGCTTTCAGGAATCACGGATCGCCTCGAGTCGCTGATGGCGGCGAGACAGGGCAGCCAGCGGGAGACTCTGGATCGCATCGAGTCCGCGCATGTGCATCTCGCGCAGCAATTGAACGTTGCGCTAAGCCCCCGATTCGACGGCTTCATGCAGGAGCTGCGCCAGATGGCGGACGAGTTGGCGCACGGCCGGCGCAGCGACGAGGTGTTTCGGGCACGCGTGATGGCCACGGGCGAGCTGCTCTCGACCACCCTGGGGGCGGCGTACTTGAACGCGCAGGGAATCAGCACCGTGTGGGCGGATGCCCGTCTGGTGCTGCATGCCGAACAGCGCGATGCCTCTACAGTCAAGGCCAGCGTCCTGTCGGCAACCTGCGATTTCAGCCCTGATCTTAAGCTGCAAGCCGATTGGCGGGCGCTCAATCAGGTGGTGATCACCCAAGGATTCATCGCCTCGAACGCCGCCGGCGAAACCGTGTTGCTGGGCCGCGGCGGCTCGGATACCTCCGGAGCTTATTTCGCCGCCAAGTTGAACGCGGTACGCCTCGAGATTTGGACCGACGTGCCCGGTCTGTTCAGCGCCAATCCGCGCGCCGTCCCCACGGCGAGGCTGCTGCGCCAGCTGCATTACGACGAAGCTCAGGAAATTGCCAGCAATGGCGCCAAGGTTTTGCACCCACGCTGCATTCTGCCGCTGCGCCAGTACAAGATTCCGCTGCATGTGTATGCAACCCAGGCTCCCGGCCTCGAGGGTACGGTGATATCCGCGAACGCGGTGGACAGCGCCGCGCAGGTCAAAGCGATCGCGATCCGCAAGGGCATTACGCTGGTGTCGATGGAAAGTCCGGGCATGTGGCATCAGGTGGGGTTCCTCGCCGATGCATTCCAGGTGTTCAAGCGCCACGGCATGTCCGTCGACCTGGTGTCGACCTCGGAAACCAACGTGACGGTTTCCTTGGATCCCAGCGCCAACGCGCTCGATGGGGCCGCGCTCGAGCGCCTCAGCGCGAACTTGAGCGAGCTCTGCCGTGTCGAGATTCTCGGGCCGTGCGCTTCCTTGAGCCTGCTGGGTCAGAATATTCGCGGCATCCTGCACGAACTGGGGTCCGCCTTCGAATTGTTCCAGGATCAGAAGATCTATCTGGTGACCCAGGCCGCCAACGATTTGAATTTCACCTTCGTCATCGACGAATCCCAGGGTGATCGCTTGGTGCAGCAGCTGCACGAACGGCTCATTCAAAGCATTGGTTCGGACAAGGTACTCGGCCCCACCTGGGCGCAATTGTTTACCGACAAGACCAAGAGCACCAGCCCGACGCTGAACTGGTGGGAGGAACCGCCCAAGCGCCGCGCCCTGCTCGAAATCGCAGCGCGCGAATCAGCTGCCTTTGTCTACGATATGGCGTCCTTGGATGCGGCGGTGGCCGCGGTGCTGAGTGTCAAGTCGGTCAAGCGCTGGGCCTATGCCATGAAGGCGAACTGGCACCCGGACATCCTGAGACGCGTATACGCCGCCAATTTGAGCCTGGAGTGCGTAAGCCAAGGCGAACTCGAGCATGCATTTGCCTCGGTGCCGGGGCTCGAGCGCGATCGCGTCCTGTTCACGCCCAATTTTGCGCCGCGCAGCGAGTATGAATTTGGCTTGAGGTCGGGCGTGCGCGTGACCCTCGACAATCTCCATCCCTTGAAGATGTGGCCGGAGCTATTCCGCGGCAAGGACATATTCGTGCGTATCGATCCTGGGTTTGGCCGTGGACACCACAGTCATGTGCGCACCGCCGGCGTGCATACGAAGTTCGGCGTGTCCTTGAGCGATGTGGACGAGCTCATCGCGCTGACGATAAGTGCCGGCGCGCGGGTTAGCGGTTTGCACGCGCATACCGGCAGCGGAATCTTCGATGTCGCGAATTGGACGGAGACCGGCGCGCTGCTGGGCGGCCTGGCGCAGCGATTCCCGGACGTTAGAGTGATCAACCTGGGCGGCGGAATCGGAGTTCCCGAACAAATCAGCCATAATGAGATCGATCTCGCCGAACTGGAGCGGGGAGTTGCGGCACTGGCGAAGCAGATGCCGCGCGTCGAGTTCTGGATGGAGCCGGGGCGATTTTTGGTGGCCAAAGCGGGAGTGCTGGTGGCGGTGGTGACGCAATTGAAGGGTAAGGGCGATGTGCAGTATGTGGGAATCGCAACTGGCATGAACTCATTGATCCGGCCGGCGCTGTATGGGGCGCATCACGATATCCGCAACCTGACCAGGCTTGGCGAGCCGCTAAAGTCTCGCGTCACCGTGGTCGGCCCGATCTGCGAAAGCGCGGACCAATTCGGTGCGGACCGCTGGCTGGCGAATACCATGGAGGGCGATGTGCTGCTGATCGCCACCTGCGGCGCATATGGCTATTCCATGTCCTCCAGCTATAACCGCCGCCCGCCGGCGCGCGAGTTTATTATTCCCTCATGAAACCTGTCGGCATCATCGGTTGGCGCGGAATGGTGGGTTCGGTCCTGCTCGACAGGATGCGGGAAGAGAAGGATTTCGATCTCATCACGCCGACCTTTTTCAGCACCTCAAAGGCCGGCACGGCAGCCCCCAAAATCGCTGGCTGCGCGGCCGCGGCCGCGGCCGTGCAGGACGCCAACGACATCGCCGCGCTCGCCAAGCTGCCGATGCTGATCAGTGCGCAGGGTGGCGACTACACGCAGGCGATTCATCCGCGCCTGCGTGCCGCCGGCTGGCAGGGGTACTGGATAGACGCGGCATCCAGCCTGCGCATGGACAAGAATGCGGTCATCGTTCTCGATCCCGTGAACCTGCCGGTGATGCAGCAGGCTGCCGCGCGCGGCGTGAAGGATTTCATCGGCGGCAATTGCACCGTATCGCTGATGCTGATGGCGGTTGGAGGACTGCTGCGGGCGGGTGTCGTGGAATGGATCACCGCGATGACTTATCAGTCGGCCTCGGGGGCGGGCGCGCAAAACATGCGCGAGCTGCTCCAGCAGATGGGCGCGCTGCACGGTTCTGCGGCGTCGCTGTTGCAAAATCCGGCCGCCGGCATTCTGGAGATCGACCGGGCGGTGAGCGCGGCCTTGTCGGGCGCGGAATTTCCGCGCGCCAACTTCGAGGTGCCGCTTGCCGGCAGCCTCATTCCATGGATCGACAAGGATTTGGGCAACGGTCAGAGCCGCGAGGAATGGAAGGCGGCTGCCGAGGCCAATAAGATCCTGGGGCTGGAAGCACGCCCGGTTCCCATCGAGGGAATCTGCGTGCGGGTGGGCACCATGCGCTGCCATGCCCAGGCACTCACCATCAAGCTCGCCAGGGACCTGCCGCTGCCCGAAATCGAGGCGCTGATCGCCGCCGGCAACCCATGGGTGCGCATCGTTCCCAACGAAAAACAAGCCTCGATGGCCGCTCTGTCGCCTGCGGCGGTGAGCGGCGGTTTGCAGGTTCCCGTGGGAAGGCTGCGCAAGCTGTCCATGGGCGGCGAGTATCTGTCCGCCTTCACCGTGGGCGATCAATTGCTGTGGGGCGCGGCCGAGCCGCTGCGGCGCACTATGCGTTTCCTGCTTCCGCGTGTGTGAGCAGATGGATCGGCACGGATTTGACCTGCCAAATGTCCTCGCAGTATTCGCGGATCGTGCGGTCCGATGAGAACTTGCCGCTGCGGGCGGTGTTGAGGATCGACATTCTCGTCCAACGTTCGGTGTCGCGGTAAGCCTCCGCGACCCGCACCTGGCAATCAATATAGGATTGGAAGTCGGCCAGCAACAGATACGGGTCATGCTGGAGCAGGCCGTCGATGAGCGGCCGAAACAGCTCGGTGTCGCCGCGCGAGAAGAAGCCGCTGTGAATCAGGTCGATGACGTCGCGCAGCCCTTGATTGCCCTCATAGTAGTCCATCGGCCGATAGCCCTTTGTTTTCAGCGCATAGACTTCGGGCGTACTCAATCCGAACAGGAAGAAATTCTCGGCGCCCACTTCCTCGCGGATTTCGATGTTGGCGCCGTCCAGCGTGCCGATGGTCAGGGCTCCGTTCATGCAGAATTTCATGTTGCCGGTGCCTGATGCCTCCATGCCGGCCATCGAAATCTGTTCCGACACATCGGCCGCAGGGTAGATGCGCTGGCCGCTCTTGACGCTGAAGTTGGGCCAAAACACCACCTTGAGGCGATCGCGTACATCGGGATCGCGGTTGACCACATCGCCGACCGCCGTGATCAATTTGATCATGAGCTTGGCCAGATGGTAGCCGGGAGCCGCCTTGCCGCCGAAAACGAAGGTGCGCGGCTGAATTTCGCGGGCGGGGTTCGACTTGATGGCGTGATACAGCGAAACGATGTGCAGCACCTTCAGATGTTGGCGCTTGTACTCGTGAATGCGCTTGACCAGAACATCAAAAAGCGAATTCGGATCGACCGTGATGCCGGTGCGCAGCACAGCGCGCGCCGCCAGTTTTTGTTTGTTGAATTGCTTGATCTCGCGCCAGCGGCCGCGAAATTCCGCGTTATCGGCGAGCGGTTCGAGCGCCTTCAATTGCGTAAGATCCTTGACCCAGCCAGCGCCGATGTGCCGCGAAATGAGTTCCGCCAGATTCGGATTGGACAGCACCATCCAGCGCCGCGGCGTCACGCCATTGGTCTTGTTGCTGAATTTCTGCGGCCATAGCTCATAGAAGTCCTTGAGGACATCGCTCTTTAAGAGCTGCGAGTGCAGGGCGGCGACACCGTTGATGGCATGGCTGCCGATACAGGCGAGGTTTGCCATCCGCACATAGCGCTCTCCGGTTTCGTCGATGATGGACATGCGGATGATGCGGGCTTCGTCGCCGAAATAGCGCAGCCGCACCTCGTCAAGAAAGCGCGCGTTGATTTCATAGATGATCTGCAAAAGCCGCGGCAACACGCGGCCAAATACTTCGACTGGCCAGCGCTCCAGGGCTTCGGGCAGCAGCGTATGATTGGTATAGCCGAAGGTTTGGCGCGTCACCTCCCAGGCGTCGGCCCAGGACAGCAGCGCATCATCGATGAGCAGGCGCATCAACTCGGCAATCGCGACCGCCGGATGCGTGTCGTTCAATTGCACCGCGAATTTCACGTGAAACTGGTTCACCTCCAGCTTCTGCGTGCGCAGGATGCGCAGCATGTCCTGCAGGGAACAGGAGACAAAGAAGTATTGCTGTTCCAGGCGCAGTTCCTTGCCGCGCGCCTGTTCATCATTGGGGTAGAGCACCTTGCTCAAATTCTCGGATTCGACCTTCTGATTGACCGCGCCGTAGTAGTCGCCGCTGTTGAAAATGGCGAAGTCGAAGGACTCCGGCGCCTCGGACCGCCACAGCCGCAGCGTGTTCGCGGTATTGGTCTTGTAGCCCAGGATCGGCGTATCGTAAGGCACGCCAATGACGGTTTTGTGAGGCACCCAGCGCACCCGCAGGCGATTCTGCTCATCGACGTAGGATTCGGCGCTGCCCCCGAACTTGACCTCGACCGACCATTCGGGCCGTGGTAATTCCCAGGGGTTGCCGAAGCTCAGCCACTTGTCGGTTTTCTCCACCTGCCAACCGTCGATGATCTCCTGATGGAAGATGCCGAATTCGTAGCGTATGCCGTAGCCGACGGAGGGTACTTCCAGCGTCGCCAGGGAATCGATGAAGCAGGCGGCCAGTCGACCGAGTCCGCCGTTGCCCAAGCCCGGCTCTTTTTCCTGCTGCAGCAATTCATCGAAATTCAACCCCAGCTCGCTCACACATGCCCTGACCCGTTCGAGAATGTCGAGATTGACGAGGTTGTTCCCCAAGTGCGGCCCCATCAAAAACTCGGCGGATAGGTACGCCACCGTGCGCGAGGCATTCTTGGTATAGACCGCCGCGGTGCTTATCCAGCGCTGCAGCATGCGATCGCGCACCGCGTACGCCAGCGCCATGTAGTAGTCGTTGGTGGTCGCCAGCGCCGAAAACTTGCCCTGCATGTAGAACAAGTCATCGAGGAAGGCGCTTTTCAGAGCATCCTTGGTCAGCGCGGTGCGATCGTCCTCGAGCTGCAGATCAGCCTTCACGGCGCCCACATGACTTGCACCGGCGTGCGGGTTTGACGCAGAACCGCGCGCACCGGCATCGCCTCGACCGGGCCGGGGGCGCTGGCGGCGCGGAAGGTGCGCCATTTATCCGCGCCGCCAATCAGCACAACTACGCGGCGCGAGTCTAGCAGCGCGCTCAGATTCAGACTCAAGCGCGGCTGCGGCGCCATCGGCGACCACATGCCCACGCAACCGGCCACCGCAGCCGGATTCAACGCGCTTGGCAGATTCGGCGAACCGGGGAACAACGAGGCCGTATGTCCATCGTCGCCCATGCCGAGCACCACCGCATCGAACGGCCGCGGGATGCGCGCAAAGGTCTCCCATGCCGACACGGCGCCCATGTCAGGAGTCGGCGCGCCGTTCTTCAGGCCGTGAAACCTGGCGGCCGCGGCCGCACCGTGCAGCAGCTGATCGCGCACCAGCTTCTCGTTGCTGTCCGGGTCGTTGGTATCCACCCAGCGTTCGTCCGCAAGCGCGATGCAGACTCGGCTCCAATCGAGTTTTTCTTCGCGCAGCAACTCGAACAACTTGAGCGGCGATTTCCCACCGGAAACCACCAGACTGGCAAGTCCGCGGGCGGCGACGGCGGCCACCAGGCTCGCGGCAATCTGCGCCGCGAGCGCGCGCGCCAGCGCGTCCATGCTGGCGAATTTCGTTGCATCAGGTTCAGAGCTCATCGTGCCACTCAAATCCGTCGCGACCTATCATCGCGCTGGAGGCGGCGGGACCCCAGCTGCCGGCAACATAGATCTTCGGTCCGTCATCGTATCGCTCCCAACCGGCGCGGATCGGATCAATCCATGCCCAGGCGGCGTCGAGTTCGTCACGTCGCATGAACAACGTCAGATTTCCCTTCACCGTATCCATAAGCAAACGCTCGTAGGCGTCAAGGCTGCGAGTTTTGAAGGTTTCGCCGAGGTCGAGGGCGAGACTGACGGGCTTCAGACGCATGCCTTCACCCGGATTCTTAGCCAGGATGGTCATGGTAATGCTTTCGTCCGGCTGCAGTCGAATGACCAGTTCATTGGCCGTATGGGTGGTGTTCGGCATCTCGAAGATCGGGTGCGGTACCTCGTCGAAGGTCACCACGAGTTCCGTGACTCGATCCTGTAGCCGCTTGCCGGTGCGCAGATAAAAAGGCACGCCGGCCCAGCGCCAGGTATCAATGTCGACCTTGAGCGCCACGAAGGTTTCGGTGCTGCTATCGGCTGCAATGTCGGCCTCGTCGCGATACCCGGGCACGGGCGCGCCGTGCACGGCACCGGCTTTGTACTGGCCGCGCACCGATTTGGTGAGCACATCGCGGTCGCGCAGCGGCCGCAGCGCCCGCAAGACCTTCAGCTTCTCATCACGCACGGCATCGGGATCGCTGCTGGCCGGCGGCTCCATGGCCATGATACACAGCAGCTGCAACAGATGATTCTGCACCATATCGCGCAGCGCGCCGGTCTTGTCGTAGAAATTTCCGCGCCGCTCCACGCCGAGTTCCTCGGCGACGGTGATTTGCACGTGCTTGATCATGCCGCGGCGCCACAGCGGCTCGAACAGCGCATTGCCGAATCGCAGCGCCATGAGATTCTGCACCGTTTCCTTGCCGAGATAATGATCGATGCGGTAGATCTGTTTCTCGGCGAATACCGCGCCAACCTGGGCGTTGATCAGATCCGCCGATTCGCTGTCGTGGCCGAGGGGTTTTTCCAGCACCACGCGCGACAGCGGGGTGACGACATTGACTTTCGCGAGATTTTGGCAGATCACCGAAAATAGATTCGATGCGGTGGAAAAAAAGAACACGCGTACGATGGCGTCGCGATTCTTGAAAATCGCCGACAGCGCGGCATAATCCGGTTCCGCTCCCGCATCCAGTTTGACGTAGTCGAGCAGCGCGCTGAATTCCTGCCACCGCTGGGCGTCGAATTCCTTGCCGAGAAACTCGCGGCACGACTTTTCCGCCTGAGCCGAGTATGCCGCGCGCGACAATGTCGATCGTGCAACGCCGAAGATGCGCGATTCCGCGGATACTTGGCCTGCCGCGAAACGCCGGTACAGCGCGGGCAACAACTTGCGCGTCACGAGGTCGCCGGTCCCGCCGAAAAGCAGCATGTCGAAACTCGGTAGTATTGTCACCTCGCGGGAATCCTCATGGGTTTTGTGGCTGCAGTGCTGCACTTGCACTATGGCACAATGAGGCATGGCCGTGAATATCCTCGGGGCGAACTCCCGACATCCAGGAGAATGATTGCGTGAAGGATTTGACGAACAGTCCGATCGCCACAAACATTTTGTACATGGCGCTGCCGATTGCGGCGGGGATGATCTTTCAGACCTTGTATTTTCTGATCGATCTGTACTTTGTCGGGGGGTTGGGCGCCGCCGCGCTCGCCGGCGTCGGCGCGGCGGGCAATGTCACGATGATCGTGATGTCGGTCACCCAGGTGCTGGGCGTTGGTACCGTCACGCTTATTTCGCATGCGGCAGGTCGCAAGGACCAGGCGGATGCGACGCTGGTGTTCAATCAGAGTCTGGTGATGTCCTTGAGTTGCGGCGTGGTGGCGCTGCTGCTCGGCTATCTGGGCAGTCCATACTACATGGGCACCCTGGGTTCCGATCCCGCCACGGTGGCGGCGGGAATCAGCTATCTGCACTGGTACCTGCCGGCGCTCGGACTGCAGTTCGCGGTGGTCGCGATGGGATCGGCGCTGCGCGGCACGGGCATTGTGCGGCCGACCATGCTGGTGCAAGTGTTGACGGTGATTTTGAATGCCATCCTGGCGCCGGTGCTGATCGCAGGGTGGGGCACCGGCCACCCCATGGGTGTGGCGGGCGCGGGTCTCGCGAGCTCGCTGGCGCTGGCCGCGGGCAGCGTCATGCTCGGATTGTATTTCCACCGCCTCGAGAAATACGTCGGGTTCGACGCAACGCTGTGGCGCCCGCAGTTCGCCACATGGCGCAGGCTGTTGCGCATCGGACTGCCCGCGGGAGGCGAGTTCGCGCTCATGTTCATCATCATGGCGGTGATCTATTGGATCATCCGGCCGTTTGGCGAGGATGCGCAGGCGGGTTTTGGAATCGGCACACGCATGATGCAGAGCATGTTCCTGCCGGCGATGGCGGTGGCCTTTGCCGCGGCCCCCATCGTCGGTCAGAACTATGCGGCCGGCAAGCATCGGCGCGTGCGCGAAACCTTTGGCTTGGGGGTATTGATCGGCAGCAGCATCATGGTCTGCCTGACTGTATTTTGTCAGTGGGGCTCGGCGTGGGTGATCGGCGCATTTACCAAGGAACCACGGGCGATAGCGGTCGGCGCCGACTACTTGCGGATCATATCCTGGAACTTCGTGGCAACCGGTTTCGTGTTCACATGCTCCGCGGTATTTCAGGGACTCGGCAATACCATCCCGTCGGTATTGAGTTCGGCGAGCCGGGTCGTCACCTTCGTGGTGCCGGCGTTGTGGCTGGCAGCAGCGCCGCATTTTGAATTGGTTCAGTTGTGGTATGTGTCCATTGGCAGCGTCACGTTGCAGGCATGCTTCAGTCTCTGGCTGGTACGCAGGGAATTCAGGTTGCGATTGCCGCTAGCCGCCGAAGCGCTGGCCGCGGAGCGCCCTGCATGACCCTGAAGACTTTCATCGATGTTGCCGGGTGGACCGCGGCAGTGCTGATCTTGGGCGCCTACGCCTTGCTGTCGTTCGGCAAGATCCAGTCGCGTTCGCACGTCTATCAGGCCATGAACATCATCGGCGCGGTGGGCTTCATCATCAATTGCGTATGGAACAACGCCTGGCCGTCGGTGGCGCTGAACGTGGCTTGGTTGGGGATAGGGCTGTATGCATTGCGGCGCAATTTTGGCGCGGCGCGCCAGTGACCCGTCATCGCGCATTTGCCGTTCCGGTCCTGTTCCTGGTGTGCCTGCCTTGGAGCGTGCGCGCTGCCCACGATGAATTGGCTGGCATGCGGCAGCTGTACGACGGCAACATGTTGCCCGGAGTCGAGGTCGCCACGTTCTCGCATTCGGAGAAGCTGCAGCCGGTGCGGGTCGTGAAGCGTGGCGACTCATCGGTGGCGCTGCCGAAACGCGCGCAGCCATTTCCACCGATTCATTTTGACATTCGGGGGCATCACTTCGATCTGTACGACTACCTGTCCACCAATCGGGTCGCGGGGATTCTGGTGCTCAAGGACGGCAAGATCGCGTTTGAAGATTATGAACTTGGCATTGATCCAAATACGCATTGGATTTCATTTTCGATGGCGAAGTCGATCGCCTCGACACTGGTCGGAGCCGCATTGCTTGACGGCGCCATTTCGAGCCTGGACGATCCCGTGGTGCGCTATGTTCCGGCCTTGAAGGGCAGCGCCTACGACGGGGTCAGCGTGCGTCAAATACTGACCATGAGTTCGGGCGTGCGCTGGGACGAGACGTACACCGATCCCAATTCCGATCGTCGAAAAGTCCTGGAACTGCAAATCGGCGGGTTACCGGGCGAGGTGCTGCGCTACATGGGCTCGTTGCCGCGGGCCGCAACTCCCGGGTCGGTGTGGAACTACAGCACCGGGGAGACCTTTGTGCTGGGGGCCGTGGTGGAGGGGGCAACACGCCGCCATTTGGCTGAGTATCTCTCGGAGAAGATCTGGTCGCAGGCGGGGATGGAGCAGGATGCCACCTGGTGGGTGGATGGGCCGGATGGATTGGCGTGGGCAGGTAGCGGCATTGGGGCGACGCTCCGGGACTATGGCCGATTCGCGCTGATCGCTGCCGATGGGGGTCGCCTGCAGGGGCGGCGCATCGTTCCGGAAGGATGGTTCGCGGA
>Ga0210402_10001200_pt1 | contig 26873 bp, 23 predicted proteins | sample IncBWC7MmetaG_FD_161055 | JGI IMG/M metagenome (GOLD analysis project Ga0210402, IMG submission 161055) | Forest soil microbial communities from Barre Woods Harvard Forest LTER site, Petersham, Massachusetts, United States - Inc-BW-C-7-M | ecosystem: Environmental > Terrestrial > Soil >... | reverse complement strand
CTGAGCCGCCGCAGGCGATTTCGGCAGAACCGTCACGCCGCCGTCGGGTCCACCACAGCCAGCCGGCCGCGACGATCAGTAACGCGAACGCGCTCGGGCCATGCAGGGCGGCATGGCTCTCCTGCAATTCCCAGCCGAAGGCGACCAGCACCGCCATGTTCACCCAGCCGGCGCGGTGCGACAGCAGAAGGGTCGCGGCGACCAGGAGCGACGCCGCGAACGCCGCCCAAGACGCCGTCAGGCTGATGAACGACCCGACGCCGCCGACCAGCGGATCGGTCCACATCTTGTTGAGCAGCATCTTGATGACGTCGAGTTGCTTGTCGTCCAGCTTCAGACTCTCGACGACGACAATCGTGCGGCCGAGGCCGATGCCGCCGATAGCATCGAGCACCGTGAAATAGACCGCGAAGACGAAGATGGCGGCGCGCGCAAGCCATGCACAGACCATCGCCCCACCCCCGTCGGCGCCGCCCACGCCATCGACCATCAGCCAAAGGCCGACGGCGACCAGCCCGACCATCGGCGTCTGGATCATGTGCAGGGCCAACCACCATTCGGGCCCGAAATAGCCCAGGGCCTGGTAGGTCGGATCATAGTGCTCGGCGTGCGAGAGGAACTCGTACATGCCGGGACTGGCCGTGAAATTGGCGGGATGGAACAGCTCGATGGTGATCAGCACGAGCGGCGCCGCCAGCAGACAGATCCACCACAGAATCTGCTTCATCCGGCGATCCGGGGTCGCGGGCATTCGCTTGTCCTCCGCCATAGGGGCCAAGAACGATGACACCTTCCCGCCAGCCCGACAAGAATGTGATGGCTCTCATTCTCGCATAGGTAGAAATCCAAATTGCCGGCGACGCTTGCCAATCAAACCGACAGCCCCCAAGTCATGGTCATGTCCGCACCCTCCTTCAGCCTGGTTCCCCATCGCAGTGTGATCGCCGTCGGCGGCCCCGACCGCGTCGACTTCCTGCAGGGGCTGATCTCCAACGACACTACCAAGGTGGCGCCCGGCCGGGCGATCTGGGCGGCGCTGCTGACGCCGCAGGGACGCTTCCTCAACGACATGTTCGTGGCCGACGGCGGCGCCGACACGCTGTTGCTCGAGACCGAGCGCGAGCGCACGCCGGCACTGGCCAAGAAGCTCAGCCTCTACAAGTTGCGTTCCAAGGTCATCGTCGAGGACCGCAGCGCGACCATGGAAGTGGCTGTCGTCTTCGGTCCGGGCGCTGAAAAGCTGCCGTCGATCGAAGGGGCGACCGCCTTCGTCGATCCGCGGCTGCCCGAACTCGGCGTCCGCGTGCTGGCGCCGGCGGGTCAGGCCTCCACCCTGCTCGCAGCACGCGGCTGCACCGAAGCGCCTCTTGCGGCCTATGACGCGCTGCGCCTCGAACTCGGCGTGCCCGACGGCAGCCGCGATCTCATCGTCGAGAAGGCCCTGCTGCTGGAGAACGGCTTCGACGAGCTGAACGGCGTCGACTGGCAGAAGGGCTGCTACATGGGCCAGGAATTGACGGCCCGCACCAAATACCGCGCCCTGATCAGGAAGCGCTTGTTTCCAGTCGACGTCGAGGGCGTCCTGCCGGCACCCGGCACGACCATCCTTCTGGATGGCCGGGAGGTCGGCGAGCTGCGCTCGGGTTCGGGCCAGCGCGCCCTTGCAATGTTACGGACAGAAGTCGCGGGCGGCGGCGCCAAGCTCTTTGCAGGCGACGTGAGGATCGTCCCGAAAATTCCAGCGTGGATGCGACTCGCCTAGATTTGAGCCGACATCACCGCCATAATGGACATCGGAGACGTTTCGGGGGGGTCGTGAAGCGTTCGGAGGTGTCTGCCGTCATAGCATTGGCAGCGGTTTTTGCCGCCGGTTCCGCGTGGGCGCAGGCGGGCGTTACGTCGGCGACCAACGGCCAACCCGTGGGCTAGCAGACCGCGGGACCGGCGCGCATCCTGAGCTTTGGCATCGACATACAGGCCGGCCAGCGCCTCACCACCGGCGCTCAGGAGCGCGCGCATGTGGTGTTTGTCGACGGCACGTCACTGACGGTCGGCCCCAGCGCTGCTCTGGTGATCGAAAAATATTCCTACGATCCCCAGCGCAAAATCGGCGAACTAACGCTGAACGCCAGCCAGGGCGCGTTCCATTTCGTCGGCGGTGCCATCAGCAAGAGCGCGGACGTCACGATCAAGACGCCGTCGGGCGACGATCGGCATCCGTGGCGGGATTGCCGGATTCGCCGTCAGCGAGAACGGCACGACCACGGCCGACTTTCTCTACGGCAATGCCATGCGCGTCACCGGCCAGGGCTCGACCCAGACCGCCACACGCAACGGCTCGCAGATCTTTGTCCCGGCCGGTGGATCGCCAACGCGGCCGATCCTTCTGCAGCCGGGCCAGTTGCTCGGCAGCGCGACGATCCCACCGGCCACCGCAGGTCGACCGACGAGGTCGCCGATTGATGACGCGGTCGCAAAATCAGACCTCGCCAAGCACAATTCGGGGTTGGCTTCGCAGCGGGCGTTGACGACCGACAGGTTCCCGCCTCGGGATCCCATCCAGCAAGGTAGGGTGCTTTCGCCGCAGGAATTGGCGAGAACGGCAGGGATGACCCCAATGGCGACAAGCCCGGCCATCGTTCAACAGCTTCTGGCCATCGGGCCCACAATCGCGGCACCGGTGCCGCTAGCCGGCCCTCCGACTGGCACGGCGAGTGCCGCCGTTGCTCCGGCCATTGCCCCCACTGCAGGCGGAACTGTCCCCAAGAGCGGCGGCGCGCAGTTCGTGAACAGCCGCGTAAGCAGCGGCGCCATCGTTACAAGCATGGGGTCGGCCACGTTCACGATGATGAACGGTGCTGGTGTCGGTACTCTTGTCGGCCTTCCCACGCCAGCCGGCCGCAAGTAAGCCCGACAATCGGTCCGCACTCCGCCCCCTAGCCGGCCCGCCGCGCCCGGCCTAAGGTCCCCCGCGTCACACGCGTGAGGAGAGCGGCCCTTGAATCGGATCAATCCCAACCCCTTCACCACCCGTCCGGAGATCGTCGGCACGTTCGGGGTGGTCGCCTCCACCCACTGGATCGCCTCGGCGGTCGGCATGAGCATCCTCGAAAAAGGCGGCAACGCCTTCGATGCCGCCGTCGCCACCGCCTTCACCCTGCAGGTCGTCGAGCCGCATCTCTGCGGGCCGGGCGGCGACGTGCCGCTGATCCTGCACGACACGAGACGCAACAAGACCGAGGTGATTTGCGGCCAGGGCTCGATGCCCGCCGGCGCCACCATCGCTCACTATAGAGGTCTTGGCCTCGACCTGATCCCGGGCACCGGGCTCCTGCCGGCCTGTATTCCGGGCACGTTCGACGCCTATATGCTGCTGCTGCGCGACTACGGCACGATGCGGCTCAGCGACGTGCTGTCGCCCGCCATCGGCTATTGGCTGAACGGCCATCCCCTGGCCGAGCGCGCCTCGGCCACCATCGCCACCGTGGCCGAGCAGTTCCGCATCCATTGGAAGACCTCGGCGGCGGTCTTCATGCCCGGCGACAAGGTGCCGGCGCACGGCTCGCTGTTCCGCAATCCTGCGCTCGGTAACACCTATGCCCGCCTCTTGAAGGAGGCCGAGGCCGGTGGCGGCGGCCGCGAGGCCGAGATCGAGCGGGCGCGCAAGGCCTGGAGCCAGGGCTTCGTGGCCGAGGCGATCGACAAATTCTGCCGCAGCCAGGAGGTGATGGATGTCTCGGGCAAGCCCAACAAGGGCGTACTGACGGGACAGGACATGGCCAAGTGGCAGGCCACGGTCGAAGCGCCCCTCACCTACGACTACGGCCGGTATACCGTTTGCAAGGCAGGTCCCTGGACGCAGGGTCCGGTGGTCCTGCAGCAGCTCGCCTTGCTCAAGGGTTTCAATCTCGACGGCATGAATCCGACCAGCCCCGATTTCATCCATCTGCAAATCGAGTGCCTGAAGCTGGCTTTTGCCGACCGCGAAGCCTTCTACGGCGATCCGGCGTTCGTCGACGTGCCGATGAAGACCCTGCTGTCCGACGCCTACAACGCCGACCGGCGCAAGCTGGTCGATCCCCAACGTGCGTCACTGGACCAGCGGCCGGGCAAGGTGGACGGCTATGGCGGCGTGGTGAAGCTGCGTCGCGCCGACGGCGTGCGGCTGGGCGTGGCGTCAAGCGGCGCCGGCGAGCCCACGGTCGGCCGGGTCGGCCAGACCACCGGCGACACGGTGCATTTCGACATCGTCGACCGGGATGGCAACATGATCTCGGCCACGCCCTCGGGCGGCTGGCTGCAGAGCTCGCCGGTCATTCCCGAGCTCGGCTTTCCGCTCGGTACCCGCGGGCAGATGTTCTGGCTCGAGGAAGGCCTGCCGGGCTCGCTCAAGCCGGGCAAGCGGCCGCGCACGACGCTTACGCCCACCCTCGCCCATCGCGACGGCGCGCCGTACATGGTGTGGGGCTCGCCGGGCGGCGACCAGCAGGACCAGTGGATCACCCAGTTTTTGCTGCGCCATGCCCATTGCGGCATGAACCTGCAGGAAGCAATCGATGCGCCGGCCTGGCACAGCGAGCACTTCCCCTCGTCGTTCTGGCCGCGCACGGCGCGCCCCGGCGTGCTGGTGCTGGAAGGCCGGGTGCCCAAGGACACGGTCGACGAACTCGAGAAGCGCGGTCACGAGGTCGAGGTGAACGGCCAATGGTCGGAAGGCCGGCTGACGGCCGCCTCGCGCGAGGATCCCTGGCGCAGGGCAGCGGCCAATCCGCGCGGCATGCAGGGCTACGCCGCTGGGCGTTGATGCCCAGCGTTGATGGGAGGATGTTGATCGAAGAATGACCTGGTCGATCATTTTCCATGAACGCAGCAGCGCGCGCATCGCCATCGCGGTCGCCACCAAGTTCTTCGCCGTCGGCGCCCGCGTGCCCAACATCGAGCCGCAAAAGGGCGCGGTGTGCACGCAGGCGATGATCAATCCGCTCTATGGCCCGCACGGGCTCCGGCTGATCCGCGAGGGCGTGGGCGCCGCCGATGTCGTGCGCATCCTGACGACGCCCGATGCCGGGCGCGAGCACCGCCAGGTCCATGTCATGGGCGCCGACGGGCGCTTCGCGGCCCATACCGGCGCCGAATGCGTGTCGTGGTGCGGCCACTGGATCGGCGAGGACATGTCGGTCGCCGGCAACATGCTGGCCGGACCGCAAGTCGTCGCCGAGACCGTGCGCTTCTTCCGTGAAAACGAGTCGATGCCGCTGCCGCGCCGCCTGATCGCCGCCATGAAGGCCGGCGAGAAGGTCGGCGGCGACAAGCGCGGCAAGCAATCCGCCGCCCTGATCATCTATGGCAACCAGGAATATTCCGAGCTGGATCTTCGCGTCGACGACCATGTCGAGCCATTGCTGGAGCTGGCGCGGCTGGAAGCCGTGAGCCGCGAGCGTTGGACGCATTTCCGCGCTTTCGTGCCGACGCGCGAGAACCCGGCCGGCATTTTCGACCGCGCCGAGCTCGATGCCGGCATCGAAAGGAGCCTGGCGGCGGAGCGTCAATGAGCGCGCCTGTGACCGGGCCGCTGCTGGAACTGCGCCGTCTCGCCGTTTCCTTCGCCACCGACGATGGGACCGTCCAGGCCGTCGACGGCATCGACCTCGCGCTGGCGCGTGGCCGCACTTTGGGACTGGTCGGCGAATCGGGCTGCGGCAAGAGCGTGACGTCGCTCGCCATCATGGGCCTGCTGCCGCCCGAGAACGCCAAGGTGAAGGGCGAGGTCCGCTTCGAGGGCCGCGATCTTCTCACGCTCGACGCTGACACCATTCGCGACCTGCGCGGGGCCCGCCTCGCCATGATCTTCCAGGAGCCGATGACGTCGCTCAATCCCGCCTACACGGTGGGCGACCAGATCATCGAGGCGATCCAGCAGCATCAGGGCCTGTCGGCCGCCGACGCCCGCGCGCGCGCCATCGAGATGCTGCGCATCGTGCGCATCCCCTCGCCCGAGCGGCGGGTCGACGACTATCCGCACAAGCTGTCGGGCGGCATGCGCCAGCGCGCCATGATCGCCATGGCGCTGGCCTGCGGGCCCGACCTGCTGATCGCCGACGAGCCCACCACGGCGCTCGACGTCACCATCCAGGCGCAGATCCTCGACCTGATGCGCGGCCTGCGCCGCGACACCGGCACCGCCATCATCCTGATCACCCACGATCTCGGCGTCGTCGCCGAAATGGCCGACGACGTGGCCGTGATGTATGCCGGCCAGATCGTCGAACGCGCGCCGGTGCGCGATCTGTTCGCCCGGCCCGAGCATCCCTACACCGTGGGCCTGCTGGGCTCGATCCCGCGGCTCGACGAGAAGCGCGAGCGCCTGCCCTCGATCGAGGGTCGCGTGCCCGACATGACCCGGCCGCCTGAAGGCTGCCGCTTCGCCGCGCGCTGCCCGTTCGTCGAACCGGCCTGTAGTGCCGCCGCGCCGGCCCTGGTCGAGGTCGCGCCCGGCCACCTGACGCGCTGCCGCCGCGCGCCGCTCGCCGACGTCCTGCGATGAGCGTTCAATGAGCCCATTGCTGGAAGTGGCGGGCCTCACCAAGCACTTCCCGGTGCGGCGCGGCGCCTTTGGCCTGGTCTCCGGCCATGTCCGCGCCGTCGATGGCGTCGACTTTCATCTCGAACAGGGCGAGACCCTCGCCATCGTGGGCGAGTCGGGCTGCGGCAAGTCGACGGTCGGCCGCCTGGTGCTGCGCCTGCTCAAGCCCACCGCCGGCCAGGTGCGCTTCGAGGGCGAGGATCTGCTGGCGCTCAGCGACGAGGCGATGCGCGCCCGGCGCCAGCGCATGCAGGTGATCTTCCAGGATCCCTACGCCTCGCTCAATCCGCGCATGACGGTGGGCGCCATGCTGGGCGAACCGCTGATGCTGCATGGCCTGGCCAGAACCGAAGCCGCGCGGCGCGCCAGGGTCGGCGAACTGCTGGAGCTGGTGGGATTGCGGCCCGACCATGCCCGGCGCTATCCGCACGAATTCTCCGGCGGCCAGCGCCAGCGCCTGGCGATCGCCCGGGCGCTGGCCGTCGAGCCCCGGCTGATCGTGGCCGACGAGCCGGTGTCGGCGCTCGACGTCTCGATCCAGGCGCAGGTCATCAACCTGATGCGCTCGCTGCAGCAGCGCTTTGGCTTGGCCTACATCTTCATCAGCCACGATCTCGCGGTTGTGAAGCATATCGCCGATCGCATCGCCGTAATGTACTTGGGCAAGATCGTGGAGACGGCAACGACAGAAGAGCTTTTCCGCAGTCCGCGGCATCCATACACGCGCGCGCTGCTGTCCGCCGTGCCGCTGCCCGACCCGACGGCGGTGCGCGACCGCGCGCTGCTCGAGGGCGACATCCCGAGCGCCATGAATCCCCCGTCGGGCTGCCGTTTCCATACGCGCTGCTGCTTCGCCCGCGAGGCCTGCCGGCACGATGTTCCCGTGCTCGCCGACGATGGCACGGACCATGCTACGGCTTGCCCGTACTGGGCGGAGTTCCCGCCGGCGCCCGTTCTCGCCGAAGCACGCGGCCAAGACCAAGACCGTACTCGACTGGAACGCCTGCAGGCGGCGTTCGTATCGGCTCAAAGGGAGGCTTCATGAAAAAATCGCTGGGCCTGATGGCCCTTTCCTTGGCGCTCTCCGCGGTGCTGGCGGGCAGCGCATTGGCCGAGACCCATCTGCGCGTCGGCCTGGCCGAGGATCCCGACGTGCTCGATCCAACTCTCGCGCGCACCTATGTCGGCCGCATCGTGTTCTCGTCGATTTGCGACAAGCTGTTCGACATCGACGAGAAGCTCGCCGTCGTGCCGCAGCTTGCGCTCAGCCACGAGACCTCGGCCGACGGCAAGACCGTCACCATCAAGCTCCGGCCGGGCGTCAAGTTCCACGACGGCGAGCCGCTCGATGCAGCGGCCGCCAAGTACAGCCTCGACCGCCACCTCACGATGAAAGGCTCGTTCCGCAAGCCCGAGCTGGGATCGGTCGACAAGGTCGAAGTCGTCGATCCGCTGACGATCAGGCTCATCCTGAAAGAGCCGTTTTCGCCGCTGCTCGCCCAGCTCACCGACCGCGCCGGCATGATGGTCTCGCCCAAGGCGGCCGAAGCGGCTGGCGACAAGTTCGGGCTGCATCCGGTGTGCGCCGGCCCCTACAAGTTCGTGGAACGGGTCCAGCAGGACCGCATCGTGGTCGAGAAGTTCGCCGACTACTGGAACAAGGACAATATCTTCATCGACAAGATCACCTACTTGCCGATCGTCGACGGCACGGTGCGGCTGGCGAACCTGCGGTCGGGCGGCCTCGACCTGATCGAACGGGTGCTGGCGACCGACATCAAGGCGGTGCGCGACAATCCCAAGCTTAAGCTGATCAAGGCGGTGTCGCTGGGCTATGTCGGCCTCACCATGAACCTTGCCAACGGCGCCAAGGCAAACACGGCCCTATCCAAGGACGCCCGCGTGCGCCGCGCTCTTGAGCTCAGCCTCGACCGCGAGGCCATCAACCAGGTGGTGTTCAACGGCGAGTTCGTGCCGGGCAACCAGTGGATCAACCCGCAGAATTCCTACTATCAGCAGTCGTTGCCCATTCCCAAGCGCGACCTCGTCAAGGCCAAGGCGCTGTTGAAGGAGGCCGGTGTCACCGCCCCGCTCACCCTCGACTTCATGGTGCCTAATGGCCCCGAGAACCGCGCCGTGGCCGAAGTCGTGCAGTCGATGGCGGCAGAAGCGGGCTTCGACCTCAAGATCCGCGTCACCGAGTTCGCGACCTCGCTGAAGCAGGCCGAGGATGGCGACTACCAGCTCTTTCTCATCGGCTGGAGCGGGCGCAGCGACCCCGACGGCAACTCGTTCTCCTTCCAGACCTGCAAGGCGCCGCTGAACAATACCGGCTACTGCGACAAGGAAGTCGACGCCGCCCACGCCGAGGCGCGCGCCAAGAGCGATCCGGCGGAGCGCAAGAAGGCCTACGAGATCGTGGCGAAGAAATTCCTCGCCGAGGGCTCGATCCTCTATCTCTACCACGCCCAGGTGCTGGTGGCGCTGTCCGACAAGGTCGAGGGTTACAAGCAGATGCCCGACGGCCTCGTCCGGGTGGTCGGCGTCAAGCTGAAGTAAGAAGACCTTGCTCGCCTTTCTCACCCAGCGGCTGCTGCAGATCATCCCGACGCTGATCCTGGTGTCGATGCTGATCTTCGGCCTGCAGCAGCTGCTGCCAGGCGACCCGGCGCTGATCATGGCGGGCGAGGAACGCGATCCCAAGGTGCTGGAGGAGATCCGCCAGCAGTACCGGCTGAACGAGCCGATCCCCGTCCAGTACTTCTACTGGATGAAAGGCGTGCTCTCGGGGAACCTGGGCGAATCGATGCGGCTCAAGAGCTCGGTGGCCTCGCTGGTCGCCGAGAAGCTGCCGGTGACCCTGCAGCTGGCCGGCATGGCGATCATCGTGGCGCTGGGCATCGGCATTCCTGCCGGCATCATCTCGGCCGTGAAGAAGGACACGGCGTGGGACTATGGCGCCAACATCTTCGCGCTGTGGGGCATCAGCACGCCCAATTTCTGGCTGGGCATCCTGATGATCTTCCTGTTTTCAGTGACGCTGGGCTGGCTGCCGGCCTCGGGCTACGTGCGGCTGGGCGAGGACTGGCGCGCCAGCCTCGCCACCACGGTGATGCCGGCCTTCGTGCTGGGCAACGCCATCGCCGCCGTCCTGATGCGCCACACCCGCAGCGCCATGATGCAGGCGATGGGCGCCGACTATGTCCGCACCGCGCGCGCCAAGGGTCTCTACGAACGGCGCGTGGTGCTGAAGCACGCGTTGCGCAACGCCATGACGCCGGTGATCACCCTGGGGGCGCTCGAATTCGGCACCTTGCTGTCGGGTGCGGTGCTGACCGAGCAGATCTTCACCATCCCGGGCTTCGGCAAGCTGATCGTCGATGCCGTGTTCAACCGCGACTATGCCGTGGTCCAGGGCGTCGTGCTGGTGACGGCCACGACCTACATCGTGCTCAACCTGCTGGCCGACGTGGCCTACATGCTGGTCAATCCGAGGCTGCGCGGATGACCGCCGCCACGCTGCCCGCCGTAACCGCAGCCGACGCCACCGAAGAGAACCCATGGGCGCGCGCCTGGCGCCGCCTCAAGCGCCGCAAGGGCGCCATGGTCGGGCTGGTCGTCGTGGCGCTGCTCGTGCTGCTCGCCGTCGCAGCACCTCTGATCGTGCCCTACGATCCCATCGCCACGAGCTGGAGCGCGGTGCGCAAGCCGCCGTCGTGGGCCCACTGGCTGGGCACCGACGAAGTCGGTCGCGACGTGTTGAGCCGCGTCATCTGGGGGGCGCGCGCCTCGCTCAGTGCCGGCCTGGTTTCCGTGGGCATCGCGCTCGGGATCGGCGTGCCGCTCGGCCTGCTGGCGGGCTATGCCGGCGGCTGGATCGACGCGGTGCTGTCGCGCATCGTCGATGCCATGCTGGCCGTACCGTTCCTGATCCTGGCCATCGCGCTCGCGGCCTTCCTGGGTCCCAGCCTCAGCAACGCCATGATCGCCATCGGCGTCACGGCGACGCCGATCTTCGTGCGGCTGACGCGCGGCCAGACGCTGGCGGCCAAGGTCGAGGATTATGTCGAGGCGGCCCGCGCCGTCGGCAATCCGCACTGGCGCATTGCGCTGCGCCACGTCCTGCCCAACATCGTGCCGCCGCTGCTGGTGCAGGCCTCGCTCGCCATCGCCGGCGCCATCATCGCCGAAGCGGCGCTTTCCTTCCTGGGGCTGGGCCAGCAGCCGCCGTCGCCGTCCTGGGGCAGCATGCTGAATTCGGCCCAGCGCTTCATCGCCCAGGCGCCGTGGATGGCCTTCTGGCCGGGCTTCGCGATCTTCTTTGCCGTGCTGTCGTTCAACCTCTTGGGCGACGGCCTGCGCGACGCGCTCGACCCCCGGCACAAGTAGCCCCGCGTCGGACGCACTAGTTCGGCAGCGAGTTATCGACCTGGTCGAAGGCCGCGACGCCCGAGGTCGCGGTGGTGGCACGCTCCTCGATCAGGAGCTGGGCCACCGCGAGGAAATGCACCATCTCGCTGTCGCCCAGCCGTTCGGCTTCCACGATCAATGCGCGCACACCGTGCCACACGCGGAACAGGGCCGCCGCCTTCTTCTTGGCGGAGAGCGGCCGGCGACCACGCCGGCGCCGCACGTTCGGCTCGACGATGATCTCGATCAATTCATTCTCCCCGCGACCGGACAGTCCGCCGATCCTACACGACCCCGGGGGAGGCGTCCCTCCCCCCGATTTCGGGCGCTTTCCCTCAGTTCGAGACGACCCCCAGCGGCAAGCCGGAGGCGTCGAGCTCCGCTTCGCGGCGCAGCGCGACCGATTCCGGCGCCTCGGCCGCCGGCAGCGGCTTGCTGGGATCGACGGGCCGCACCATGGCCACGACGCGCTTGGCGCCCGAACTTGCCTCCTCGACGATCAGCCGGCGCCAGCCGTTCTTTTCCCAGTACTTCACGTCGGCCGGCAGGACCTGGGTGTAGAGGGTGTTGCTGCCGCGGCTCTCGGCCAGCGCGCGGCAGCGCTCGATCAGGAGCTGGCCGATGCCGTGGCCGCGGAAACGCTGGATGACGGCCAGCCGCTCGGGCATGGCGAAGGACTGGAACCAGCGCACGCGCAGCGCGCCCACCGGTTCGTCGCCGACATAGGCGATGATGTGGGTGGCGCCGAAATCGTGACCGTCGAACTCCTCGGAGTACGGCACGTCCAGTTCGCCGATGAAGCAGGCGGCGCGGACCGCGAAGGCCTGCAGCGAGTCCTCCATCCGCATCGCCAGCCTGGTGGTGACGGCCTCGCCGCCGATCGATTGTGGAATCGTACTCATGGTCTGCTCTCTCAATTGGTGAGTCGTTCGACGCGCGGTGCATGCGGGTTGGAAGCGCCGCGCGCCGCCGACTTCTCGAGAATGCCCTCGATATCCATGCGATCTTCCGGCCGGTTGACGACCATGGGCGGCGTGTCGAGCGCCACCGCGCCTTCGGCCGGCGTGAGATCGCAATAGACGGCGTAGTACTCATGGTCGGAGAAATTGAAGACCCTGTCGTCGACGCGGCGGAAGCCTTCCTTCTCCATCATCGGCATGTGCCGCTTCTGAAGATGCAGATAGGCACGGGCGTATCCCTTGCGCCGGGCGAACTCCTTGCACCACGCGTTGATTTCGTGATGGATGCCGAGGCCGCGATAGCGCCGCAGCACGACACAGCGCTCGAACTTGCAGAACGACTGGAACCAGCGCAGGCGCATCGTGCCCGCCGGTTCGCCGTCGACATACATGATGACATGCGTGGCGGTGTAGTCGTTGCCGTCGAACTCCTCGTCGTAGGGGCACTGCTGCTCGCCCATGAACACGGCAGCGCGCAGCGCAAAAGACTGCAGGAGCTCGTCGGACGTCGCCGCGAGCTTGATGGTCACGACGGGCGCCAGGCTCTGCGCCGCCGTCATTTGCACTGTCATGTCAGTCCCCCTCGGTCAGTACACCACTGTCATTCCGGAAGCGGCGGCCCCCAGCCGTCACCACCGGAAGGTTAGCCGTCAATTGCTCGAGTACGTCGGTCACGACCGTCGATGTCATGCCCTTGGCGCCGCGACGGATCGCCGTCGCTGAAACGTTGTCGCGGCGCAGGATGCGCCATGGGTAGATCCAGCCGCACTCGTCGGTGATCTGGCGCACGTACATGCCACCGTTATCCGTGCCGTGCAGGCTGTGCAAACGAACGCCGGGGTAACGTTTCTTCACTTCGGCGATGACGCCCTGGAAGCCCCGGCTGTTGTAGATCTCGGGATAGAAGGCGACCTCGACCTGGTTGCCCATGCCGGCTTCGGCGACGGCGAGTTCGATCAGCGCCTTGCGCGTCTCGGGCGGCAGGAACTTGTTGCCGGTGGGGAAGTAGTCGACGGCGACGTCGGCCTTGTCGGTCTTCTCGTAGATCTGGAAGCCGTTCTCCAGCCGGCCGACCTTGAGCTCGCCCTTGCGGAACGCATCGGCATGGATCCGCGGGATAAGCGTCGGATGGATGATCACCTTCTCCAGGCCGCGCTCCTCGATGGCGCGGCGCAGGATGCCGAGATGGGTGTTGTGGAACGGATTGAACGTGCCGAAGAACATGCCGATGCCGCCCTTCGGCGCGGCGACCGAGCGGATGTCCGACAACAAGCCGACGCCGAAGAACACGAGGCCGAACACGAAACCGGAGATCAGGAACAGTTCGCGGGCGCCCGGAATGCCGGCGGTGCCGAGCGCGGCCAGCACGAGGTTGATCGACACGCCGATCAGCACGTTACGGTTGGCGTCACCGATGCCGCGCTGGAAAAGATAAAGGCCGACATATTGGGCGCCCTGCGACGCGAGCGTGGTGACAAGCGCGGCAGAGGCGACGCCGCCCACCGACGCAAGACCGTCGCGGTTAAGAGCCCCTCCCCAGTTCATGATCCAGAACACCGCCAAGTTGAACGCATACTGAGGGATAAAACGCCCCAGCCGGCCGCCCGTGACGAAGCCGAACCGGTTGTTGGCCCACAGTTCGGCCTTGTTGCTGAGCTTGGCGTAGCTCGGAAGGAAAACCCCGACGAAGAGTGACACGCCGATCAGCGCCGGGTTAGCCCAACTACCGTGCGCGAATGCATAGCTAAGGTATGAAAGCAGGCCGACGAATGCCGCCATGCGCGTCGACGGACTGCGCATCCAGCGGCCAAACCTGTCGGCATAGGCCGACGGTGGCGTCGTCTTCCTGTCCGAGCCGATGGCGGCCACAGAGTACCCCAAGCCTCGTTACGAAAGCGTCAATCGGGTAAAAGACTACAGGTTGATTGACTAACGAATACGAGGACTAGATACACACAGGCTCAATTCCACGCAGGTGATGAAAAAAGCCGCCTAGTGCCCTATAAACGAGACGGAAAACGACATTTCACTAATAATGGGGTAAGATAAACCACGTGGCCCCTTTCAAGTAAACTTAGGCCCGACAACCTTATTGTATCGATTGTTACGATGGTTACGATTCCTCCGCGCAAGAGCAAGGTCCCCAATATTCTCGGCGACTGGGATGATGTGCGTTTTTTCCTTGCCGTTGCAAAAACCGGCAGCTTCAGCGCCGCGGCGACCCAGCTCAACACCAAGCAGACGACGGTCGGCCGGCGCATCCAGGCGCTCGAGCGCCGGCTGGGCGCCAAGCTGTTCGACCGCCACCGCCACGGCATGGAAGTGACGCCCGCCGCCCGCGGCGTGCTCGTCCAGGCCGAATCGATGCTGTCGAACGCCACCTCGATCGAGCGCCATCTGGCCGGCCTCGACCGCGAGATGGCGGGCGTGGTGCGCGTGGCCGCGACCGAAGGCCTCGCCGCGCAGTGGCTGGTGCCGCGCCTCACCGAGCTCCGGCGGCGCCATTCCGACATCGTCGTGCAGGTGCTCGTGAGCGACCAGGTGCTCGATCTCGCCACGCGCCAGGCCGACCTCGCCATCCGCTTCTTCCGGCCGACCTCCAACCAGCTGGTGGCCGCGCGGGTCGGCCAGTTCAACATGTCGATCTTCGCCTCGCCGGGCTACATCGAGCAGTTCGGCCTGCCGCAGGAGCTCGACGATCTGCGCGAGCACCACATCGTCGACCACACGACGCTGCACAGCCTGCCGGCGATGAAGCCCTGGAGCGAGGTCGTCGAGCGGAGCTCCAACGTCGTGCTGCGCACCAACTCCTCGCACTCGGCGATGGAAGCGGTGAAGGCCTCGTGGGGCCTGTCGATCTTCCCGAGCTACAGCAGCAAGACCGCCAACCTCATCGAGGCGCCGATCAATCTCGGCATCGTGCGCGATATTTGGCTGGTGTCGCACGAGGAGACCAACAAGGGCGCGCGCATCCGCGCCGTGATCGACTATGTGCGCGAACAGTTCCGCCAGGACGAGCGCGAATGGTTCTCGGCCACCATGCGCCACGAGGCGATCGCAGCCGCCTGACGCCGCCCGCTACGGCAGCGCCGCCTTCAACCGCCGGCACATCGCCTCGATCTCGGCCATGTCGCCAGGCCTGGGTTCCCAGTTGAGCACCACGCCGTCGTCCGGCCGGCGCGGCATGATGTGGAGGTGCAGGTGCGGCACGCTCTGGCCGGCCCCGGCGCCGTTGGCCTGAAGCAGGTTCACGCCGACGGGCTTGAGCTCCTTCATCACCGCCTTGGCGACGCGTTGCGCGCTTCGGGCGACGGCCGCCAGCACCTCGGGTGGAATGACGTCGACGGTCGGCCAGTGACCCTTGGCGACGGCCAGCGCATGGCCCGGGTTCACCGGATTGATGTCCATGAAGGCGATGGTCTCCTGGTCCTCGAGCAGCTTGAAGCAGGGGATCTGGCCCGCGACGATCTTGCAGAAGATGCAGTTGGGGTCGGTTGGATGGCTCATCGCGTCTTCTCCAAAGCTGCCCCAAGCTCGCGCAGCCGCTGGAACGGCTGGACGCCGGGCGCCAAAGCGAGATCGAAGCCGAGACGGCCCAGCCTGGCAATGCCGTCGCGGCCGAAACGATCGCGCAGCGACTGGGCGAGCCAGCCCTCGCTCTGACGGTGGCGGGCGAGGCCGAGCCTGCCGTCGGCCGCGAGGTGCGCGCGGTGCGCCTCCAGCGCCGCCAGCAGGCCGTCGAGACCCGCGCCGCTACGCGAGGAGACGGCCAGCGCCTGGAGCGGCCACTTTCCGCCGTCGCCCGCCGTGGCGAGAGACAGCGCGCCCGCCACGTCGGCGCGTGCGCGTTCGGCCGAGCCGCCGAGATCGGCCTTGGTGACGGCGATCACGTGCGGGATCTCGACGATGCCCGCCTTCATGAACTGCAGCGAATCGCCCGACCCGGGCTGCACGCAGAACACCACGGTATCGGCGACGCCCGCCACGTCGGTCTCCGACTGGCCGACGCCCACGGTCTCGATCAGCACGCGGTCGAACAGGGCGCGCATCACCACCATGGCCGCGAGCGTCTGGTCGGCCAGCCCGCCCAGCCGGTCGCGCGCGGCCATCGAGCGCACGAAGACGCCCTCGTCGGCACTGTCATGCACGATGCGCACGCGATCACCCAGGAGCGCGCCGCCGCTGGCCTTTGAGGAAGGATCGACCGCGATCACGCCCACGGTCTTGCCGGCCTTGCGCCAGGCCGCGACCAGGGCGGCGCACAGCGAAGACTTGCCGACGCCGGGCGGCCCGGTGATGCCCATGACGTGGGCGCAGGGCGTGCGCCACGCCGCATCGAGCAAGGCCTGCGCCGGCTCGCCGTCGGGCTCGCGCTCCAGCTGGGCGAGCGCTGCCGCCAGCGCCCGCTTGCCGCCCGCCTTGCCGCCTTGGCGGAGCGCAGAAAGCGTCATTCCGTCTTGAGCGGCCCGCCGAGGGCTGCCTGCGCGGCGGCGAGCCGCGCGATCGGCACGCGGTAGGGCGAGCAGGAGACGTAGTCGAGCCCGCTCTTGTGGCAGAAGAACACCGACGCCGGATCGCCGCCGTGCTCGCCGCAGATGCCGAGCTTCAGGTTGTTGCGCACCTTGCGGCCGCGCTCGCAGGCGATCTCGATCAGCTCGCCCACGCCCTCGATGTCGAGCGAGGCGAAGGGATCGTGCTCGAGGATGCCGCGCTGCTGGTACTTCTCCAGGAACGACCCCGAATCGTCGCGGCTCAGGCCCCACGTCGTCTGCGTGAGGTCGTTGGTGCCGAAGCTGAAGAAGTCGGCCGATTCGGCGATGTCGCCGGCGCGCAAGGCCGCGCGCGGCAGCTCGATCATGGTGCCGACCAGGTATTCGAGCTTCTCGCCCGAGAGCTGGCTCACCTCGCTCGCGACCTGGTCGATCACCACCTTCATCAGGTCGAGTTCCTTCCGGGTGGCGACCAGCGGGATCATGATCTCCGGGACCACCGTCTTGCCCGCCTTCTTCTGGACCTCGACCACGGCCTCGAAGATCGCCCGGGCCTGCATCTCGTAGATTTCCGGATAGGAGATGCCCAGCCGCACGCCGCGATGGCCGAGCATGGGGTTGAACTCGTGCAGCTTGTGGGCGCGCGCCTCGATCTCGCCCACCGCGACGCCGAGATCCTTGGCCACGACCTCCATGTCGGCATGGGTCCTGGGCAGGAACTCGTGCAAGGGCGGATCGAGCAGGCGGATGGTGACGGGCAGGCCGGCCATGATCTCGAACAGCCCGACAAAGTCCTGGCGCTGCATCGGCTGGATCTTGGCCAGCGCCGCCCGCCGGCTCTTCTCGTCGTCGGCCAGGATCATCTGGCGCACGGCCACCACCCGGTCGCCCTCGAAGAACATGTGCTCGGTGCGGCAGAGCCCGATGCCCTCGGCGCCGAACTTGCGCGCCTGGCCCGCATCGGCCGGCGTCTCGGCATTGGCGCGGATGCCGAGCGTGCGGAACTCGTCGGCCCACGCCATCAGCTCGGCGAAGTCGCCGGAAAGCTCGGGCTGCACCGTCGGCACGACGCCCAGCATGATCTCGCCGGTGCTGCCGTCGAGGGTGATGAACTCGCCCGCCTTCACCACCGTGCCGCGCACCGAGAGCGTGCCGGCATGGCCGTCGATGCGTACGTCGCCGGCGCCCGCCACGCAGGGCTTGCCCATGCCGCGCGCCACCACGGCGGCGTGGCTGGTCATGCCGCCGGTCGAGGTCAGGATGCCCTCGGCGGCGTGCATGCCGTGGATGTCCTCGGGGCTGGTCTCGCGCCGCACCAGGATCACCTTCTCACCGGCGCGCGCCTGCTTCTCCGCTTCGTCGGCCGAGAACACCGCCTTGCCCGACGCCGCACCCGGCGAGGCCGGCAGGCCCTTGGCGATCACCTTCCGCTCAGCCTTGGGATCGAGCGTGGGATGCAGGAGCTGATCGAGCGAGCTCGGCACGATGCGCGCCACCGCCTCCTTCTTGTCGATCAAGCCCTCGCGCACCATGTCGACGGCGATCCTCAGCGCTGCCTTGGCGGTGCGCTTGCCGTTGCGCGTCTGCAGCATGTAGAGCTTGCCGCGCTGCACGGTGAACTCGATGTCCTGCATGTCGCTGTAATGCGTCTCGAGCCGGCTGCGCACCGCGTCGAGTTGCTTGAAGACCTCCGGCATCACCTCTTCCATGGCCGGCGCCTCGGACTTCTGGGCTTGCTTGCCCTGCACCGTGAGATGCTGCGGCGTGCGGATGCCGGCCACCACATCCTCGCCCTGGGCGTTCACCAGGTACTCGCCATAGAAGAGATTGGCGCCGGTCGAGGGATCGCGCGTGAAGGCGACGCCGGTGGCGCAGTCCTCGCCCATGTTGCCGAACACCATGGCCTGCACGTTGACCGCGGTGCCCCAGCTCTCGGGGATCTGGTGCAGGCGGCGGTAGGTGATGGCGCGCTGGTTCATCCAAGAGCCGAACACCGCGCCGATGGCGCCCCACAGCTGCTCGCGCGGCTCCTGCGGGAACGGCTTGCCGGTGCGCTTCTCGACGATCTTCTTGTACTCGCCCACCACCCAGCGCCAGTCGTCGGCCTTGAGCTCGGTGTCCATGGCGACGCCGAGATCCTCCTTCTTGAGCTCCAGCGCTTCCTCGAAATAGTGGTGCCCGACATCGAGCACGACGTTGGAGTACATCTGGATGAAGCGGCGGTAGCTGTCCCAGGCGAAGCGCTCGTCGCCCGAGGATTTGCCGAGCCCGAGCACGGTGCGATCGTTGAGGCCGAGATTGAGCACCGTGTCCATCATGCCGGGCATCGAGGCACGCGCGCCGGAGCGCACCGAGACCAGCAACGGATTGTTGGCGTCGCCGAACCGGGCGCCGACCACCGTCTCGACCGCGGCGAGCGCCTTCTCGACCTCGTCCTTGAGTTCGGGCGGATAGGTGTTGTTGTTGGCGTAGAACCAGGTGCAGAGCTCGGTGGTCAGGGTGAAGCCCGGCGGCACCGGCAGGCCGAGGCTCGACATCTCCGCCAGGTTGGCGCCCTTGCCGCCCAGCAGATTGCGCATGTCGGCGCGGCCCTCGGCCTTACCGTCTCCGAAACTGTAGACCCACTTGGCCATTTCAGCCCTCGATCCTGGAAAAATCCGCCACCGCATCCATGGTGGCCCGTATCTGGTTGAGCAACCTCAACCTGTTCAATCGCAAATCGGGTTTATCCGCGACATTGACTGTGACCTTTTCGAAGAAAGAGTCGATCGGCGCGCGCAGGCCGGCAAAGGCCTTCATCGCACCGGCGAAATCTTCCGCCTTGAGCGCCGGCCCGAGCGTGCGCTCGACGTCGTGCAAGGCAGAAGCAACGGCTTTCTCCTCGGATTGTTCCAGCAATGCGGCCTCGGGCGCACCGGCGATCCTCGCGGCGAGCGCCTTGTCCTTTTTTTCTTCGGCGCGAACGATGTTGGCGGCGCGGCCGTAGGCGGTGAGCAGATTCATGCCGGCGTCGGTGCCGAGGAACGACTGCAGCGCCTCGACCCGCGCCAGCAGGCGCACGAGATCGTCCTCGCCGCCCAAGGCGAAGACGGCGTCCACCACATCGTGACGCACGCCCTTCTCCCGCATCTGGACTTTCAGGCGCTCGGCGAAGAAGGCCATCAGCTCGTCGGTTTTGACGAACTGCTTCAGCGGCAAGCGGATCCTGTTCTCGACCACGAGGCGGATGACGCCAAGCGCGGCACGACGAAGCGCGAAGGGATCGCGCGAACCCGTGGGCTTCTCGCCGATTGACCAGAAAGAGATCAGCGCATCGAGCTTGTCGGCCAGCGCCACGGCAATGGACACCGGCGCGCTGGGGCAGCGGTCATGGGGGCCGGCCGGCGCGTAGTGATCGCCGATCGCGTCGGCTACCGGCACCGGAAGCTCCTCGCTCAGCGCATAGTAGCGGCCCATGATTCCCTGCAGTTCGGGGAATTCGCCTACCATGCCGGTGACGAGGTCTGCCTTGCACAGCAGCGCCGCCTCCTCGACCTGAGCGCGTTCCGCGCCCGGCACGTATTCGGCGATCTCGAGCGCCAGTCCAGCGATGCGCCCAATCCGGTCGGCTTGCGTGCCGAGCTTGGCGTGGAACACGACGTCCTTCAACGCCGGCAGGTGCTCCGCCAGTCGCAGCTTTCGATCCTGGTCCCAGAAGAACTTGGCGTCGCTGAGGCGTGCCCGCAGCACACGCTCGTTGCCATCGACGATGGCCATGCCGCCATCGCGCGCCACCGTGTTGGCGACCACGACGAAGCGACCAGCCAGCATGTCGTCACTCCTGGTGGTCGCGAAATAGCGCTGGTGGTTCTTCATCGAGACGATCAGCACCTCGGGCGGCACGTCCATGAACTGCCCGTCGATCGTGCCCAGCATCGGCACCGGCCATTCGACGAGGCCCGCCACCTCGTCGAGCAGCCCGTCGTCGGCCTTCAGGGCGACCTGCGCTTCGGCGCAGAGCTTCTCCGCGCCGGCGAGCACGATCTTCTTGCGCTCCGCAGGATCGAGAATCACATAGGCTGCCCGGAGCTTGGCCGCGTAGTCGGTGAAGCCGGTCACCCTGATCTCGCCCTTGCTCAGGAACCGATGGCCGCGCGTGGTGTCGCCGAACCTGATCGGCGCCATGGCGCCGCCCGGTGCGATCTCGCCAGCCAGCACCTTGCCATCGAACAGCGCCACGATCGATTGCAGCGGGCGCACCCAGGTCATGGTGCCGCTGCCCCATTTCATCGACTTGGGCCAGGGCAGCGCGTTCATCGCCTTGTCGATGATGCCGGGCAGAGCGTCGGCCGTCGGCCCGCCCTGCTTCTTCAGCACGGCGAACCAGAACTCGCCCTTGCCGGTGTCGCGCTTCTCCGCCTGGTCGAGCGAGGCAAGCCCTGCCCCCTTGAGAAAGCCCTGCACCGCCTGCTCCGGCGCACCGACGCGGGGGCCGCGCCTTTCCTCGCTGACGTCGGCGCGCGCCGTCGGCAGGCCCTCGACCGCCAGGGCGAGACGCCGCGGGGTGGCGAAGGCGCGGGCGTCGGTGAACGCGATGCCCGCCGCCTTCAACCCTTCGCCAACGAGCCGCTTGAGATCGTCGGCCGCGCGCGCCTGCATGCGCGCGGGAATCTCTTCGCTCAGCAGCTCGAGGAGCAGTTCGGCCATCTCAAGCCGCTGCCTTCTGCGTCACGAGCCACGCCTCGCAGCACGCCTTGGCAAGGTCGCGCACGCGCAGGATATAGCTCTGCCGCTCGGTAACGCTGATCACGCCGCGCGCGTCCAGAAGGTTGAAGCAGTGCGAGGCTTTTATGCACTGCTCGTAGGCCGGCAGCGGCAGCTCGCTCTCGACCAGCCTTCGGCATTCCTTCTCCGCGTCGGCGAAGTGGCGAAACAGCATGTCGGTGTCGGCAACCTCGAAATTGTAGGTCGACTGCTCGCGCTCGTTTTGCAGGAAGACGTCGCCGTAGGTCAGCGGCACTTCCGAATCGGTGCGGTTGAACGGCAGCTCGTAGATCGTCTTCTTGTCGAAGAGATACATCGCCAGCCGCTCCAGCCCGTAGGTGATCTCGCCCGACACCAGGTCGACCTCGATGCCGCCCACCTGCTGGAAATAGGTGAACTGGCTGATTTCACTGCCGTCGCACCAGACTTCCCAGCCCAGCCCCCAGGCGCCGAGCGTCGGGCTCTCCCAATCGTCCTCGACGAAGCGGATGTCGTGCAGGGAGGTGTCGATGCCGATCGCCTCCAGGGAGCCCAGATAGCGTTCGAGGATATCGGTGGGCGATGGCTTCAGGATCGCCTGGAACTGGTAGTAATGCTGCAGGCGCATGGGGTTCTCGCCATAGCGCCCGTCACTGGGCCGGCGCGAGGGCTGGACGTAGGCGGCATACCAGGGCTTTGGGCCGAGCGCGCGCAAGGTCGTGGCGGGGTGGAACGTGCCGGCGCCCATTTCCATGTCGAACGGCTGCAGGATCAGGCAGCCTTGGCTTGCCCAATATTCCTGCAAGGTAAGGATGAGCTCCTGAAAGCACGTCGGCTTGACGCGTGCTGAGGGGTCGGTCACCGGTACTCCCCGAAGCTTAAAGACCTTATGTTTCCATGACTTAAGGTCGTTTTTGCGGTGCGGCAAAATAGGTGCGGCCCCCACCCCGGTCAAGCGGTTGGGGTTCCCGCAATTTCCGCAAGCGCTACCCCATTTGGCATCGGCTGAATCGACCGTCACGATGCTCCGGACGGTCGACAAGGATTTCCGCAATTCCCGCAAGCGCTTTGGGTATCGCCGCTTGGGAGATTGGGCCAATCCAACAGGGGCACGACACGAAATTGCGCGGATTCGGGCCGCGGTGAGCGATGATTTTTGTACACCGCCATAGGGGCTCGGAAGGGGGTTTCCGACCTTTCCGCCCTTTCCGCCCCTCGTAGTTTGGCGGCCATGGATAAGCCGACGGCAGGCCGAGCGCGTGGCGCAGGCGGCCGACGGCAATGGCGCCGCTGCCCTCGAAACGTCGATGGTGATGAACATCATGCCGATCCTTTGTCGACGAAGGTCGGCAGGAATACGCCACAACATTGCTCAGTTCTGTCAAGTCCGGGCGGAGAGGTCCGCCGCCCCTATCCCCGGAGTCGGCCGCAGTGGCCGCATTTCTCCGCGGCGGCCGAGATAAAGGCGCCGCAGCCGGCGCACTGGACGGTCTCCTCGATCACGACCTTGCGGGCGCTCAGCGGAGCCTCGGCAGACGGACGGGGCGCGGCTGGCGCCGGGTTCGGCGGCGGCGCGGGCCGTGCAGGTTCCTGCGGGTTGCCGACGAACCGGTCGTAGTGGCCTTTCCAGCGGGCGAGGGTTTTCCACACCGCGTAGAGGGCGACGCCGAACAGGATGATCTTGAGCAGAAACCCCATCGAGCGGTTGTGCGGACCGGGCGGCGCCGGGTCAAGCCGTCTCGCGTCGCGGGCCTGCGCCCGCTATAGGATCGGCCATGAATGGAAGTGGTTCTAATGGATGATGAGGGGACGCCGCTCGACCTGTTCGTGGTCGGCGGCGGGATCAATGGCGCGGGCATCGCCTGCGACGCGGTGGGGCGCTCGCTCAAGGTCGGGCTCTGCGAAATGAACGATTTCGCCAGCGCCACCTCGTCGGCCTCGACCAAGCTGATCCATGGCGGGCTGCGTTATCTCGAGCAATACGAGTTCCGACTGGTGCGCGAGGCGCTGCAGGAGCGCGAGGTGCTTCTGGCCAAGGCGCCGCATCTCAGCCGGCCGCTGCGCTTCGTGCTGCCGCACGAGCCGCACCTGCGGCCGCGCTGGATGCTCAGGATCGGCCTCTTCCTCTACGATCATCTCGACTGGCACATGACCCTGCCCAAGTCGATCGCGGTCGACCTGCCGCAGTCGAAGTTCGGCGTCGGCCTGAAGCCGTCCTTCAAGAAGGGCTTCGTCTATTCCGACGCCTGGGTCGACGACGCGCGCCTGGTGATCTCCAACGTCAAATCGGCGCGCCAGATGGGCGCCCGCATCTTCGCCCGCCACCGCTGCGTCTCGGCGCGGCGCAGCGACGACGGCCGGCTGTGGAACATCGAGCTTGCGGGCCCCGACGGCGCCAGCGTGCATCTCAAGGCGCGCGGCCTGGTCAACGCCACCGGCCCCTGGGTGAAGCGCTTCCTCGACGAGCAGACGCATATCAAGACCACCAAGCGCGTGCGCCTGATCAAGGGCAGCCATATCATCGTGCCGCGGATGCACGAGGGCGAGCACGCCTTCATCCTGCAGAACAGCGACCACCGCATCGTCTTCATCATCCCCTACGAGCGCGACTTCTCCTGCATCGGCACCACCGACATCCCGGTCGAGGCGGGCGAGACGCCGGTCTGCACGCCCGAGGAGACCGCCTATCTCTGCGAGATCGCCAGCCACTACATGGTGAAGCAGGTGACGCCGGCCGACGTCGTGTGGACCTATTCCGGCGTGCGCCCGCTGTTCGACGACGGCGACGACAATCCCTCGGCGGTGACGCGCGACTATCATCTCGAGGTCGACGGCACGCCGCGGACGTCCGGCGCGAACGGCGTGGCGCCGCTGCTCTCGGTGTTCGGCGGCAAGATCACGACCTATCGCCGGCTGGCCGAGCACGCGCTGAGGGATCTCGCCCCCTATTATCCCCATATGGGCCTGCCCTGGACGGCCGCCCGCGCGGTCGCCGATGGCGAGCTGGCCGACGCGCCCACCTTCGAGGAGGCGTTCGATCGCTACGCCGACAGCGCCGCCTCGGTGAAGCCCGGCCTGCCCAAGATGCTCGTGCGCGTGCTCTGCCGCCGCCATGGCTCGGGGCTCGACGAGCTTCTGGAGGGCGTGAAGACGGTGGCCGATCTCGGCCGCCATTTCGGCGGCTGTCTCTACGAGACGGAGGTCCGCTACCTGATGCGCGACGAATGGGCGGTCGAGCCCGACGACGTGCTGTGGCGGCGGACCAAGGAAGGCCTACACATGACGGCGGCCGAACGCACCGCTTTTGCGCGGTGGATGGCCGAGCTGCGGCCCAACGTTGCTTGACCAAAACCGGAGACGCCATTCCCACGCCCCGCGTCAAAAGATTGTGACCTATTCTCCAGGATTACTGGCGCAAACTGGCTAGGCGTCCGTCGGCTGCCTTCTGCCACTGCGCGTAGTCTGGACGACCGTGATCGGCGAAGGAGGACGATTGGTGACGCTGTTCAGGCGCAGCAACGACGTCGAAGTCAGCATCAGCGCGGAGTTCGACAAGGAGTACAAGCCCGACGAAACGCCCCTCCATACGGGCATCTATCGATGCCGGGGATGCGGCTGCGAGATCGTTGCCGAGGCCAACAAGCCGTTCCCACCGGAGAAGCATCCCAGGCACTCGCCGGCCCAAGGGACAATTCGGTGGCGACTGGCGGTCGCGGCGCAGCACGAACCGCACTAGTCGTTCTACCAGCGCCCTATGTCGTCCGGTGCGTTGGGAAGGGCGAGACCGGCGTAGATGGGATCAAGCGAAATCTTGTCTCTCAAGTCTGAAAAATCGGTTTCATCAACGCGTGGACCCTTCTTGTCCTTGAGTCCGCGCGCGATGGCGTTCGCCGCCTTAAAAATTTCGGCCTCGTCACCTTCACCAACCGGCATCTCGGCGCCGGTGTCGTAGATGTAAAAGAGCGCTTCAGCAATGTACGCCGCCGCCTCGTTATCAAAATGCAACTGCCCGACTATTTTGCTCCCGTACATCCCCTCGTTCCGGAAGGCCGGGCTCGCCATGATGTCGCGAAGGGCATGCGTACACTCATGCAGGATGGTTGCCCGCTCGTCTGGCCCCGACCCGTAAGTATCTCGTCGAAACCACAGGATGTGCGTGCTGGGATCGTACTTCGCTTCCGCTCCCTTCGGGAGTTGCGAGGCCAAGCGAACCAGCCTCGGCTTTATCCAACCTTGCGAAATGTAGAACATCACCATCACGTAGCCGCCGCCGGAGACGTGCATACCGTGCGCCCAGAAATCGATCTTTGCGGCGGGAAGCGACAGAAGAACCTTCAAAACGCGGGGGATCAGCATGGCTTCAGACAGGGCCAAATCTCCATCATCCGAGCAACACGCAACAATCTCCGTGTCATCGAGCATGATGGCGGCCTGTAGCTGGGTATTCTGTGGGATATCCCACCCTTATCGAGGAGCCGCCACCTGGAGATGCCGCCCCGACAACGATCGCGCGGGACAGGGAGCCTTCGACCTCGCCGGACAATGTGATCGAAGCTACAGAACGGGCAGCCTCGATCCGGTTAAGAGAGAGGAATGCTTGACGTGATATTCCCGATGATGGCCCTTGCCTTCGTAATTGTGGCGACGCTGGCTGCCGTTGCCACCACGAGCGCCTCGCGGACAGTCAGTGGCATAGCCAACAAGGTGGTCAATGGCAGCAGTGCCGCTGCTCTCGTCGCAGGGGCGCTGACCGCCTGGTTCCTCCTTTGGCCGCCGGCATAGCTCCGCACGGCTTTTGCACGGTGGATGACCAAGCTGCGGCCCAACTTTACATAACTTAACGTGGCCACGGGGCACGCTCGGCCCGATTCGCCCGTATCATCGAAGCAACCCACGCATTTCCGGTGAGGTATTCGATGTCTTTTCGCCCTCTGATTTTGGCCGTACCGGCCACCGCTGTATTCTCCCTCGTGGCGGCGGCCGGTCTTGCCTGGATGAGCCCCGCATCGGCGCTCGATAGCGGCTCCGACGACCCGTTGGAGATGGCCCAGGCGACCCCGCCGGCCGCCCCGCCCCCGGCGGCCGGCGGGCAGGAACGCCGCGACCGTGCGGCGTTCAATCCCAAGGCTTTCTGCCTCGACCGGGTCGCCCATCGCGCCGGCGCCCGCGCCTATCTCAAGGTCCGGCTCGAGCTCAAGCCCGAGCAGATGACGACCTGGAACGCCTTCGCCAAGGCCGCCGACGACGCCGACGCCAAGGAGACGACGCGCTGCAACGCCCTGCCGACGGACATGAAGGAGCGGCCGAACTTCGTCGATCGCCTGGGCCGGGAAGAGGACTTCATGAAGGCGCGGGTCGAGCGCATCGAGGCCGTCAAGCCGACCTTGCTCGCCTTCTACAACACGCTCTCGCCGGAGCAGAAGGCGGTGCTCGACCGGCCGCGCGGCATGATGGGCCGCGAAGGCCATCACCACGACGGCCCGCGCTAGTCATTTGCTGGGGACGCGCCACTCCAGTGGCGCGTCATGATCTTCCGGACCGCGCCACTGGAGTGGCGCGCCCCCAGCGCTACCAGTCGCTGGCGCGCACCATCTTCATCAGGTCGTCGGCCATGGTGAGCGCAGTCAGCACGCCGGTCTTGGGATTGTCGGGCATGGAGCGGCCCAGGCGCTGAAGGTTGATCTCGCCCGAATCGCCCACGATCTCCAG